>OKWN01000010.1_pt1 | contig 308461 bp, 276 predicted proteins | sample 1607151 | NCBI WGS metagenome assembly OKWN01 (sample SAMN07501046, study PRJEB24779) | human gut metagenome | isolation source: stool | host: human infant | place: USA: Pittsburgh, PA | reverse complement strand
GTAGAAATCTACTACCGCTTCATCGGCAAAATCGACTGACCTTTCTTTTTTACCCAACAATATCTTTAATTAAGGGAAACGGGGAAGGCGTTTCCGGACATTGCAGTCTGGGAAGCGCTCGCAGAAGCACTTGATGTGACGGTGGCAGAGTTGTTTGCAGGAGAAAAACTGCCAAAGGAAGAGGGAAAAGTCAGTACAGCTATATTTGAGGATGGCATTGCAGTGGCAGCAAATGAAGTCCGGCAAAAAAAGAAACGATATCGAGGATTGCTGATTGCTATGACAGTTCTGTTAGTGGTGGTTGCAGGTATTTGTATCGGCAAAAGCCTGAAAGAAAAATTTTCGGTGTACATGGTCAGTATGGATGCAACTATTCTTGAGGTTCATGAAAATTATTGGAAAGTGAAGGGAACGGTAACGGATGCAAAAGGACGCAGCGGAGTTTATGACATCAGTCTGACAGAACCATGGTATCTGGAACATCCGGTGGATGGTAAGGAAGGAGATGAGATCCGCTTTTTTTACCGGGAGGATTGGAAAAATAGAACTTTGAAAGAAAACGAGTATATACAAGGGATTATTTCTATGGAGAAAGTGGAGACTTGGCAGGATCCGCTAGTTGGGCTATAAAAGAAAAAATCTCCGCTGTTTATTTGCAAATAGCGGAGATTTTCCTTTAAAAATTCTGATAGAACTGAATGAACTCATTGAGCGATTTGGAAGGTTTGCTGTTGGTGCGGTAGGCGAAACCAACCTCGCGCTTGTGAATCGGAATGCCGAGTGGAATCTCCACGAGGGCACCGGAGGCGAGATCGTCCTGCACGAAGCTTTTGATGACGCAGGCGACGCCGACGCCGATCCTGGCGAAATCAATCAGCAGATCCATGCTGGAGATATCGATGGAATCGTGAACAACGATATGATTCTCCTGCAGATAATCGTCGATGTACTGGCGTGTCATGTTGTTCTGGTCTAAGAGCATCAGTGTGGAGGAAGTGAGAATTTCGTCTTTGCGGACGCCACGGGCATGCAGATTGCGCAGATAGTCTTTGGTCGCCACAAAAATATCCTCGATCTCTTCCAGATAGTCAAAATGTATATTCTTTACATTGTCCGGCTTCCCGATCAGACCGATATCGATTTTGTCATCCTCGAGCAGCTTTAAAGTGTCGTTCGTGGATTGACAGTGGATGGAGATCGTGATATGCGGATTCTGCCGGATGAATTCCTTTAAGTAGGGAAGCAGCATGTATTTGCAAAGGGTTGCGGAGACACCGATCTTCAAGTGACCGACCCCAAGCTCAATCGAGCGCTTTAACTTTTCTTCCCCGAGTGTGAGCGTCTCAAAGGCAGTCTTGACATGCTCGTAGAGCAGCTGTCCCTCGTCGGTTAATACCACGCCGCGGGAACTGCGGGAAAAGAGACGGCAGCCGACGCTTTCCTCGAGCTTCTGGATGGATTTGCTGATGGCGGGCTGGCTGATGTAAAGCTCCTTGGCAGCCTTGGAGATATTGCCTGTGTTGGCTACCGTATAAAAAATCCGATAGGATGAAAGATTCTGGTTCATAATAGATCCTTTCCTTGGGGGTGTTGATTTCATAGATATTTGTATCTGTTCTGACAAAAGTATATCATGAATTAATGTTATGGTAAATATATTTATTATGTATTTTTATTATAGTATGTGCTATGATAAAATAGTCACGAATCAGATGAATATTACACACACACGAAAATAGAGTTTGATAGTAGGAGGGGATAGAATATGGGTATGACAATGACACAGAAGATTCTTGCGGCGCATGCCGGACTTCCGTCTGTCTGTGCAGGGCAGCTCATTGAGGCAGATCTGGATCTGGTTCTCGGAAATGATATCACATCGCCGGTGGCGATTCACGAGATGGATAAGATGAAGGTGGACGGCGTTTTTGACAAGGACAAGATCGCGCTCGTGCTGGATCATTTCGTGCCGAATAAGGACATTAAGTCTGCGCAGCACTGCAAATGTGTCCGTGAATTTGCCTGCCGCCATGACATTACGAATTATTTTGATGTGGGAGAGATGGGAATCGAGCACGCGCTGCTTCCGGAGAAAGGACTCACGGTGGCGGGAGATGTCATCATCGGAGCGGATTCACATACCTGTACCTACGGGGCGCTCGGCGCATTTTCCACAGGCGTCGGCAGCACGGATATGGCTGCCGGTATGGCAACCGGAAAAGCGTGGTTTAAGGTGCCTGCTGCCATCAAGTTTAACCTGACCGGAAAGCCGGCAAAGTGGATCAGCGGTAAGGACATCATCTTACATATCATCGGCATGATCGGTGTGGATGGTGCTCTGTACAAATCCATGGAATTTGTCGGGGATGGCATACAGTATCTTTCCATGGACGACCGTTTTACCATTGCAAATATGGCGATTGAGGCGGGCGGCAAGAACGGCATTTTCCCTGTCGACGATCTGACGAAGCAGTATATGGAGAAGCATTCTAAGCGCCCGTATGTTATCTATGAGGCGGATGAGGATGCCGAGTATGAGCAGGAATTTACGATTGATCTTAGCACGTTAAAGCCGACGGTTGCATTTCCGCATCTGCCGGAGAACACGCACACGATCGACGAGGTGGGAGAGATCAAGATTGACCAGGTGGTCATTGGCTCCTGCACCAACGGCAGAATGGACGATCTGCGCGTGGCGGCATCGATCCTGAAAGGACACAGGGTGGCAAAGGGACTGCGCGTGATCGTGATCCCGGCAACACAGCAGATTTATCTGGATGCGATGGAAGAGGGCTTGTTAAAGACCTTTATTGAGGCGGGGGCAGTCGTTTCGACGCCTACCTGCGGACCGTGTCTGGGCGGTTATATGGGTATCCTTGCGGAGCATGAGAGATGTGTCTCCACGACAAACCGGAACTTTGTCGGCAGAATGGGACACGTGGAGTCTGAGATCTATCTGGCAAGTCCGGCTGTGGCGGCGGCAAGCGCCATCACCGGAAAGTTATCCGGACCGGATGAGATTGCATAGGCGAGGAAAGGAGACAGAGCATGAAAGCAGCAAAGGGTCATGTATTTAAATACGGAGACAATGTCGATACGGATGTCATCATTCCTGCACGTTATCTGAATTCTTCTGATCCGAAGGAACTGGCGACACACTGCATGGAGGACATTGACAAGGATTTTGTGAAAAAGGTAAAAGCGGGCGATATTATCGTAGCAAATAAGAACTTTGGGTGTGGTTCGTCGAGAGAGCATGCACCGATCGCCATCAAGGCTTCCGGCGTGAGCTGTGTCATCGCAGAGACATTTGCGAGAATCTTCTACCGCAACGCGATCAATATCGGACTGCCGATCATCGAGTGTCCGGAGGCGGCAAAAGCGATCGAGGCAGGAGATGAGGTTGAGGTTGATTTTGACTCCGGCATCATCACGGACAAGACGAAGAACACTTCCTATCAGGGGCAGGCGTTTCCTCCGTTTATGCAGAAGATTATCGACTGCGAAGGGCTGGTTAATTATATCAATCAGAAATAGAATTAACCTTTTGGGCAATCTGTTCCAGATAATTCAGATAGCGCCTGGAGATTTTAAGACCGGTGTAGATATCTGCGTATTCCTTCGGAGAGAGCGTATCGACATAGTTTTCCGGGAAATTTTTTTGAATGCCTGCCGCGCGGGCGAGATCAACGGCCTTGTTGTAGGCAATGGCGGCTTTTTCCTCGGAGGAGTAGCTGCCGATCTGGTAATTGCCATTGATGTGGATGACGGCGCGGTACCGCGGGAGTCCGTTCTTTAAAAACTGGAGCACCCCGTGGTAACGGTTGACGATCACAATATTGGAATAGCGGAAGTCACTGTTATCTCCGTTGACAAACTGATAGTCTCTTCCGGCAACAGCGTAAGGGCGGATGCCGTAGCGGGAGAGGATGGAATACTGCATGCCATAGTCGCTGACGAACAGATGCCCCTGCCGTTTCTGGATCTTGCGGCTGGAATAGTAGAACAGGTCGTCAACGTCAAACTTTAACTCCTCGATGCGCGAGAGATAGTAGCTGAAATAGCCGTTGCGCAGGTAGATCGGATTCTTAAAGTAAATGCCGTTGTTGCGGAAGTTCAAAAGCACGATGATTTTTTCAAAGGAGAGGGTTGTGGGCTGCTCAATATAATCTTCCGGCAGCTGATCCAAAGAGCCCAGAATGGCAAGTGCTTCCAGATAGGCATTGCCTGCGGTGGTCTCATCCGCATAGCTTCCGAGACTGATATGTTTATTTTTGTAATAGAGACCGGCACGGTAGTAGACCGTGCCGTCTTTTTTTGTGGCGATGGATACACCCTGCGTCATAGACCGCTCCTTGTTTACCGTAAAAATATTATGTAAATAAGCATTAGGATACACTTTTGTGATGAGTATAGAATAACAGAAGGAAAGACGGGATGCAATAGCGGAAATCCGATTGACGAAAATATACAATTTTGCTATACTAAGAAGAGTTAGATGTGTGCAGGATGTCATATATTTTGGAAGGGGCCATTCTTAAATGAAAAAAATATCAACAAAAGTATTGATCCCGGTAGTGCTGCTTGCAGTGATTGCAGTCATTTCGGCGGTAACCGGATTAAAAAATGCCAATGAGCTGCATACCAGCAGCAAGGAGATCAGTGACACAACGGTGAATCAGCTGATGCTGTTAAATGACATTTCGTCGAATTTTAAGAGCATTGATGCAATCACATACCGGATGTGCGTGTCCACGTCCAAGGACGAGCGCGATCAGCTGATGGAGCAGGTGGATCAGTACCGCACGGACATTCAGACGTCGATTGATTCCTATGAGGCGCTGACACAGACGCAGGAGGAAGCTGCGGCAATGGAGACGCTTCGGGAGAATTTTGCCGATTACACCGAGGTCTATGACCGGATTGCAGACTTTATTTCCCGCGGGAATAAGGACAAGGCGAGACAGATATGCAATACGGTGCTGGCGCCGACCAGCGAGAATGTGGACGGCGTGCTCACGGAGCTGGAAGGGTATATGGAAGCAAATGTGGACGCCGGCGTGGCGGAGCAGGAATCTGTATACAATAATTCGCGGGCAGTCAGCGGCGTCACATTTGTACTTGTGCTGGTGTTCTTTGTCGTTGCGGTGATCGGATCGGTACGCACTGTTGTAAATCCAGTCAAGAGTGTGACGACACAGCTGAATGATATTTTAAAAGAGATCGAGTCCGGCAACGGAGATCTGACACGCAGAATCTCTTTGAAGAACAAGGATGAGATCGGACAGCTTGCCGGCGGCATCAACGTGTTCTTAGAGACCCTGCAGCAGATTATGAGCCGTATTGTGATTGACTCCAGGGAGATGGGCGAGATCGTATCGCGCGTTTCGGGCAGTGTCGGCACAGCAAACTCCAATGCATGCGATATTTCTGCCGTGATGGAGGAACTCTCGGCTACCATGCAGGAAGTGGCGTCTGCCGTCAACACGGTCAATACCAATGTGGCGCAGATCGGGCAGGATGTGAATGAGATTACAAAAGAATCACAGGATATGAACTCCTATGCGACCGAGATGCAGAGCCGCGCGGAGGATATGAAGGAGAAAGCGGTTGCCAACAAGGAGACGACCAGCCGGATGATTACGGATATCATCGAGACTTTAAAGGCTGCCATTGAGGAGAGCAAGAGTGTGGATCGCGTCAACGAGCTGACGGAGGAGATCTTAAGCGTATCCAGCCAGACGAACCTCCTTGCACTGAATGCTTCCATTGAGGCGGCGAGAGCAGGCGAAGCCGGAAAAGGATTTGCAGTTGTCGCGGATGAGATACGAAAGCTGGCGGATTCCACCAGAGAGACCGCGAACAATATTCAGTCCATCAACGCGCTGGTAACGCAGGCAGTGAATAAGCTCGCCAACAATTCCAACGCGATCGTCGAATACATCGACGGGACGATCATGCCGGATTATGACCGATTTGTAGAAAACGGTGTACAGTACCGGGATGATGCGGCGTATGTGAATACCACGATGGATCATTTTGAGGAGAAGGCGCGCAACCTGCAGCAGATCATGGAGAAGACGGTGGATTCCATCCGCGACATTTCCACGGCGATTGAGGAGAGTGCAAACAGTGTCGGAAATGCGGCGAGCAGCACGACGGTTCTGGTGTCCAATATCGACACCGTTCATTCGGAGATGGAGACGAATCAGAGCATCAGCGACCGCTTAAAGGGAGAAGCCGGACGATTTAAAAATGTATAATATTTTAGTACGTTAGTGCATTGACATGAATGTACAGTTTCTTATATAATGTGAGTTAAGTATATAAGAGACTGTACATTTTTTTTGTACATCGCATGTTACAAGAAGAAAGAGATAAGAGGATTATGAAGATGGAATTAGTGTATGCAAGTACGAGAGACGCACAGGAAAGAGTAACGGCATCGCAGGCGATTCTGCGTGGTCTGGCAAATGACGGAGGACTGTTTGTACCGACACAGATTCCGGCGCTGGATGTGCCGATGGAAGAGCTTGGCAAAATGTCCTATCAGGAGACAGCATATGAAGTGATGAAGCGTTTTCTGACGGATTTTACCGAGGAGGAGTTAAAGCACTGTATCAATTCCGCGTATGACAGCAAGTTCGACACAGAGGAGATCGCACCGCTTGTGGAGGCGGACGGCGCATATTACCTAGAACTGTTCCATGGTTCCACGATCGCTTTTAAGGATATGGCACTGTCCATTCTGCCGTATCTGCTGACGACCGCTGCGAAGAAGAATCATGTAAAGAATGAGATCGTGATTCTGACTGCCACCTCGGGAGATACCGGAAAGGCAGCGCTGGCAGGATTTTCCGATGTTCCGGGAACGAAAATCATTGTATTCTATCCGAAGAACGGTGTAAGCCCGATCCAGGAGAAGCAGATGGTGACCCAGAAAGGTGACAATACGTTTGTTGTCGGCATTCACGGGAACTTTGACCAGGCGCAGACTGGCGTGAAGAAGATGTTCTCGGATGCGGCGCTGGCAAAAGAGATGGACGCTGCCGGATATCAGTTTTCCTCCGCGAATTCCATCAATATCGGAAGACTGGTACCGCAGATTGTATATTATGTCTACGCCTACGCGAAGCTCTATGCGAATGGCGTGATCGCAAAGGATGAGCCGGTGAATGTCGTTGTTCCTACCGGCAACTTCGGCAATATTCTGGCTGCATTTTATGCGAAAAATATGGGAATACCGATTGCCAAGCTGATTTGTGCGTCCAACGAGAACAAAGTTTTATATGATTTCTTCTCCACAGGCACATATGACAAGAACCGTGAGTTTATGCTGACAAGTTCACCGTCGATGGACATTCTGATTTCCAGCAATCTGGAGCGTCTGATTTACCGCATTGCGGGAAACGACGCCGAGAAGAATGCCGCGCTGATGAGAGAACTGACGACCACCGGAAAATACGAGATCACGCCGGAGATGAGAGCACAGCTTAAGGATTTCTATGGCAATTACACAAGCGAGGCGGAGACGGCAGAGGTCATCCGTACACTTTATGAGAAGACCGGCTATGTGATTGATACACATACAGCGGTTGCTGCCGGTGTATATGGAAAATACAAAAAAGATACCGGCGATGTAGACACCAAGACCGTGATTGCGTCCACGGCAAGCCCGTTTAAGTTTACAAGAAGTGTGATGGATGCCATTGACCACAAGTACGACAGCATGTCCGATTTTGAACTGGTGGATGAGCTGAGCCGGATTGCGAACGTAGCCGTTCCGCAGGCGATTGAGGAGATCCGCAATGCGAAGGTGCTTCATGATACCGTGTGTGAAGTGGATGAGATGCCGCAGGTAGTAAAGAATTTCCTGAAAATCTAAGAATAAAAATGTGAAAGACATAAAAAAGCTGCACGCCCCGCGCGTGCAGCTTTTTTTTGATAAATCTTTTTTGATAAACTATTTTTCGGAACAGATTTCAAAGATGAAGTGAAGCGTTCCAAACGGGAATAAAACCGGCAGAAGATAAGTCTCATGCTCAAAGGTAAGCAGATCTTTTTCTTCTACAACCGGAGCCTCCAGTGACAGATTCATGGAGAACTCGTTTGACATATTGACACAGAACAGACCGTTGTGCAGATTGATAAAATCTTCTACAGAAGAACGCACATACTCATCAAATTCTGTAAAGTTTTCGTTGACGTACTTGGATGCAAAAGCAATACATGTATTCTCTGGAATATCGAGATAAGTCCGGATGGAAAACGATCCGCTTACTTTCTGTGATACGCAGTAGTTGGTCGGGTATTCCTTGCAACTGCTCGGAGAAACCAGTGTGAAATCATCTCCGATAAACCGATAGAGATTATTGAACAAAAGCTGGAAAAAAGAGATTTCATACTTTGAGAGCGGACGCTCAGCGAGAATGAAAAAGTTCTCGATCATATGGCGGATGGCATCCTGATCTTCCTCGGAGTAACTGTAATCGTCCAGTTCGTTCTCTGACTGATAATCAATGATCAACTCCTGCAGCTGCTGATTATTGATGAGTCCTTCGTCCACAAGTGCCTGTCCGAGAAGAAGAAAATCCGGCTTCTGCTCTGCGAGAAGCTTAGTCACTTCCTCTTCTGTGAGATATCCCTCATGAATGGCGAGTTCACCAAAACGCTTGTCCTCGTGTGTCTGAAGAATGACGATACGGTCTACCTCGTTTGCGGTCATATATCCGGCATGAATGGCAAGAGTGCCAAGTTTGATCTTGGTTGAGGACTTCCGATGCATGGTCTCTAACAGCTGCTCCCTGGTAACGACACCGTGTGATAATAAGTAATTTCCGAAAAACTGAGCGTACATAGCTTATCTCCCTTCAAATCTTGAAGAAATAATGTGATGAATCTGTTCTGCATTCAGCGGCTTCTGGATAAAATCGTTAGCCCCGGCCTCAATGGCAGCTTTTAACTGTGTCTGTGTACCGACGGATGAAACGACAATAATATCAGCATCCTTATCATATGCCTTGATCTCGGTAATGGCAGCAATGCCGTCCTTTACAGGCATGACAATATCAAGGAAAACCAATTCAGGTGACTCTTTTTTGTAGAGGTCGATGGCGTCCTGTCCATTGGAAGCTTCCAGAAACACTGGAGTACCATATGTGGAAACAATATCCTTTAACTGCTTTCTTGCAAGTATGGAGTCGTCGCCAATGAGAATCTTAATGCCATTTAACATCATAATGCATCTCCTCTGTCATCATAATTATATTCGCTTCTATTTTACACTAACAAGAAAAATAGTTCAATGAATATATTGAATTTTGTAAGAAGAAGATAGATAATGTAAAAAAATATGTCGAATCAGTCGACTGGAATGAGAGGATACAAGAATGGACGTAATGCTGATATTTGATGTGGTCATCGCCATTTTCGGGGTATATATGATCGGAGCAGCACTTAAGATGAAAAAGACCGGGAAGATCAGCTCGGCGGTCATCACGGCGGAGGAGATTGCCAGATGCAGAAAAACGAAAGAGTTCATAGCGTTTATTTACTGGAAAGAGGCAGTATTCGGCGCATTGATTATCGCTGTGGGTGTCCTTGGAATTATCAATGATAAAGTGGTATCGCTCGGTGCATTTAACGTGGTTGAACTTTTAATCTTCCTGGCGGCATTTCTGTGGTTCCAGTCCCAGCTGCGCAAGGCAAGGGAACAGTTTTTATAAAAGATTCTCCGAATCATCAGATGGCATTCACAGGAACGTCACATTGCGACGATATGATGTCAAAAACAGGGAGGTATCTGCGTTATGAGAAGAATATTGGTAGTAGATGACGAAGAAAAAATCAGGGCGATTATAAGAAAATACGGAGAGTTCGAGGGGTACGACATTACCGAGGCAAAAGACGGCATGGAGGCGGTAAAGCTCTGCAGAGAGCAGGATTTTGACGTGATTATTCTCGATATTATGATGCCGGAGCTGGACGGCTTTTCAACCTGCCGGGAGATCCGCAAGACCAAAAACATTCCGGTGATCATGCTGTCGGCACGCGGAGAAGAGTATGATAAGATTCACGGATTTGAACTTGGAATTGACGATTATGTGGTGAAGCCGTTTTCTCCGAAGGAGCTTATGATGCGTGTAAAAGTGGTCATTGACCGCAACGGCGGAAGAGATTCTGCAAGCACGAACGGGCATGAGATTTTCCAGGCGGAGGGGCTTGTCATTGATTTTACCGGAAGGACTGTGACGGTGGATGGAAAGCGCGCCGAACTTTCTCCGAAAGAATACGACTTGCTGTTTTATCTGGTGCGGAACCGGAATATTGCACTGGAGCGTGAAAAGCTGATTACCGAGGTGTGGGGATATGATTATTACGGGGACGACCGTACGCTGGATACCCATATCAAGCTGCTGCGCAGCAGCCTTGGGGACTACCGCAAGTTCCTTGTCACGTTAAGAGGGGTGGGGTACCGGTTTGAAGCATGAAAAAATCAGTATCAAATGGAAAATCTTTTTCTATCTTCTGGTGTTTACCGGAATCCTTTTGACGGTGCTGTGGCTTGTGCAGATCTGTTATCTGGACAAGTTCTATAAGAAGATCAAGTCCCAGGAGGCACTGGAACTCACCTCGGAAGTGATTGAGGTCTTACAGAGCGATTCCCAGAACATTGAAGAACAGATCGATGCGCTGGCGGCGCAGAATAACATGATCGTGTTTGTCACGGATACGGACGGAAACACCATTTACAGCGCAGAATATATTCCAAATTCCAGGCTGTGCGAGATGCCGCAGGAGATGATACAGAAGCTGTACGAAGCTGCCAAAAGCAAGGGCGGTAGCACGAAGCTGGAATTTGAGGGAGATGTCGGGAAGAATGATTTTCAGAATCCGCAGGACGTGATGAACCCGGATGCGGCAGCGGGTGCCACAGGAGCGGGAAACTCCCCGGATGCAGCCGATGTGACAGGAGCGGGAGCAGAAAATGCCCCAGGTGCAGCCAACGGCGCAGAGCAGGAGACTGCAGGAATGCCGGTGCAGAATGGCTTTATGCAGAACCACGGACAGGAACGGATTGAGAGCGTCATTTACGTGAACGTCGTCTCGATCGACGGAAGTGAGAGAATCCTGTTTGTGAACGCGCAGCTGACGCCGGTGGATGCGACGGTCAATACACTGCGTGCCGAACTGGTATGGATCACAGTCATCATGATTGTTCTCTCGCTCGGTATTGCACTTTTGATTTCAAGAAAAGTGTCACGTTCCCTGATCGGTCTGAATGCCTCCGCGAAGGAGATGGCAGGCGGCAATTTTGACGTTCATTTTGACGGAACCGATTACCGGGAGGTCGCGGAACTTTCCGATACCCTGAATATGACTGCGCGGGAACTTGGAAAGAGCGAGCGCCTGCGGCGGGAATTGATCGCCAATGTATCGCATGACCTGCGGACACCGCTCACGATGATCATTGCCTACGCAGAGGTCATGAGGGATCTGCCGGGGGAAAATTCTCCGGAAAATGTGCAGGTGGTCATTGACGAGGCGGAGCGGCTGACCAATCTCGTCAATGATATGTTAGACATCTCCAAGCTTCAGGCAGGCGTACTGGAAAAAAATGTCACGGTCTACAACCTGACCGAGAGTATTCAGTCTGTATTTGCACGGTATAATAAGTTAAAAGAGCAGGATGGTTATAAGATTGATTTCTCCTACGACCAGATGGTCATGGTGGAGGCGGACGAGTACAAAATCTTCCAGGTCATCTACAATCTGGTCAATAACGCAATCAATTACACCGGGGATGACAAACAGATCTGGGTGCGTCAGATTGTGCGGGAAGACGGATATGTGCGGATCGAAGTGACGGACAGCGGCGAGGGAATCGCTCCGGAGGCGCTTCCGTATGTGTGGGACCGCTACTATAAAGTGGACAAGACACACAAGCGGGCGGTCATGGGAACCGGACTCGGACTTTCGATCGTAAAAAATATTCTGGAACTGCACGATGCACGCTACGGAGTAGAGAGTGAAGTGGGAAAAGGTTCTACCTTCTGGTTTGAACTGAAAGTATATCAGATTGTTTAAAAGAGCTGCCCGCGGATTGACGGAGCGGGCAGGAGGAAGCATGTGGCAATATGCGAACTTAGAACTCCGGCTATAATGGCCGGCGGTTCTTCTGATCGTAAAATCCGGTGTTTCTAATCACACCGCGTTTGACATCCCTGATGATCCGTGTCTTTCCAAGTTTGGAGCACTCCGCCGGATGAGTCCGCACGCCACAGACAATTTTAGAGCTTTCGTGTGGCGCTTATACCGCTGCTGAACAAAACATAATCGCGCGAAGCCGATGTTTGAATTGGCATCTGCCATATTTTCAATAGCAGATGCCAACGAGTTTCGGTTCGCGCGATTTTATATTGTCTGTGAAGCAGCGGCATTAGCGCCACTAGGAAGGTCGCTCATTGTCTGCGGCGTGTCGGACACAGCCGGCGGAGTGTTCAAACGTGGCAAAGACACAGAATAAGATGTCAAACGCGGCATGAAAGAAACACTCGCATTTTCCTCTAAAGAAGAGCCCCGTCCATTACAGACGGAGTTCTCTCATCTCGCGTATTTTCCATAGTATTCCATTTTGCCCGCTCTGTCAATCCGCGGGCAGCTTTTTTAGAACAAGGCGTGCAGTGAAAATCAGACACGCTCATCCATCGGGACATAAATCTTATGCTCGCCGACGTTTTTGTAGGCAGGACGCATGATCTTGCCGCCGCCTGCAACTTCCTCCAGACGGTGCGCACTCCATCCGGCGATTCGCGCGATGGCGAAAATCGGCGTGTAGAGTTCGACCGGAAGTCCGAGCATGCTGTAGGCGAATCCGCTGAAGAAGTCGACATTCGGGCTGACACCTTTATAGATCTTGCGCTCGGCGGCAATGATCTGCGGGGCAAGACGTTCCACTGCCGTGTAGAGTGCGAATTCTTTTTCATAGCCCTTTTCTGCGGAGAGACGCTTTACGAATCCGCGGAAGATCTGTGCACGCGGATCGGACAGCGAATAGACCGCGTGTCCCATACCGTAGATCAGACCGGCGTGATCGAACGCTTCCTTGTGGAGCAGGGCAGTCAGGTAACGGCTGATCTCCTCCTCATCCGTCCAGTCCTTGAGATTGGCTTTCATATCGTCGAACATGCGCACCACCTTGATGTTGGCACCGCCATGCTTGGGACCTTTGAGGGAACCTAACGATGCCGCAATAACGGAGTATGTATCGGTTCCGGAGGAAGATACCAGGTGGGTGGTAAAGGTGGAGTTGTTACCGCCGCCGTGTTCCATGTGAAGAATCAGGGCAATATCCAAAAGCTTTGCTTCAAGCGGCGAGAACTTGCTGTCCGGTCTTAAAATGTGCAGAATATTTTCGGCGGTGGAATATTCTTCCTTCGGGGAATGAATAAACAGGCTCGCGCCGTCATGATAATGCTTGTATGCCTGATAACCGTACACGGATAAAAGCGGGAAAAGACTGATTAACTGCAGACATTGTCTGAGAACATTGGGAAGCGAAACATCATCCGCCATCTCATCGTAAGAATATAAGGTAAGGACACTGCGCGCAAGCGTATTCATCATGTCCTTGCTGGGCGCCTTCATAATAATGTCACGCACAAAGCTGGTCGGCAGCGTCCGGTAACTGCTCAGCAGAGCCGAAAAATCGCGCAGCTCATGCTTCTTGGGAAGCTTGCCGAAAAGCAGCAGATAGGTACATTCCTCAAAGCCGAAGTGGCTGTCCTCGGGAAGTCCGGCAATCAGATCTTTGACATTGTAACCACGATAGAAGAGCTCGCCGTCTGCGGGAACAGATTCACCATTGACAATTTTTGTGGAACTGACTTCCGAGATCTCCGTCAGTCCGACCAGGACACCTTTTCCGTTCAGATCGCGCAGACCGCGTTTGACATCGTATCTTGTGTATAATTCCGGGTCTATTTTTGAACATTCGGCAGACTTTGCGGCCAGCCGACGCAGTTCGGGTGTAATTTCACAGAATTGATTCATTGTTAGCCCTCCTTAATGTTTTCGTCTTTTCATCATAGCATATGTACTTATTTTTATACAAGAAAATTGAATTATATTTAATGAAAATTTTAAAATTTAAAAGAAAACTGGTACCTTAAAAAGGGAAAGTACCAAAAAATGCTTTCTTTTTTCAGAAGAGTCTATTACAATAAAAAAGGATCATCAGATGTAAAAAGGGAGGATACAGGATGGATCTGAATATAGAGTTGCTGGCAGAAAAGGCAATCGAGGCAAAGGAACATGCGTATGTACCATATTCCCATTTCAGGGTAGGTGCGGCGCTTCTTACTGCAGATGGTAAGATTTATACGGGATGCAACATCGAAAATGCCGCGTACACACCGACGAACTGTGCGGAGCGGACGGCGTTTTTCAAGGCGGTATCCGAAGGGGAGCGTGATTTTACGGCAATCGCCATCAGCGGTGACGCGGACGATTATCTGTATCCGTGCGGCGTGTGCAGACAGGTAATGTCGGAGTTCTGCAAGGCGGATACGTTTCAGATCATCCTGGTAAAGGAGGACGGAACATATAAGATTTTTACCTTGGAGGAGCTTCTGCCGGGCGCTTTTACTGAGACAGAGCTGAAAAAAGGACAGCGGATGTAGGGCGTCCGCAACAGAGGAAGGAGAGCGTTATGAGATATTCGATTGAGGGAGAACCGCTTCCGGTTGTAATCTGCAATCTGGAGCAGGGAGAGGTAATGATTACGGAGAGTGGTGCCATGTCGTGGATGTCCCCGAATATGAAAATGGAGACGACTGGTGGCGGCATCGGCAAGATGTTTGGAAGAGCGCTTTCGGGGGAAAGTATTTTCTTAAACCGCTACACGGCAATGAACGGGAATGGGATGATCGCGTTTGCATCGTCGTTCCCGGGATCAATCCGGGCGTTTGATATTGTACCGGGACAGGATTTGATCGTGCAGAAATCGGCATTTCTTGCTGCTGTATCCAGCGTGGATCTGTCCGTGTTCTTTCAGCAGAGAATCGGGAGCGGACTTTTCGGAGGAGAGGGATTTATTATGCAGAAGCTTTCCGGAAGTGGAACCGCATTTCTGGAATTTGATGGTTATATTAAAGAATATGAACTTGCACCCGGACAGCAGATTGTTGTGGACACGGGATACCTTGCAGCCATGACAGGCTCCTGTAAGATCGAAGTGAAGACGGTGCCGGGAGTGAAGAATATGCTCTTCGGCGGCGAGGGTATTTTTAATACCGTGATTACGGGACCGGGAAGAGTGTGGCTGCAGAGCATGCCGATTGCACAGATGGCAAATACGCTGCGTCCGTATTTCCCGAGCAATAATCATTAAAGATGCGCGGCGCATTTTACATTCAGAAAAAAAATAGAAATGCGCACAGAAATTGGCACTAATTTTTGGTTGCAGATCGGGGCATATTAAAGTATAATAAAACCAGTAAGAAACAGCCTGGGATGTGCGACACCCTACATTTTTGAACCTACATTTACTTTTATGGGATTCTTATATTTGGAGGCAGATGTCAAGCCACCAGTACCGCAAGGTACGCGAGCAGTGGAAGACAGAAACTGACATGCGGTTACCCACCTAGCGGCAGCTAGGAGTCAAAAACGTAGGAAACGGCATTTTGGGTGATACAAAAGATTCTGAGGGATACAACAGAAGCTTACAGTACGAGAGAGAACCTGTCAGGATACGAAGGATGACGGATACGAAAGATAGATCAGGTACCAAAGAGTTGAAAAGTTACGGAAGAAAGAAGCTGCCTTTGTGTGAGGCAGCTTCTGTTTTTTTACTCTTTTGCAGAGAATTCTGGGGCAAGGCATAAAGCGTGATGGGAAGTGGAAAATGGGAAAGAGAACAAAAAAGAGAGGCGTAAAGGCATACATCGCCATCGTATGTCTGGTGCTTTTGCTTGCGGCGGGTGCGCTTGCGTTTGGGTATCGGGACAGACAGTTAAGGGAGCAGGAAACATTGCCCGAAGAGTGGGTGGAACTTGCGGAAATAAAAGAAGAACTCTCCTTTGGAGTATACGGGCAGGAAGACTGGAATTCCTTTTTTGAGACGTTTTCAGGAGACAGGCTGACCGGGGAAATACTGGGAGAACTGCTCGCAAAGCTGCAGCTGTCCGATTACATAGAGATCCCCGTCATGAGGGAATCGCAGAAAGTGTCAAGGGAAGACTGGAATTACGTCTACGGTCAGATTCTGGATCTGCTCGATATGGAATATGCCGTGACGAAAACGGAGTTTCTGGTTGTGGATGTCATGGAGGCGGAGAACCAGAATGTGATTATGACGAATAAGGGAGATTTTTGCACGGTGCTTCCAGCTTCATATTTTAAGCAGTGGAACGGATATGAGGGCTACTGCGTGGAAAACCGGTGCATCGGAGTCGCGGGAACGCTGAAGAAGGAATTTACGCTGGACAACACATATCTTACGGACTGCACCAAAGACAGCGTGGATTTTCTGTATGCGGGCGCGGTGTACCACAAGGAGACGGCGTCCCTGACAGAGGGCGTTTCCCCCTGTGTATGCGATATTGTGCTGGCGGACGGCAGGATCACGGCGTTGCGCGTAAAGCAGGAAACCATCGAGGGGGAGTTGTTGTCCTATGACGATGAGACCATTGAGATCAAAGGATACGGGAAGCTTTCTCATACCGGAAAACTACCGGTGTATCAGACCTATGGCGAAGTGTCGGAAAAATCCATTTCCGATGTCACCCTCGGCAATATGAACGTGGAGTATGTGACGGGGGAGAAGCAGGTCTGCGCCATTTTAATCCGCGAGCCGGCAGTCATCCGCGAAATCCGTGTGCTGCTCCTGGCGGATGACGGAACAAAATGCCGGCAGTCCGTCTATCTGAAATGTACGTCAGACGCAGCGGTCACCTGGCAGGGAGAGACAACACAGGTAGCCGCGCAGACGCTGATTGCTGTATCCGATCAGATGACAGGAGATACACAGGGAACATTTACGGTGACGCCGGAGCAGGAGGGCTGTGTGGTGATCTGTGATGCAAACGGCGCAGAGCTTTCCAACGGCTACGGGGGCAGCATGGAAGTGCGGTGCCTGGGGGACGGCTATACGCTGGTCAACAGTCTGCCGCTGGAACGGTATCTGCAGGACGTCGTTCCGAGTGAAATGCCGGCATCCTATGAACCGGAGGCATTGAAGGCACAGGCGGTCTGCGCGCGCAGTTATGCCTGTATCCAGCTGCTTCGGGGCGATCTGGCGGAATACGGCGCACATATTGATGACAGCACCGCGTATCAGGTATACAACCGGGTGACGGACGCGGACGCAGCCAGGGAGGCGGTAATCGCCACACAGGGGGAAGTGCTGTCCTATCAGGGAAACATCGTGGAGGCGTATTATTTTTCCACGTCGATGGGATACACCGCCGCAGCTGATGTGTGGAATGTGGAAGATCCGGCGGAATACGGCTATCTGACACCGGCGTGTCTCCTTACGGATGGAAAGATGCAGGATCTCTCCGGGGAGGAGGCGTTTCTTGCTTATATTCAGAGTCCCGCAGATGGATACGACAGTGACTGCCGGTATTTCCGCTGGACTGGGGAGGCGGATTACCACGGGAAAACAGATGAAGTGAATTCCATACTGCTGGAACGGCGGAAGAGTTCGCCAAAGAATATAATCTTTTATCAGGACGGTCAGACTACGGAAATACAGAATCCCGATGCGGCATCAGTGGCGGCACTGGGGGAAGTGACCGGCATGAGCGCGGCGGAGCGCGGCAGCTCCGGTGCACTGCTTGCCTTAAAGATCACGTATGAGAAGGGAAGCGCCCTTGTGCGGACGGAGTATAATATCCGAAAAGTTCTGGGGATCTGTACCGCAAAACTGACATGCGCAGACGGCGCAGAACAGACGGATGTGACGATGCTGCCGAGTGCGTTTTTTGCCATAACGAAACAGGAGGACGGCGGCATGGTTTTATATGGAGGCGGCTACGGGCATGGACTCGGCATGAGCCAGAACGCGGCGAACGGAATGGCGAAGGCCGGAATGAATTACGAAGAGATCTTGCAATATTTTTATAATGACGTTAAACTGGAAACCATGAAATAATGAATCCTGACGGATTCGCTTTTTGAAGGGGAGCAATATGATCTGGAAGCTTATTGGTAATGTCAAATCCTTTCTTGATAAATGCAAGCGAGACAAGATCAATGCCTATTCGGCGCAGTCGGCGTTTTTTATTATCTTATCCATCATTCCGTTTCTGATGGTGTTCTCGTCTCTGCTGCAATATACATCGGTGACAGAGTCCATGCTGCTTGAGATCATCCGTCATCTGATGCCGGAGTATGTCTCTCCGTTTCTGATATCGCTCGTGGATGAGGTGTACAGCAGATCCATGGGAATTATCTCAATCACGGCGATCATCGCGATCTGGTCAGCGGCCAAGGGCGTCCAGTACATGACGGACGGACTGAACTCGGTCAATGATCTGGAGGAGACGAGGAACTGGTTTGTGCTCAGATTCTGGGCGGTCGTCTATACGGTGGTTTTTCTGGTGGCGATTGTTTTTACCCTGCTGGTTCTGGTGTTCGGAAACCAGTTAAAGGTGCTTGCCACACAGTACGTTCCGATTTTAGAGCATGCCTCGCGGGTGCTGGCACATTTCCGCGGGCTTGTGATGCTGGCGCTTTTGATCGCATTTTTCGATGTAATCTTTACGGCGCTGCCGAACCGGAAGCTTTCCTTCCGCGGGCAGCTGCCGGGGGCTGTGATCTGCGGGGTAGCGTGGTATGTCTTTTCCTTCGGACTGTCTGTCTACGTGGACTATTTTAACGGTTTTTCCATGTACGGCAGCCTGACGACTATTGCCTTGATTATGCTGTGGCTTTACTTCTGCATGTACATCATGATGATGTCCGCCGAGGTAAATGTGGTGTTCAACGCTTACTTCCGCAAATGGTGGAAGCGCTTTAAAACCAGCAGGAATAAAAAAGCTTGATGTTTTGCGCCTGCTGTGCTAAAATGCTATACAGAATTCAGAAAAATCAAAGGCTGTGAATGTGTACGGAAGCGATTCCGGGTATCGTAAGATATCAGTAGAGTGCAGGAGACTCTTTCAGAGAGAGCGGGTCATCGGCTGGAAGCCCGTTTAGGATAAGACCTGGACTTGAAGTTCGCACAGGAGCTGCATCTGTGAAGTGAAAGTAGTGGATGACGTCGGATACACGTTACGTATGAATTGAGAGCTTTTCTTTGGTGATATGAAGAGAAGAAACAGGGTGGTACCGCGGAATCATTCGTCCCTAGAGCAGGGATGGATGGTTCCTTTTTTGATGTCTGAAATAGTTTAAAGGAGAATTAGAAATGAAAGAAAAATTGCAGCAGATCAGAGAAAAAGCAATAGCAGAGATTGAAGGGTCTGATGGATTAGACCGCCTGAATGAAGTCCGCCAGGCAGTGCTTGGAAAAAAGGGTGAACTTACTGCGGTGTTAAAGGGAATGAAAGACGTAGCGCCGGAAGACCGCCCGAAGGTCGGACAGTGGGTCAACGACACCCGCACCGCCATTGAGACGATCATGGAAGAGAAGATGAAAAAACTGGAGGCTGAGGCGCTCCGGAAGAGATATGAGGCGGAGAAGATCGACGTCACAATGCCGGCAGTAAAACACGAAAAGGGCAATCTGCATCCGGTCACACAGGTGCGCAACCAGCTCATTGACATTTTTGCATCCATGGGATTTGAAGTGTACGAGGGAACCGAGATTGAGACCGACTACTATAACTTCACGGCGTTAAACACACCGCAGGATCATCCGGCGAGAGATATGCAGGATACATTTTACCTGTCACCGGAATTTTTACTCCGCACCCAGACGTCTGCCGGACAGATTCATGTGATGGAGGCGAAGAAACCGCCGATCAAGATCATCTCCCCGGGCAAGGTGTTCCGTTCCGATGACGACGCGACACATTCTCCGATGTTCACCCAGATGGAGGGTCTTGTGGTAGACAAGGGAATCACCCTCTGCGATTTAAAGGGAATGTTAGATGAGCTTGTGAAGAAGATTTTCGGAAAAGAGACGACAACGCGTCTACGCCCGTCCTACTTCCCGTTCACGGAGCCGTCCGTCGAGGTGGATGTAAGCTGCTTCCAGTGCGGCGGATGCGGCTGCAAACTCTGCAAGGGAACCGGCTGGATCGAAGTGCTCGGAGCCGGCGTCGTCAACAATAAAGTTCTGGAAGGATGCGGCATTGATACGAATGAGTACAGCGGTTTTGCGTTCGGTATCGGTATTGAGCGAATTGCCATGTTAAAATACGGCATTAACAATATCAAGCTGCTGTTTGAGTCAGATCTTCGCGTATTAAAGCAGATTGACGATTAAAGACGAATAGAAAAGGAGAGTTATCATGTTAGCACCATTAAGCTGGTTAAAAGATTATGTAGATATTGATGTTACCCCGAAGGAACTGGAGGAAAAGTTGTTTTCCTGCGGCTTTGAGGTGGAGGAGCTGATTGAAGTCGGAAAAGACATCAGCAATGTTGTGGTCGGACTGGTGGAATCCTGCGAGCCGATCCCGGATACCCATTTAAGTCTCTGCCAGGTGAATGCCGGAGAGCACGGCACCTTCCAGATCTGCTGCGGGGCAGACAATGTCCGTGCAGGAGGAAAATATCCGCTGGCGCTTGTGGGCGCAACAGTCTATGCGACCGCAAAGGATCATGTGACGATCGAGGGCGTCATGACGATCAAGAAGGGAAAGCTTCGCGGCTATGAATCCTACGGTATGCTGTGTTCCGGAACAGAACTCGGATTGAACGAAGATTTATATCCGGGGGCAGGATACAACGGTCTTTTAGTTCTTCCGGAAGATGCGAAAGCCGGAGCAGACGTAAAGCCGATCCTTGGAATGGATGACTGGATTTTTGATATTGCGATCACCGCAAACCGCCCGGACTGTCAGAGCATTTACGGAATTGCCAGGGAAGTGGCTGCAGTGCTCGGAAAAGAGTGCAGGGAGCCGGCGTTGGATTACACGGAGACGGCGGTACAGAAAGACTTTAAGGTGGAAGTAGCCGCAAAAGATCTCTGCCCGCGCTATATCGCGCACTATGTCCATGACGTGGCGATTGGGGAGTCCCCGGCGTGGATGCGCAGAAGACTGGCGTTAGTCGGAATCAACTCGATTTCCAACATGGTCGACATCACAAACTACGTGTTAAAAGAGCTCGGACAGCCGATGCATGCATTTGACTATGCTTATCTGGAGGGCGATCAGATCAATGTCAGACGTGCAAACGAGGGCGAGCGCATTGTGACGCTGGATGAAAAAGAATTTACGCTCAATTCTTCCAATCTTGTCATCTGCGACGGCGTAAAGCCGGTTGCACTGGCTGGTATCATGGGCGGTCTGAACTCCGAGATCAAGGACACGACAACGGAAGTCATGTTTGAGTCCGCAAAGTTCGCGCGCGACAATATCCGGAAGAGTTCAAGAGCGCTCGGACAGTCCTCCGATTCCAGTGCGATGTACGCAAAGGGTGTCTATGAGTACACGACGGTCATGGCGATGAAGCGTGCCCTGCATCTTGTGGAAGAACTGGGATGCGGAAAAGTGTCGTCCACACAGCTTGAAGTCTCCACCGGCAATTCTATCGAGCCGAAAGAGATGAAAGTCAGTGTAAAACGCGTCAACGGTGTGCTCGGCATTGAGGTTCCGGAGGAGGACATGCTGCGCATTTTATCGGCGCTTCAGTTCACACCGTCCATCGACGGGGATGAACTCACCCTGCAGATTCCGGCATACCGTGAGGATATGGATTCCTATCCGGATGTGGCGGAGGAAGTGATCCGTATGTACGGTTACGAGCATGTGATTCCGACCTTTATGCCGACGGCAAAAGTGACACTGGGAGGTCTTAACTTAAAGCAGAAGACGGAGCTTAAAATCAAGCGTGCACTCTGCGCAGCGGGCGCTTACGAGGGAATCCATTATTCATTCTTTTCCCCGTCCGACCTGGATCTGTTGAGACTGCCGGAAGATGCGCCGGAGAGAAAGGCGATTAAGCTGATCAACCCGATCAACGTGGATTTATCCCTGATGAGAACCACGCTGGCATCCGAGATGCTGTATGCGATTTCCAGAAACCAGAAGAAGGGAATTCTCGAGGGACGCATTTTTGAGCTTGGAAATGTCTTTATTCCAAAGGCACTGCCGCTCACGGAATACCCGGATGAGAGAGAGACCCTCTGTGCGGGCGTTTTCGGAGAGAATGAATCTTTCTATACACTCAAAGGTCTGGCAGAGACGGTTGCGGATGCATTAAACGTAAGCTTTACCTATGAGGCGGCGGAGAGAACCTTTTTGCACCCGTATCAGACGGCGGAGATCTTCTGTGAGGGAGAGCGCGTCGGTTATCTCGGAAAGCTTTCCTATGAGATTCAGGACGAACTTGACATGCGTGTGCCTGCTTATGTGATGGAGATCGACCTCGCCGCACTAAAGAAATGGTACGGCAAGGAGCAGATTTTCACTCCGCTTCCGAAGTTTGCGGAGGAAAAGCGCGATTTTGCGTTTGTGGTAGATAAAAATATCACCTGTGCACAGATTGAGAACGGCATCCGGGAAGCCTGCAAATACGTGACAGATGTGAATCTGTTCGATGTGTATGAAGGCATCCAGCTTGGACCGGACAAAAAGAGCATGGCATTCTCTGTTGTATTTACCCCGCAGGAGGAAGAGCTCACGGGCGAGATGGTAGAAGGATTTGTGAAGAAGATTTTGAAACATCTCGAAGCAACACTGGATATCAGACTTCGTGCGTAAGAGGAGTAGTTATGGACGTAAAAGATTTTTATTATGACCTTCCGCAGGAACTGATCGCACAGGATCCGCTGGAGGACCGCTCAAGCTCCAGACTGATGGTGCTTGACAAGGCAACCGGAGAGGTGGAACACCGCCATTTTAAGGATATTGTGGACTATCTAAGACCGGGTGACTGCCTTGTCATCAACAATACAAAAGTAATTCCTGCCAGACTGTATGGCGTGAAGGAAGGCACTGAGGCAAAGATCGAGATTCTTCTGCTCAAGAGAAAAGAAAACGATGTCTGGGAGACCCTGGTCAAACCGGGAAAAAAATGCAAGATCGGAACCAGAATCAATTTCGGCGAGGGACTTCTGACCGGCGAGGTCATTGACATTGTGGAGGAGGGCAACCGCCTGATCCAGTTCCATTACGAAGGGATTTTTGAGGAGATTCTGGATCAGCTCGGACAGATGCCGCTGCCGCCGTACATCACACACCAGCTGAAGGACAAAAACCGTTACCAGACGGTGTATGCAAAATATGACGGTTCCGCAGCGGCGCCGACAGCGGGACTGCATTTTACACCGGAGCTTTTAGAACAGGTGCGCGCCATGGGCGTGAAGATCGCGGAGGTGACGCTTCATGTGGGACTTGGCACCTTCCGTCCGGTCAAGGAGAGTGATGTGTTAAAACATCACATGCATTCCGAGTTCTACCGGATCGAGCAGTCGGAGGCGGACAAGATCAACCGGGCAAAACAGGAGGGACACCGGGTCATCGCCGTGGGAACGACAAGCACAAGGACCCTGGAAGCTGCTGCGGATGAACACGGCGTGCTTCATGAGACGAGTGGGTGGACGGAGATTTTTATCTACCCGGGCTATCAGTTCAAGGTGATCGATGCTTTGATTACGAATTTCCATCTGCCGGAGTCGACGCTGGTGATGTTAGTGTCTGCGCTTGCAGGAAGGGAACATGTGCTGCATGCATATGAGATTGCAGTACAGGAGCGTTACCGGTTTTTCAGCTTTGGTGATGCGATGTTTATTACCGCAAAATAGGAGGAGTTGGTCCCATGCTGGAAAAGAGAAAACATAAGCGCCTTAAGATGGAACACGCGCTGGAACTGGCGCGGTTAAATGCGGACGGCACGGCCGACGGCGGCGTTGTGAATGCGGATATCCTGAATATCTCGCGCGGCGGAGTCGGATTTTTGTCCCGCAAGAGACTCGAGGTCGGCAGTTATTATGACACCAGGATCAGCCTGTTCAGCCGGGAGATGATTGACGCTGTGCTGGAAATCGTACATGTGGAAGAGCAGGAAAAGGGCTATTACTACGGCGGAGAATTTATCGGCATATCGGATTCGGATGCGGTAAAGATTGATATTTACCAGGTCTTTCACGACATCTGACCGTGAAAATAGACAAAAAGACACGTCTGATTGTGTGCATTATATACGAAATGACGATAAAATAGTGCCACACTATTGACAATGGTGATCATTAAATTTATAATTGGTAACAGTTAAAGGATAGTTCACACCGCAAGGTGCACTAAACCGGAAAGCTGAATACAGGCTATTTGGGCATGTATGAAGTTTTCCGGTTTTTCTTTTTACAAGAGGAGTCTGTTGTTTGAAAGAGGAGGGAGTCAGATGAGAATCTATCGGGCAAAAGATTATTATGACATGAGCAGAAAGGCAGCCAACATCATATCCGCGCAGGTGATTATGAAGCCGGACTGTGTGCTGGGACTTGCAACCGGTTCGACGCCGGTCGGCACTTATGCACAGCTTGTGGAGTGGTACAAAAAGGGGGATCTGGATTTTTCAGAGGTAAAGACGGTGAATCTGGATGAATATAAAGGACTCGACCAGTCGAACGACCAGAGTTATTTTTACTTCATGGCGGAACATCTGTTTGACAAGGTCAATATTGATTTTCAGAATGTCAATATCCCAAATGGAATGGAAACGGATGCGGACAAGGAATGTGCGCGCTATGAGGCGAAGATAAAAGCGCTCGGCGGAGTGGATCTGCAGCTGCTCGGAATCGGTCACAACGGTCACATCGGATTCAACGAGCCGAACGGACAGTTCGACCGCACGACGCACTGTGTGAATCTGACACAGAGCACGATTGAGGCCAACAAACGGTTCTTTGCATCGGAGGAGGATGTGCCACGGCAGGCGTACACGATGGGAATCAAGACGATCATGCAGGCGAACAAGATTCTGATGGTGGCAAGCGGGGAAGACAAGGCGGAGATTGTAAAACGTGCCTTTTTCGGACCGATCACACCGGAGGTGCCTGCATCGGTACTGCAGCTTCACAACGATGTGACACTGGTGGGAGATGAGGCGGCGCTGTCGCTGATCGGCTCCTGTCAGAGTTAGGATATGGGAATGAAATCATGAAGATAAGTAAAGTGATTAATAACAACGTCCTGTCGGCATTTGATGAAAACGGGCAGGAAGTCGTTCTCATGGGAAGAGGACTCGGGTTTAAGGCGAAGACAGGAGACGACATTGACGAGAGCCGGGTACAGAAAGTGTTCTGCATCGAAAATTCGGCGCTCTCAAGGCAGTTTCAGGAAATGATCTCCAACATCCCTATGGAGCATATGCAGATCTCGGCGGACATTATCTCCTACGCCAAGAACGAGTGCGGCATGGAGTTAAACCAGAGTATTTACGTTGCGCTGACGGATCACATCAATTTCGCGATTGAACGATACAGGAATGGGATTGCGCTGTCGAACGCTATTCTGTGGGAGATACGGCAGTTCTACCGCAGGGAGTATCTCGTCGGAGAGTATGCGCTCCGCCTTTTTGCGGAGAGACTGGATATTCATTTCCCGGAGGATGAGGCGGGATTTATTGCACTGCATTTTGTGAATGCCGAATATAATACGGATATACATGACACTTATATGATCACGGATGTGATTCAGAAGGGAATCGAGATTGTAAAGGCAGAGTATCAGAAAGCGCTGGATGAAAAATCCATGCACTACGAGCGGTTTGTGGCGCATCTGAAATTTTTCGCGAGAAGAATCTTCTTCAGCAAGGAAATGCTCTCCGATGAGGAGCAGGAGTTCTCCGATCTGATTGAACTGAAATATCCGAGGGAATATGCGTGTGCCAGAAAAATTGCCGATTACATCGAAGCGCAGTATGACTGCACGGTGACCAAGGAAGAGATCATGTACCTGGCAATTCATATCCGGAGAATTACGACAGACAGCGATGAATGAGAAAGGAGAGAGGCTGATGTTTGGATTATTTCATAAAAAAGAACAGAAAGCGCTGGAACTGGGAGCGCCGGTAAGCGGGCAGGCAGTACCGCTTCAGGAGGTGAGCGATCCCACGTTCGGCGGGGAGATTCTCGGAAAAGGCGTGGCGGTAAGACCCACGGATGGCAGGATTTACGCGCCGGCGGATGGGGAGATTACCTTGTTATTTGATACACTGCATGCGCTCAGCATGACGACGGATACCGGGGCAGAACTGCTGCTCCATATTGGACTGGACACCGTTGCATTAAAGGGTGCGCATTTTAAGGCGCATGTAAAGACGGGGGATAAAGTCAGAAAGGGTGATCTGCTGTTGGAGGCGGATCTTAATGCGATCCGGGAAGCCGGATATGATGTGATCACACCGATGATTGTCTGCAATACAGACTGTTTTGCAGAAGTAAAAGCGGTGACGGGTGCGGAGGTGACGCCGCAGGATACGGTTCTGATTCTCACATCGAAGTAATCAGTTATTCAATGGTATTTTAACCGGAGCTTTCCGGTATAAAATAAAGGGGCAAATCATATATGGCATAGTGAGAAAGTCTACTGTGCCAGAAAAAGAAGGAGGAAGAAGTTATGATGAAATATCTTCAGAAGTTAGGAAAAGCATTGATGCTTCCGGTTGCCTGCCTGCCGATCTGCGGTATCTTAATGGGAATCGGATATGCACTCTGCCCGGCAACCATGCAGGGTGGTGACATTGCAGGTGCAAAGGCGCTGATTGGATTTTTCCTTGTAAAAGCGGGGGGCGCTTTAATTGACAATATGGCATGGCTGTTTGTCATCGGCGTCGGCGTTGGTATGGCAGACGACAATGACGGTACCGCGGCACTTGCGGCGCTGGCATCCTGGCTGATGATTACCAATCTGCTCTCGACGGGCGTTGTTACCACATTGATGCCGTCAATCGCAGAGAATGCGGATAAGACGCTGGCATTCGACAAGATTGCAAACCCGTTTATCGGTATTCTTGCCGGTATCATCGGAGCAACCTGTTATAACAAGTTCAAGGGAACGAAGCTTCCGGACTGGCTGGCATTTTTCAGCGGCAAACGCTGTGTTGCCATCGTATCCGGTGTGGTATCGATTGTCGTGTCAGCTATCCTGTTATTCGTATGGCCGGTTGTGTTCGGCGCACTGATCGCTCTTGGTCAGGCAATTGTGGGAATGGATGCAGTGGGCGCTGGTATCTACGCATTTTTGAACCGTCTTTTAATTCCAACCGGTCTGCATCATGCATTGAACAACGTATTCTGGTTTGATACGATCGGACTCGGTGATCTGGCCAACTTCTGGAAGGGCAAGACATCGGCGGATGTATCATGGGATCTCGGTATGTATATGTCCGGGTTCTTCCCGTGTATGATGTTTGGTATTCCGGGTGCGGCACTTGCCATGGTTCACACGGCAAAGAGCAATAAGAAAAAGATCGCAATCGGATTGGTTGGTTCCGCAGCACTTTGTTCATTCATCTGTGGCGTTACTGAGCCGTTCGAGTTCGGATTCATGTTCCTTGCTCCGGCACTCTATGTAGTATATGCATTATTATACGGTATTTTTACCTTTATCACGGTTCTGGTAGGCTTCCGTGCAGGCTTCAGTTTTTCTGCAGGTGCAACTGACCTGATCTTTTCCGCTTCCCTTCCGGCGGCAAAGAACACCTGGATGATTCTTCCGCTCGGAATCGCAGCATTTGTCGTATTCTATGTTGTATTCCGTTTTATGATCACGAAGTTTGATTTAAAGACTCCGGGACGTGAAGATGACGATGATGATGCAGAGAAAGGTGCAAAGCTTGAGAATAATGATTACACCGAAGTGGCAAGAATCGTGCTTGAAGGTGTCGGTGGCAAAGAGAATATAGAAAGCATTGATAACTGCATTACGAGACTCCGTCTGGAGATCAGGGATTACACTAAGGTAGATGAGAAAAAGATCAAATCTGCCGGTGTGGCAGGTGTGGTTCGCCCAAGCCAGAAAACAGTACAGGTCATTATCGGTACCCAGGTACAGTTTGTGGCTGACGAATTTAAAAAACTTTGTAAGTAACCATATTCTGTAAAATAGATTGCCCCAATGAAAAACGACCGCGAAAGCGGTCGTTTTTCGATGCAGACATATATTCAGCGCTCATAAATGGTGTAGTGGTGCTTTTTTAGAAGTGTGATGGCGGCGGCGAGCGATTCGCTGTCGTACATTTCCAGATGCAGCACGCCGTCCTCAAATTCACGGTTGTGGATGATGCCGATATTCTTGATGCTCAAATGGTGGCTAGCAAGAATGGTGGCAACTGTGGCAATTCCGCCCGCCTCGTCCAGAAGATCCATGTACAGCTCATATACCTGCTTTAAGGTGCCGTTCGCGTGAAGAGTCAGTGAATCCCGGTAGTCTTTTGCCGAGGTAAAGGCTTCCATCAGCGCTTTGCTGTCGGAAGCAGCGATGGCAGAGCGCATATGACCAAGCTCCTCACAGAAAGAGTCAATCAGTCTTAGAATCTGTTCCTGATTGGAAAGACAGATATTTTCCCACATGACGGGGGAGGAGGAGGCAATGCGTGTAATGTCCTTAAAGCCGCCGGCGGCGATGGTTTTCATGGTTCCTTCACAGTCATCGCAGCTTTTCACAAGGTTGACAAGGCTGTAGGCGATGATGTGGGGCAGATGGCTGATGGCGGCAGTGGCATAATCGTGCTGCTCGTAGTCAAGCACCATCGGTATCGCACCGAGAGATGCCACAAGCTCCTTAAAGTCCTCTAACGCAGCGGGATCGGTCTGGGCGGTCGGGGTAAGAATATAGTAAGCATTTTCCAATAAAAATTCCCTAGCATTGGCAAGACCGGTCTTCTCGGAGCCTGCCATCGGATGTCCGCCGATAAACTGCGCCTCCATGCCGAGGGCGGTCACTTCCCGGTGAATGTCGGTCTTGACGCTGCCCACATCGGTAATGATGCAGCGGTCGCAGACGTGTCCCTTTAAAAGACGCAGATATTCCATGTTTTTCTGGACAGGCGTGCACAGAAAAATATAGTCGCAGTCATAGAAATCCGACAGTTCACAGGGGCTGGCGTTGTCGGTCAGTCCCTCTTTGTAAGCGGCCTCTATCGTCGCGGCATGACCGGCTGTAGCGATAATGACCAGATCTTTATGTAGAATACGAAGGCGCTTGGCAATCGAACCGCCGATCAGTCCAAGCCCGATAAATCCGATTTTCTGAAGTCTCATAAATGAATCCCCCACAAGTTATTGATACCCAATTATCATAGACATTTCCGCCTGGAAAGTCAACACGTTAATCTGTGAGAGTACGGAAAGATGCGGCGTGTATGGCGAGAACATGTCCAAATTGTAAATATTGTGTAAATAATAAAAAGAAGTATTCCAAAAATGTTCAAAAGTAATACATATTATTGCTAAATGTTTCTGATATTATAAATACAGTTAGTAATATTGAATAAATAAGTTGTAAAAAAAGACTGAATTTAGTAAAATATATCCATACATAAAACAATTACAGAATATGGAGGGTTTGCTATGAATGTTTACACAACTGACAGAATTCGTAATGTGGTTTTACTTGGTCATGGGGGATGTGGTAAGACGAGTCTTGTGGAAGCAATGGCTTATCTGGCAGGCATGACATCACGTATGGGAAAGGTTGAGGACGGAAATACCATCAGTGATTATGACAAGGAGGAGATGAAGCGGCATTTCTCCATCAATACTTCGGTTGTTCCGATTATCTGGGAAGATACCAAGATCAACATACTGGATACACCGGGGTATTTTGATTTTGTGGGTGAGACCGAGGAGGCGGTAAGTGCGGCTGACGCGGCGATCATCGTGGTTTCCGGCAAGGCGGGAATCGAGGTCGGCACGCGCAAGGCGTGGGAATTATGTGAGCAGTATAAGCTTCCGCGCATGGTTTTTGTGACGGATATGGATATCGATGAGGCGAGTTACCGTCAGGTGGTACAGGATCTGCAGGAACTTTACGGGAAAAAGATCGCACCGTTCCATCTGCCGATCCGTGAGAACGGACAGTTCGTCGGCTACGTCAATGTGCTGCAGCAGCGGGCGAAGCGCTGGAAGGAGAACGGAGAGGTTGAGAAGACGGACGTTCCGGATTATTCAAAGGAGAATCTTGGCATCTGCAGAGAGGCTCTGATGGAGGCGGTTGCAGAGACGAGCGAGGAGTTCATGGACCGCTATTTTGGCGGTGAGGAATTCTCCGAGGATGAGATCCGACAGGCACTGCGTGTGAATGTGGCGGAGGGAAGCATCGTTCCGGTGCTCATGGGTTCCAATATTTTGGCACGCGGCATCTACACGCTGCTGGTGGACATTGTGAAATATCTGCCAAGCCCGGAAAAGCGCACCTGCACCGGCATCAATGCCAAGACCAATGAGGTTTACAATGCGGATTACGATTTCGCAAAGGCAAAATCCGCCTATATCTGGAAAACAATCGCAGATCCTTTTATTGGAAAATATTCTCTGATTAAAGTCAATTCCGGCGTATTAAAGACGGACGACATCTTATTCAACCAGCATAAGGATGTGGAGGAAAAAGTAGGAAAGCTCTACGTGATGCGGGGCAACAAGCCGGAGGAGGTAAAGGAGCTGCACGCGGGCGACATTGGTGCCCTGGCAAAGCTTTCCGGTGCGACGACGACCGATTCTCTCTCCACAAAGACGAATCCGATTCTGTATATTAGAACAACCATCTCCACACCCTATACCTGCAAGCGCTACAAGGCGAAGAACAAGGGTGATGAGGATAAGATCTCGCAGGCATTGCAGAAGCTGATGCTGGAGGATCTGACATTAAAAGCTGTCAATGACAGCGAGAACGGACAGACGCTTTTATACGGCATGGGCGATCAGCATCTGGAGGTTGCGGCGAGCAAGCTCTTCGAGCGCTACAAAGTTGAGATCGAATTAAAACGTCCGAAAGTGGCGTTCCGCGAGACCATCCGCAAAAAAGTCGATGTGGAGTATAAATACAAAAAGCAGTCCGGCGGACATGGACAGTATGGTCATGTAAAGATGACCTTTGAACCTTCCGGAGATCTGGAACAGCCGTATGTATTTGAACAGTGTGTCGTAGGCGGCGCGGTGCCGAAGAATTACTTCCCGGCAGTCGAAAAGGGCGTGCAGGAAGCGGTATTAAAAGGACCTATGGCAGCGTATCCGGTTGTCGGAGTGAAGGCAGTTCTCTACGACGGCAGCTTCCATCCGGTAGATTCCTCCGAGATGGCATTCAAGGTAGCGGCGATGCAGGCGTTTAAAAAAGGATTTATGGATGCATCCCCGATCCTGTTGGAGCCGATTGCCTCCCTCAAAGTGGTTGTGCCGGATAAGTACACCGGCGATATCATGGGAGACTTAAACAAGAGACGCGGCCGCGTGCTCGGCATGAATCCGACGGAACACGGTTATCAGGAGATCATCGCGGACGTTCCGGTGATGGAACTTTACGGGTACAACACAGACCTGCGTTCCATGACAGGCGGAAGCGGAACATTTTCTTATGAATTTGCAAGGTATGAGCAGGCACCTTCCGATGTACAGGAGAAGGAGATCGAGGCAAGGGCATCCAAGGTAGACCGCGCGGAAGAGTAACGGCAGTATGTGAAAAGTAGCAGAAAAGAGCAGGCGATAGAAAAGAAAGGAGGATGAGCAGAGATGAGAAAAGAATTTCTTGCACTGGTATCGATGTTTGTCCTCCTTTTGAATGATCCGATGGTGGCACAGGCTTATATGATGGTCCCGACGGATGACGCCGGATGGGAGCAGAGTGGGACAGCTTGGATTGATCCATTCCTCGGTGTGAACGATGACGCTGTACATCTGGTGTACGAGTTAAACGGCGGGGTGAATCACAATGCCAATCCGGATGTGATTACAGCGGAAGAACTTCCGTTTGCGCTTGAGATTCCTGTCCGGGACGGTTATAATTTTGCTGGCTGGTATACGGACAGCTCCTACGATCACAAGATCACGGAGATCACGGAAGAAAATGCAGCGAATATGGTTCTGTTTGCAAAATGGACCAGGCCGATCGACAACCGCTACAACGTCGAGATGTATTCCTATCAGACCGCGAGCGTGTTAAGCCGCAATCAAAAAGAATTAAAAGAGTGCAATTATGCGTTTCTGGATGAGCTGGACATTCCGGGAATGCCGTCCACCAGAGAGAAAGACTATCTCGACAATCTGATCAGCAGCGAGGGACAGTGTCTGCAGGGACTCTGCTTCACACCGGATTATATTCTTATGACGGCGTATGCGGATGGATCTGACACGAAAGGCTCCTTAATGATCTTTGAGCGTGAGACCGGAACCTATCTGGCGACGCTTGGCATGAAGGAGAAGAGCCACCTCGGCGGAATTGCCTTTGACGGGGAGAATGTATGGATCTGCCATTCCAATTCAAAGACGCTGGAGCGGATTCCATATGAATATATTGAGAGAATCGGAGCCGATGCACCCGGATACTGTGTGGACGCATCTGCACTTTCCGACGAATACAAGCTCGACAATATTCCGTCCTGCATCACCTGCTACGGCGGGCGAATCTGGGTGGCAACCCACACCAAATTCTTTGATTCCGAGATGCTTTCCTACAGCTACGATGAGGAAAAGGATACGCTTACCTCACTCAGCAGCTACAATATTCCGAACAAAGTGCAGGGAATTGCCTTTGACAAAGGCGGTCAGGTATATCTGAGCACATCTTTTGGACGCAACAGTTCCTCCTACCTGAAAGTATACGCATCGCTTCTGACGCTGACGAAGCATCCCAATGAGCCGTCGGCAAAGGTAGAGATGCCGCCATGCTCGGAGGAGATCGCAATTGCGGATGATAATGTGTATGTGTTATTTGAATCTGCAAGCCTGCGTTATTTTGAGGGAACCGACGGCAAGGGCAACAGCAGCTCGCCGATTGACAAGGTGCTGGAAGTGACGGTGGCGTCGATCTGGTAAAAAAACAGAACAGAACAGAGTAAAAGGAGCGGTTTTAAGAGCCGCTCCTTCTGTTTTTCATCAGGTTCATGATTTTGTCAGCTTTGGCAGATTCTTCTGCGGACATGTTCTGCTTTAGGATCTGGAATAAGAGATCCGTCTCCGGTTCACTGAACTGGATGTTATTTGATTTTGCGGAATTCATGGCAGAGAGCAGAAACGGCATCATCTCTTTAATGTCGGTCGGCTTTTTGGCTGTGGCAAAGTTCATGAGAAACTGTAGCTTCTCCGGAGACATATCGGCGAGAAGCGGATTGTTGTTCAAAAAATCGTAGGGCATAGGAATTCCTTTCTGTTTAACTGAAGATGGTTTCGTAGGTCTCAAGCATGGAGAACATATTCGCAAGCATGTCGATGGTTTCCTGCTCTTTGCTGGTGCAGAAAACGCGCAGATCGTTTAACATGGCAACCATATTATTGCTGCCCTCATCGACGGAGCACATGGACATCACCTTGTCTTCCTGTGAGAACACCTGGACGGTGTTTTGCAGCTCCATATATTTTATCAATATGGCAAATTGCTTTTTTTGTGTATCTTTCATGTAGGGGAGCATGGTTTTTAACATCTGCAGTTCCCGTGTCTGTGTCATATAATCAAACGGTGTAAAAGTGGATGTTTCGTTATGATCCATAAGAACCCTTTTTCTTTTAGTTTATGAGCAGAGAAGAGACTTTATGACCGGTAACGCATATCATATAATGTGGGCAAAGGCAAAAGGAAGCATGGAATAAAAGAGGCAGGACTTTTGCCGGAGCGCAATCATATACGCGTCTGTGGAATGGAGATTGGTATGCTTATAATAGAAGGTAACAGTGTATACGAGATTGATGAGGAATGTGTGCGAAAAAGAAAAGTCCCTGAAAAATGCCAGACGGCACAGAAATTGCAGATGCAGAGAAAACGCGAAGCAGAAAGCGGTGTGACAGGAAAGAGCGAACGCTAGAATAACAAAAATGAGGGGCGGCATTTGCCGCTCCTCATTTGGAATCTGTGTGCGTTTTTATTAGCAGCAGCCGAATCCGTTGCCGTTGCCGTTTCCGCATCCGCCGCAGCAGAAGAGAAGCAGGATAATCCAAAGGCAGCTGTCATTTCCACAGCCATTGCCGGAATTAAGTCCGCAGCCGTTGCCACCGCAGCAGCACAGCAATAAGATGATCCAGAGAATGGAACCGCATCCGCCCTCGTTACAGGAACATCCACCACCACAGTTTGTTGCAGCTAAATCACTCATATTAAATCCTCCAAATTTTTCTTACACTGTATCTTATGGCATCCGGAAAGATTTGTTACAAATTTTTCTAAAACAATTGTTATGCGTTCTCTAATTTGCTATGATGAACGTAGCAAAACAGAGCCAGATGGCGGGAGGGATGAACATGGGATTTGTTGTAATTGCGGAACCGGATGAAGTAAATGCGGCGCGCATTAAGACGATATTAGACAGCCTGGACAAGGATTTTTCCTATGCACTTGTCGGTTCAGCGGAAGCAGCGATACAGCTTGTGGAGCAGAATACCACCGATGTGTTTATCGCGGATATGCAGATGCCGGTGATTAAGGGAACAGAACTGTTTTCAATGATTGAGATGATGTCTCCGGAGACAATACGGATCGTGATGACTGACGGCGCACGGATTGCAGATACTGTGGCATTTATGAATGAATGCCGTACCTTTAAGATTATCATCAAGCCGTGCCGTGTGGCAGATGACCTCATGGCTCCGATCCGTGCAGCCTTTCGCTATAAGGAACAGCTGGAGCGGGCTGCCGGACAGGAGCAGGAGCAGGAGACGGCGTGCAGCATGACGGAGCAGGCGTATCTGGAGCGCCGCCGGATGTGGCTGATGCGGGCAAGCAACAATAAGAGAGCGCAGGATGTGCTGGCGGAACTGATGAAGGTGAACCTTTCTTTTTCAGATATGGAAGCAGAACGAAAGGAACGCCTTGGACGCTGGTATGTCTGGGTTGTATCCGAATACATCAACTGCGTTTCGTGCGGGACTGGCGAGTTTAAGACCGCAGCCGAGGGGCTTGCGGCATTCGGCAATAAACCGGAACAGCAGGAATATTTTGAATTGAGGTGCACTGCCGATGAGGTGGTCGACCCGGAACGGATGAACGAGGTCACTTATATTCTGCGGATTATTACCGGACTGTGTAAGGATATCTTAAACGGCTATCGGATCATGGCAATCCTGGAGCCGATGGAAAAGGTCTATGTGCTTCGTGTGCGCATACAGATGTATAAAGATTCATTCAGAATTAAAAATACAACAATGCGGGAGGGATTGTCACGCGCAACGGAACTTGCGATCGACGCGCTCGGATACAAATCTGTTGTCATGAACAAAGAGCAGGAAACGATTTTTAATCTGGCGTTACGGCGCTGAATGTCATAGTGTCTGCCATTGCTATAACAAAACATTATATTTGCTATAACTTTTTATTCATTGACAAATAGAACAAGAAATGTATAGTATAAGAAGACGGTATAATTGTATACAATTATGCAAGCGGTTATTTATGCAACGATCAAGAAAGATTATACGACGGAGAGAAGCCGTGAAGGAACCGCCGCATTGGATGATGGCAAAAGGAGTGCAGCTATGAGAGAAGTCGTAATGAATAAGAAAACGAACCTGCTACAGTTGGAAGAGCATTTTTATCAGCTCGTGGATGTGGAAGAGCCGAACGTATTCCACAATCTGTTCCCGTACAGTGAGATACCGAAGATCGCATTCAATGATCGTATTGTCCCGCACAACATGCCGGAGAATATCTGGATTACCGACACGACGTTTCGGGACGGCCAGCAGTCGAGAGCTCCTTATACAACGGAGCAGATTGTAACGATCTATGACTATCTGCATAAGCTGGGCGGTCCGAAAGGACTGGTCCGTCAGAGTGAATTTTTCCTGTACAGCAAGAAGGACAGGGATGCGGTCTACAAGTGCCTGGAAAGAGGATACAAGTTCCCGGAGGTTACGAGCTGGATCCGTGCAAGCAAGCAGGATTTCCAGCTGGTGAAGGACATCGGACTCAGAGAGACCGGTATTCTGGTAAGCTGCTCGGATTATCATATTTTTTATAAGATGAAGATGACCAGACGTGAGGTCATGAATCTGTACCTGAGCGTGATCCGCGAGTGCCTGGAGACGGGAATCAGTCCGCGCTGCCATCTGGAGGACATTACGAGGTCGGATATTTACGGGTTTGTCATTCCGTTCTGTGTGGAACTGATGAAGCTGATGGATGAGTACAAGATCCCGATCAAGATCCGCGCGTGCGATACCATGGGATACGGCGTGAATTTCCCGGGTGCCGTGATCCCACGGAGCGTGCCAGGTATTATTTACGGACTGACCACCCATGCCGGCGTTCCGTCGGAGTTGATTGAGTGGCATGGCCACAACGATTTTTACAAGGCGGTCAATAACTCCACAACCGCATGGCTTTACGGCGCAAGCGGCGTTAACTGCTCCCTGTTCGGTATCGGAGAGCGCACCGGAAATACACCGCTTGAGGCGATGGTCTTTGAGTATGCGCAGTTAAAGGGAACACTTGACGGTATGGATACAACGGTCATTACAGAACTGGCAGAATACTTTGAAAAAGAACTCGGCTATGTACAGCCGAGCCGCACACCGTTTGTCGGAAGCAACTTTAATGTGACGAGAGCGGGAATTCATGCAGATGGACTGCTCAAGAACGAGGAGATTTACAACATTTTTGATACGGGGAAATTCTTAAACAGACCGCCTCTTGTATCGGTGTCCAACACATCGGGTCTTGCCGGAATTGCACACTGGATCAATTCGTACTATCATCTGCCGAAGGAGAAATGGGTCGATAAGAATTCGGATCTGGTTAAGAAAATAAAAGTCTGGGTGGATGCACAGTATGAGGACGGACGTGTGACGGTACTTACGGATTCCGAACTTGTGGAAGAGATCGGAAAGTGCTGCAAAGAGCTGAACATCACGATATAGCATGAGGTAAATAGATGAGTGAGGATAATTATTCGCTGAGTTCGCGCGTGTTTCACACAATACGTGAAAATATACTGTCCGGGAAATATGCGACGGACGAGGAATTAAAAGAAAAATCCATCGGAGAGGAACTGGGTGTCAGCCGGACTCCGGTCAGGGAGGCACTGCGCCAGCTGGAACTGGAGGGTCTTGTGACCATCATTCCGAACAAGGGAGCATATGTCGTCGGAATCTCCCAGAAGGATATCCGCGATATTTATGAGATCCGCTCCAGGCTGGAGGGACTCTGCGCGAGGTGGGCGTGCGATAACATCACAAAGGATCAGCTGGATGAGCTGGAGGAGAACATTTATCTGTCCGATTTCCACTCGTCCAAGGGAAATTCCGAGCAGGTGGTGGAGCTTGACAACAAGTTCCATGAAATTTTATACGATGCGTCAGGCAGCAAGGAGCTGCGCCACATCCTGAGGGATTTTCACCACTATGTGCAGCGCGTGCGCAAGGTGACGCTCGCCGTGCAGGAGAGAGCGGTCAATTCAAACGAGGAGCACCGCAAGATTGTGGAGGCGCTAAAGCAGCATGACGGGGCCAGGGCGGAAGAACTGGCGGACGCACATATGCGCAACACCATTAACAATATGGATCATTACGGCTGGGACAATCTGCTCAAGCAGTAAGAGCGGAAGATGCCATGTCAGATAGAACAGAATCACAGCACAGAAAGGAAGCAGCCATGGAAAAAATCAAAATGACAACGCCACTTGTAGAGATGGACGGAGATGAGATGACACGGATTCTCTGGAAAATGATCAAAGACGAACTGTTGTATCCGTTTATCGATCTTAAGACGGAGTATTATGATCTCGGACTGGAACACCGCAACGAGACGGACGATCAGGTTACCGTAGATTCTGCAAATGCAACGAAAAAGTACGGGGTTGCTGTAAAATGTGCGACGATTACGCCGAATGCCGCCCGTATGACGGAGTATCATCTCAAGGAGATGTGGAAGAGCCCGAACGGAACGATCCGCGCCATGCTGGACGGAACGGTGTTCCGTGCACCGATTATCGTCAAGGGGATCGAGCCGTGCGTGAAGAACTGGAAAAAGCCGATCACGATCGCGAGACATGCATACGGCGACGTCTATAAGGCGAGCGAGATGAAGATTCCGGGACCGGGCAAATGCGAACTGGTCTACACGGCGGAGGACGGAACTGAGACAAGAGAGCTGATCCACAATTTTACCGGTGCGGGCGTGGTGCAGGGACAGCACAATCTCTGCAATTCCATCGAGAGCTTTGCGAGAAGCTGCTTTAACTATGCACTTGACACAAAGCAGGATCTGTGGTTTGCCACCAAGGATACCATCTCCAAAAAATACGACCACACCTTCAAGGATATTTTCCAGGAGATTTATGACAGCGAGTATGCGCAGAAGTTCAAAGATGCCGGCATCACATATTTCTACACACTGATCGATGACGCGGTGGCGCGTGTGATGAAGTCGGAGGGCGGCTATATCTGGGCGTGCAAGAACTATGACGGCGATGTGATGAGCGATATGGTATCCAGCGCGTTCGGTTCGCTGGCAATGATGACCTCCGTGCTTGTCACACCGGACGGAAAGTACGAGTACGAGGCGGCGCACGGAACCGTACAGCGCCATTACTATAAGCATCTGAAGGGGGAGGAGACCTCCACGAATTCCGTTGCAACCATTTTTGCATGGACGGGCGCACTCAGAAAGCGCGGAGAGCTGGACGGCAGTCACGAGCTGGAAGAGTTTGCCGACAAGCTGGAAAAAGCTTGTGTTAAGACCATCGAGGATGGTAAAATGACAAAAGACCTTGCGCTGATTACGACCATCCCTAATCCGGTTGTATTAAACAGTGAAGATTTTATCAAGGCAATTCGGAACACGTTAGAAGGAATGTTATCATTATGATTTTATCCTGTCAGAATATTTCCAAGTCATTCGGGACAGACGAAATTCTCAAAAATGTAAGTTTTCATATCGAAGCAAATGAAAAAGCAGCGATTGTCGGCATCAATGGTGCCGGCAAGTCTACGCTGCTTAAAATTATTATGCAGAAAGAGACGCCGGATACCGGCGAGGTGATCCTTGCAAAAGACGCCACCATCGGCTATCTGGCGCAGTATCAGGATGTGTCCGGACACCGGACCATCTACGAGGAGGTTCTTGACGCAAAGCAGAACATCATCGAGATGGAGGAGCGCCTCCGTGGAATGGAGACGCAGATGAATACGCTTACAGGGCAGGAACTGGAGACGCTTCTGGACGGTTATCACCGGTTAAGCCATGAGTTTGAACTGCTGGGCGGCTACACCTACCGTAGTGAAGTGACTGGAATCTTAAAGGGACTCGGCTTTTCGGAGAGCGAATTTGACCGGCAGATGAGCGAGCTTTCCGGAGGTCAGAAGACGCGCGTGTCGCTGGGGAAGCTTCTTGTGACAAAGCCGGACGTCCTGCTTTTGGACGAGCCGACCAACCATCTGGATATGGAATCGATCCGGTGGCTGGAGGGATTTCTGATGAACTATAAGGGAGCGGTTGTGATCGTATCGCATGACCGCTATTTTCTGGACCGCGTCGTCACCAAAGTGGTGGAGATTTTCCAGCATCAGGGGTATGTCTACCAGGGAAATTACACGGAATTTGCGAAGAAAAAGGCGAAGATCCGGGAAGATCTGTTAAAGCAGTATTACAACCAGCAGCGGGAGATTAAGCACCAGGAAGAGGTCATCACAAAGCTCAAGTCTTTTAACCGCGAGAAATCGATTAAGCGGGCGGAGAGCCGTGAAAAGATGCTGGATAAGATCGAGCGTCTCGAAAAGCCGACGGATGAGAACACGGACATCCATATTGTGCTCGAGCCGGATGTGACAAGCGGTAATGATGTTCTTACGGTGGAGCATTTAAGGAAAGCGTTCGGCACACATACGCTGTTTGACGATCTCTCTTTTGAGATTAAGCGTGGGGAGCGCGTGGCGCTGATCGGCAATAACGGAACCGGCAAGACGACGATTCTTAAGATCATCAACGAACTGCTTCTGGCGGACGGCGGAACCATCGTGCTCGGGTCGAATGTGCACATCGGGTACTACGATCAGGAACATCAGCTGCTCCATATGGAGAAAACGATCTTTGAGGAGATTGCGGATGACTATCCGCAGTTAAACCACACGAAGATCCGCAATGTCCTGGCGGCGTTTTTATTTACGAACGATGATGTATTCAAGCGGATTGCAGACTTAAGCGGTGGGGAGCGCGGGCGCGTCTCCCTTGCCAAACTGATGCTTTCCGATGCGAATTTTCTGATTCTGGATGAGCCGACCAACCATCTGGACATCACATCCAAAGAGATTTTGGAGTCGGCGTTAAACCAGTACACCGGAACCGTCTTTTTCGTGTCGCACGACCGTTATTTTATCAATCAGACCGCAACCCGGATTCTGGATTTGACGGGAGGGACGATTGTCAATTATATCGGGAATTACGATTACTATCTGGAAAAACATGACGAGCTGACCCGGATCTATGTGGAGGCGGAGCCGAAGGCGCAGGCGGCGCAGATGACGGAACAGACCGTGGCGCAGGACGGAAGTGGAACGGACAAGAAAGCGGACTGGCAGGCGCAGAAAGCCGAGCAGGCGCGCATCCGCAAGCTTGAGAATACGCTAAAGAAGGCGGAAGAGCGCATTGCCGAGCTGGAGGATCTGATCGCCGGCATTGATGAGGAGTGCGCAGATCCTGCCAATGCAACCAATTCCGCGAAGCTCGGCGAGCTGACCGGCAGACAGAATGAATACCGGAGCGAGCTGGAAAAATGCTACGAGGAATGGGAGCAGGTATCGATGGAGCTTGAGTCGTGAGGGATGCCGTCTGGTTGTTAAATTTTTGACACATTGACAGATATCTGGTTTATCACTATAATAAAAGAGATGTTTTGATAGAAAGGTGGGCATCACCATGCAGGAAAAAGAAATATCACAGGCTGTCATTCGTCGAATGCCGCGGTATTACAGATATCTGGGAGAATTGCTGGACGCCGGGGTAGAACGTATTTCTTCAAATGATCTGAGCCTCAGGATGAATGTCACCGCATCCCAGATTCGTCAGGATCTCAATAATTTTGGGGGATTTGGCCAGCAGGGATATGGATATAACGTAAAATACCTATATGAGGAAATCGGCAAGATTCTAGGACTGAACCAGCAGCACAATATTATCGTGATCGGTGCCGGAAATCTCGGGCAGGCACTCGCCAATTACGTGAAGTTTGAAAAGCTTGGATTTATGATCATCGGACTGTTCGATGTCAATCCGGCGTTGGACGGTGTGACTGTGCGCGGGATCAAGATCCGTATGCTGGATGAGCTGGAAGATTTCTGTAGAGAGAACAAAGTAGACATTGCAGCGCTTACCATGCCGAAGGAAAAAGCGGACGCCATTGCCAACCGTCTGGTCGGTCTTGGCATTCATGCGATCTGGAATTTTGCACATGTGGATCTGGAATTGATCAATAAGGACGTTGTTGTGGAAAATGTCCATCTCTCGGACAGCCTGATGCAGTTATCCTACAATATTGTGAAGAATCAGCGCGCCAAAGAGAACAGCCGTCAGACAGATTAAAAGAGGTCCTGCATAGCAGGATCTCTTTTTTACTCTATAGGGAACTTTGTTCCAGTGTTTTACTGAAATAAAATGCCGGGTGTGATGCCGGCAGGCGGGAGGGAAAAGATGCGATATATCGTAAACAGCCGGGAGATGAATCTTTATGACAGCCGGACAATCGAGGAATTTCATATGCCGCAGGCAGTGTTGATGGAGCGGGCGGCGTTTTCCTTTGTGGAGACACTGCGCCGGGAAAAACGGAATACGTCAAGAACACTCGTCGTCTGCGGCAGCGGCAACAACGGCGGAGACGGCTATGCGATCGCTAGAATACTCATGCAGGCGGGAAACACCGTCGATGTATTGGAAGCGCCGCACACAGGAAAAGCGTCCGTCGGCAATCAGCTCCAGAAGAAGATCTTTCTTGCGTACGGCGGTAAGATCCTCACGGAATTTCCGGAGGGGAAGTCCTACACGCTCGTGATCGACGCGGTATTCGGCGTGGGATTATCGCGCAGTGTGGAGGGAGAATACGCATCGTTAATCGACCGGATGAATGCCATGGAAGGGGCGAAGGCGGCGGTTGACATTGCTTCCGGCATTTCGGCGGACAATGGAAATGTGCTGGGAACCGCTTTCCGGGCAGATCTGACGGTCACATTCGCGTTTGAAAAGGTGGGATGCCTGCTGTGGCCGGGCAATCAGTACGCCGGGAAAGTCGTTGTGGCGGATATCGGGATTACGCCGGATGCATTCGGGGAGCGCAAACCGGCGGTGGCAGCGTTAGAAGACGCGGATCTGTCCCTTCTTGCCGCAAGGGAGAGCCACTCCAACAAGGGAACGTTCGGCAGACTTCTCGTGATTGCCGGAAGCCAGGGAATGTCCGGAGCGGCATATCTTTGCGCGAAAGCCGCATATGCAAGCGGCTGCGGGCTGGTGCGCATTTTTACACCGGAGGAAAACCGCGCCATTTTACAGACGCAGCTTCCGGAGGCGGTAATCACGGCATATTCCTCCAAAAAGGCGGAGGCGCCGCAGCTTTTGGAGGCAATGAGCTGGGCGGACACGATCGTGTGCGGACCGGGGATCGGCACGCCGGATACGGCTGCGGGGATGGTTCGCACAGTGATCAAGAATGCGGCGGTTCCGGTGCTTTTGGATGCGGACGCGCTGAATGTGATTGCAAAAGATACAAACCTGCTGCTTCTGCCGCACACGGAACTCGTGGTGACGCCGCACCTTGGAGAGATGAGCCGGCTGACGGGGGATTCGGTGGCGTATCTGCAGAATCATCTGATTGAGGCGGCGGATGAATTCGCAAGACAGTATAATGTGATCTGCGTCTTGAAGGACGAACACACGGCTACCGCGATTCCGTACAGCCAGACATGGCTGAATGTATCCGGCAATGCCGGGCTTGCAACGGCGGGAAGCGGGGATGTCTTAAGCGGTATCATCGGCGGACTGATGGCGCAGGGAATCCGTGTGGAGCAGGCGGCGCCGCTCGGCGTCTACCTGCACGGAAAGGCGGGCGAAGCGGCAGGTGCGCGGCGCTCCATGCGCGGCATGACGGCATCGGACATTCATGACGGAATGTGCGAGATCCTGGCCGGACTGGAACAGACGCAGTCACAGCCGGGAAAAGATGGCATATCATAGTGTTGGGAAAATAAAAACAAAATGGAATACACCCGTGAAAAATGGCAATACTATCCGTAAAAGATCCAGAGAGAAATGGAGTGGAAAGTATGGTAATTCGACGTGGGGATATCTTTTATGCAGACTTGCGACCGGTGGTCGGCTCGGAACAGGGCGGTGTGCGGCCGGTGCTCATCATACAGAACGATGTTGGAAACAGACACAGTCCGACGGTCATCTGCGCGGCAATCACATCGCAGATGAATAAAGCAAAGCTTCCAACACATGTGGAGCTTGACAGCCAGAAATATGCGCTGGTCAAGGATTCCGTGGTGCTGTTGGAACAACTGCGGACGATCGATAAGACGAGACTGAAAGATAAAGTGTGCCATCTGGATCACCAGATCCTTGTGAAAATAGACAAGGCGCTGGAGATCAGTCTGGAACTCTATACATAACTTGACTATTATGCGCGAAAATGTTATGATTTCTGATGTTTTAGTGTGTAATACCGGAGACACGAAAGAAAGGATACTATATGGATGATGGTTGCAGCCCCACTGTGGGCATCCTCATTTTTGCAGGATTTGTCATATTAGATTTTGTGGTTTTTGGCTTTATCGCCGCCATGCAGAATTTGAATGAGGCTGCCATAGAACGTCTGGCGGGAGAGGAAGACCGCGGTGCGAGACTTCTGCGGCGCTATACGGATAAGAATGAACGATATACGCATGTCTGCGAACTGGTGGTTTTAATCGTGCATATGCTGCTCGGTTTTCTGGAGGTACCGCTCTGGCGCGCGTATTTTCTGCCGGAAGATGCGGGAAGCGTCATGTCGGTACTTGTGGATGTCCTCATTTTTGTGATCCTGATTCTCATTGTGCTGGTGTTTGGAATCTACACGCCGCAGAAAGTGGCGTCCAGAAAGCCGGAAGCCTGGGCACTGCGTCTGGCGGGACCGGTACATGTGGTGGAGCTTCTTTTTTACCCGATCATATTCCTGACGGACGGTTTAGCCAACCTTCTGGCGCGCGTGTTCGGCGTTGATCCGTTAAGCGATACGGATGATGTGACGGAGGAAGAGATTATCTCCATGGTAAACGAGGGTCACGAGCAGGGTGTGCTCCTTGCAAGCGAGGCGGAGATGATTCATAACATCTTTGAGTTTGGCGACAAGGAAGCCAAGGATATCATGACGCACCGCAAGAATATCTGTGCGCTCGACGGAACCAGAACGTTTCGACAGGCCCTAGAGTTCATCAAGGAGAACAACTATTCCAGATTCCCGGTGTTTCTGGACGACATCGATAACATTATCGGTGTCCTACATATCAAGGAGGCTCTGGAACTGAGCCTGGATGCGGCGGTTTATGACACGCCGGTCTCTAAGATCAAGGGTCTGATCCGCGAGGTGGACTTCATCCCCGAGACGCGCAACATCAATTCCCTGTTTGCCATGATGCAGGCAGCCAAAAGTCATCTGGTGATCGTGGTGGATGAGTACGGACAGACGGCAGGCATTGTTGCGATGGAAGACATTCTGGAAGAGATTGTTGGAAACATCGAGGACGAGCACGACGAGGAGACGAACATGGTCGAACTGCAGCCGGATGGAAGCTATCTGATGAGCGGTATGGCTCCGTTTGACGAGGTTGTGGAAGTGCTGGGAATTCCGCTGGATGAAGAGGACGATTTCGAGACGTTAAACGGTTTTTTGATCTCACTGATCGATAAGATTCCCAGCGACGACGAGGTGTTTTCAACAACCGCATACGGGTATCTGTTTGAGATCCTTTCTGTAGAGAACAAGATGATCCAGAAGGTACACGTGATCAAACTTCCGGAGGAGAAGGCTTCGGAAGTCGAACTGGCAGACGGGACTTGCCAGAATGAAGAATAAATGTTAAAATAATAAACCGGATTTCAACAGAAAAGAGGAAAAAACATGTCAGGACATTCAAAATTTGCCAACATTAAGCACAAGAAAGAAAAAAATGATGCGGCAAAGGGAAAGATTTTTACCATTATCGGAAGAGAGATTGCTGTTGCAGTAAAAGAGGGCGGTCCTGACCCTGCCAACAACTTCAAGCTGGCACAGGTCATCGCCAAGGCAAGATCCAACAATATGCCGAACGATACGATCGAGCGCGGTATCAAGAAGGCTGCTGGAGACGGCAACTCGGTCAATTACGAATTCTGTACTTATGAAGGCTACGGTCCGAGCGGAACCGCCATCATCGTAAAGTGCCTGACGGACAATAAGAACCGTACGGCTGCGAATGTGCGCAACGCGTTTACAAAGGGACACGGCAGTATCGGTACACAGGGCTGTGTATCTTATATGTTCGATGAGAAGGGACAGATTATTGTCGCAAAGGAAGATTACGAGGGAGATGCGGATGAGCTGATGATGCAGGCTCTTGACGCAGGAGCTGAGGATTTTTCCGAGGAGGAAGACAGCTACGAGATCCTTACAGCGCCGGACGATTTTGAGGATGTCCGCAGAGCGTTGGAGGATGCAGGTATTCCGATGGCAGAAGCTTCTGTGACCATGCTTCCGCAGAACTATGTGGAGCTGACAGCGGAGGAGGATCTGACCAACATCAACCGTATTCTGGATCTTCTGGATGCAGATGATGATGTGCAGGAAGTATTTCACAACTGGGATGAATAATAAATTTACAAAGAGAGGGCAGACCATAACAGATGGTTTGTCCTTTTTTTGTAAAACGCTGGAATTGTAGGGTGAAATGGTATATCATAATATTGTATATGCTTTCTGCGAAAAACAGGATGTTTCCGATACAAGGAGGTTTTTATGAAAAAAATACTTTTTGCAGCTTCTGAGTGCGTTCCGTTTATCAAGACCGGGGGACTTGCGGACGTCTGCGGCGCGCTTCCCAAGGAATTTGACAAGGAAGAGTGGGATGTGCGGGTGGTTATTCCGAATTATAGCTGTATTCCGGAAAAATACCGCAGCCAGTTTGAGTATGTGACGCATTTTTATATGAGCGCCGGGACTTATATTCAGGACAAGTACGTCGGGGTTCTTCAGTATGTGCTTGATGGCATCACCTACTATTTTATCGATAATCAGGAATACTTTAACTGCATCGTGCCTTATGGGGACATCCGGTTTGACATTGAGAAGTTCTGTTTTTTTGACAAGGCGGTACTCTCCATTTTAAAACAGATCAATTTCCGGCCGGATCTGATTCACTGTCACGACTGGGAGACGGGACTGATTCCGGTTTATCTGAAAAATGAGTTCCAGGCGGACTCCTTTTACTGGGGCATCAAGTCGGTCATCACGATCCACAACTTAAAGTTCCAGGGAATCTGGGACATGAAGACAATGCAGGGACTGACCGGTTTCTCGGCGGATCTGTTTACGCCGGATAAGCTGGAGTTCCAGAAGGACGCCAACATGTTAAAGGGTGGACTGGTGTATGCGGATTACATCACGACCGTCAGCGATTCCTATGCGAATGAGATTCAGACGGAGTATTACGGGGAAGGGTTAAACGGTCTGCTCTCGGCAAGACATTACGACATGCAGGGAATTGTAAACGGAATCGACTATACGGTTTACAATCCGAAGACGGATCCAAAGATCTATGTCAATTACGACGCCGCAGATTTCCGCAAGAAAAAGCCGTCCAATAAGATGAAGCTGCAGGAGGAACTGGGACTTGCCGTCGACAAGAAAAAATACATGATCGGCCTGATCTCAAGACTGACGGACCAGAAGGGACTCGATCTCATCAATTACGCGATCGACCGCATTGTGGACGACTATACGCAGTTCGTGGTCATCGGAACCGGTGATCCGCAGTACGAGAATATGTTCCGCCACTATGCATGGAAGTACGGCGACCGTGTCTCGGCGAATATCTGCTACTCGGACGAACTTGCCCACAAGCTGTACGCGGCTGCGGACGCGTTCTTAATGCCGTCGCGGTTTGAACCGTGTGGACTGACGCAGTTAATCTCTTTCCGTTACGGCACGGTGCCGATCGTGCGTGAGACGGGCGGACTCCGGGATACCGTAAAGCCGTACAATGAGTACGAGAACACCGGAGACGGATTCTCGTTTGCAAACTATAACGGAGACGAGATGTTAGGCGTGATCAACTACTCCAAACATATCTATTTTGACCGCAAGAAGCAGTGGAACCAGATGATTGACCGCGGAATGGCAAACGACTATTCCTGGAACAATTCCAAGGGACGCTATGAGGGATTGTACCGCTATCTTCTGGGAGAAGTGTAGCGTGAACTGACATAATATGACGCTGGATGATACATACTAAGCAGGGTGCAATTTTGCACCCTGCATTTTTATGCAATTAGTAAAAAGAGAAGACCGAAGGAGAAGGAGAAACTATGTCAGAAAAACAGGAACAGAAAAATGAGGATATCCGGAAATTCGGACAGGTTGCGTTAAATAACAACCGGGAGAACAACCGGATCTCACTTTTAACGATTATAGGAGAGATTGAGGGACACGATTGTCTGCCGGCGACGACTAAGACAACCAAGTACGAACACGTGCTTCCGAAGCTGGCGGAGATGGAGGACAACCGGGATACGGAAGGAATCCTGCTGCTCTTAAATACAGTCGGCGGCGACGTTGAGAGCGGACTCGCCATTGCAGAGATGATTGCGTCGATCAGCAAACCGACGGTATCGCTCGTGCTCGGAGGAAGCCATTCGATCGGCGTGCCGCTCGCTGTCTCCACGGATTACTCGTTTATTGTCCCGTCGGGCACCATGGTGATTCATCCCGTGCGCATGAGCGGAACTGTCATAGGAGCCAAGCCGACCTACGATTATTTTAAACAGATGCAGAACCGGATTTTAACCTTTATCGCGTCGCATTCAAAGGCGGGGGAAGAGCGTCTGGAGGAACTGATGATGAACACGGGAATGCTGACAAAAGACCTTGGAACCATTTTAGTCGGGGAGGAAGCGGTTCGGGAAGGGCTGATCGATGCCGTGGGCGGAATCGATGCTGCGTTTTTAAAACTGCATGCGATGATTGATGCCGCAAAGGGAAAAAATTATTAAGAAACCTTTTAATGACAACCGCCCTCAAATATGTTAAAATTGGTCATGTATGTATAAGTTTGACAGATTTTTACGAATCGGATAAGGAGGCTGCCATGTCATTATTACAGGCGATCTTGATGGGCATTATACAGGGACTGACCGAGTTTTTGCCGGTGAGCAGTTCCGGGCATCTGGCACTTTTTAAAATACTGTTTGATGTCAATACCGACACGGGAATTTTATATGATGTACTGCTTCACGTCGGTACATTGATTGCAATCTCCCTGGTATACTACCGGGACATCTTAAAACTGGTGGTAGATGGATGCTGCATCATCCGCGACGCCGGATACAATGTGATTGTCTTCTTCCGGAATAAGACCGGCAAAGAGCAGATGGCGTATCGGCGCGTGATCAACAGCAGCTACCGCAAATTTGCCATGCTGATTATCGTATCGACAATACCGACTGGAATTATCGGCTATTTCTGCAAGGATGTCGTGGAGATGGCTTCCGAGATTCTGATTGTTCCAGGCATCTGCCTTATCGCAACGGCAGTGCTGCTTTTGATCGCGGATCACTGCAAGGACGGCGACAAACTTCCGAAGAACGTCACCTACACGGATGCGTTTTCTGTCGGAATCGCACAGGGAATCGCAACGCTTCCGGGACTTTCACGCTCCGGTACGACGATTACCGCCTGCCTGCTTGCGGGTTATCAGCGCAATTTTGCCGTGAAATACTCGTTTTTGATGTCGATACCGGCGATTCTTGGCGCGCTTGTTCTCGAATTAAAGGATGCCACAGACCTGGCGGTGTCGGGAACGGAGGTTGTCTACTATGTGATCGGTATGGCGGTCGCGGCGGTTGTGGGATATGTCTGCATTAAGACGATGCTTGTCATCGTCCGCAAAAAGAAGTTCACCGTTTTTGCCATCTACTGTCTGCTCGTTGGCGCATTGTCCATCGGCGGGTATTTTTATCTGGCATAACGGTTTTGGAGGTTAGTAAGTTTTGGCAACAGGGAATAAAAAGAGTACATCTGGGAAACGAAAGGCACAGACAAGCCGGAAGGGAAGTACAGGACGGAAGAAAAAGACGGCTGCACAGCAGCAGGAGGATTTTACCAGGGAGGTCATTCTCTGGATCATTGTAGCGGTATCTATTTTATTATTTATCAGTAATTTCGGAATCGGGGGAACCATCGGCAATGCAGTGAGCAGGTTCTTTTTTGGCGTCATGGGACTGATCGCGTATGTGTTCCCGGTGCTTCTTCTTGTCGGTACTTTTTTTGCCGTGTCGAACAGGGGCAACCGGGTGGCAACCGTAAAGCTTGTGGCGATGATTCTGTTTGATCTGTTCTTATGTATGCTGATCGAACTGCTGACCAAAGGGTCTGCGGTTGACGGTGCCGCTGCGGCATACAGCTACAGTTTTGAGCACCGGACGGGAGGCGGCTTCATCGGCGGACTTCTGGCATGGATTTTCTGCCCGAATTTCGGTCTGGCTGGTTCTTATGTGATCGATGCGATCATGTTAATCATATCGCTGGTGTTAATTACAGAGCGCTCTGCGCTTCGCGGAATGCAAAAAGGCGGGAAAAAGGTCTACGAATCCGCGCGTAGCGGAAATGAACGCCATAAGGAACGCGTGAGAATCCAGCGGGAAGAGCGGGAGCAGCGCAGAGAGGAACAGGCATTAAGGCGGATGGATCGCAAGGTGGAAGGGGTTGCCATTGACACCCGGGTGCTGCCGCGGCAGAATGTCATTGAACATTCCGATGAGATCAGTGAACTGAATGCGGAGGATTATCTGGAGATGCCGGAGGTACGGGAAGAAAAGATTGTGCCTCTCACGTCGGACGGCGGATATCCGCCTGCAGAGAATCTGACGCCGTCGGCGTTCTCAGACGAAGCGCTTGCGGCTGTGACACCGGAGGCTTCACAGAACATATCTGCATGGACTCCGGAAACGGAGACTGCACGGGGAGCATCCTGGAATACTGCGCCGGCGGAAGCATCGTGGGATGTGGCAACAGAGCCGGAAGATCCATGGAGCACTACAGCCTCGCAGGAACAGAAAGATCCGTGGAGCAGCGCAGCCGAACCGGAAGATCCGTGGAGCACTGCATCTGCGCAGGAACAGAAAGAATCATGGGGCAGTGCGGCCGGACCAGAAAACGCATGGGAGGCGGCTGCGCCGAAAGTACAGCTGAAAGAGCCGCAGGAAGCATCGGCAGCCGTATCGCCCGCAGAGACAAAGGCTGTGTCCGGCATCGGGGAAAATGCCGGACATACCACATCTGCACCTGCGGCATCCGGTGAAAGTGTGTCGGCGGAGCAGATGCCTCCGGAGCGTCCGTATGTGTTCCCTCCGGCAGATCTTCTGACAAAGGCGGCAAACAAAGCCGGGGATTCCAGACAGCATCTGCAGGAGACGGCGATGAAGCTGCAGCAGACCTTAAAGAATTTCGGCGTGAATGTCACGATTACCAACATCAGCTGCGGTCCTGCCGTGACGCGCTATGAACTGCAGCCGGAGATGGGAGTAAAGGTCAGCAAGATTGTCAATCTGGCCGACGACATCAAGCTGAATCTGGCAGCGGCGGATATTCGTATCGAGGCACCGATCCCCGGAAAGGCGGCGATCGGTATTGAGGTTCCGAACAAAGAAAACGTCATGGTTTCTTTTAGAGAACTGGTAGAGTCGGAAGAATTTAAAAAGCATCCGTCAAAGATTTCTTTCGGCGTCGGAAAGGACATCGGCGGAAAGGTGACGGTGGCGGACATTGCCAAGATGCCGCATCTTCTGATTGCCGGTGCGACGGGTTCCGGTAAGTCCGTATGTATCAACACGATTATCATGAGCATCCTCTACAAGGCGAACCCCAAAGAGGTCAAGCTGATTATGATTGATCCGAAGGTTGTGGAACTGAGTGTCTATAACGGCATCCCGCACCTGATGATACCGGTGGTCACCGATCCGAAAAAAGCGGCGGGTGCACTGCACTGGGCGGTGGATGAGATGACAGACCGTTATCAGAAGTTCGCCAATGCCTCGGTGAGAGACTTAAAGGGCTACAATGCGAAGATCGAATCCCTGCCGACGATCGAGGGCGATCCGAAGCCGGAAAAGTTGCCGCAGATTGTGATTATCGTGGACGAGCTGGCGGATCTTATGATGGTATCGCCGGGCGAAGTCGAGGAATCCATCTGCCGTCTGGCACAGCTCGCAAGAGCGTGCGGCATTCATTTGATCATTGCGACACAGCGTCCGTCGGTCAATGTCATTACCGGTCTGATCAAGGCGAATATGCCGAGCCGTATCGCCTTTGCCGTGACTTCGGGCGTGGATTCGAGAACCATTCTGGATATGAACGGCGCCGAGAAGCTCCTCGGCAAGGGAGACATGCTGTTCAGCCCGCAGGGAATTCCAAAGCCGGTGCGTGTGCAGGGCGCATTTGTATCGGATGAGGAAGTATCTGCCGTTGTAGGGTTTATCAAGGAACAGAATGGTCAGGTGACCTACAGTGCGGAGATGGAGGAGAAGCTGAGCAACATGGAATCCGCCAACACCACCGTAGCGATCGATTCCAGCGCGGATGCAGGGGACGGCAGGGACGTTTATTTTGCAGATGCGGCGCGCCTTCTCATGGAGAAGGAAAAAGGTTCCATCGGCATGCTTCAGCGGTATTTTAAAATCGGTTTTAACCGTGCAGCCCGCATTATGGATCAACTGGAGGAAGCGGGTATCGTAGGTCCTGAGGAAGGCACAAAGCCGCGGCGGGTTTTAATGTCGCCCGAGCAGTTTGAGCAGTACGAAGAGGAATATCTGTAACAGGATTCATATAAAACATACAAAGCCGCTCTGGCGGCGGAATGGAGGAGACATTATGAAAAGTGATATTGAAATTGCACAGGAAGCCCAGATGGTACATATTCGCGAGGTGGCTGCAAAGCTTGACATCCCGGAGGATGATCTGGAATTGTACGGAAAGTACAAGGCAAAGCTTTCGGACGAGCTGATCCGTCGGGTTTCCGACAGAAAAGACGGGAAACTGATTCTTGTGACCGCAATCAATCCAACGCCGGCGGGAGAGGGAAAGACCACCACGAGCGTCGGCCTCGGCGAGGCATTCGGCAGACTTGGGAAAAGGGCGGTCATCGCGTTAAGAGAGCCGTCCCTTGGACCGTGTTTTGGAATCAAGGGAGGTGCAGCCGGCGGCGGATACGCGCAGGTTGTGCCGATGGAGGATCTGAATCTGCACTTTACCGGTGATTTCCATGCAATTACCTCCGCCAACAATCTCCTGGCGGCTCTTCTGGACAACCATATCCAGCAGGGCAATGAGCTTGGAATTGATCCGCGGCAGATCGTCTGGAAACGCTGCATGGATATGAACGACCGTGTCCTCCGTAACATTGTCGTCGGTCTGGGAAGCAAGATGGACGGAATGGTAAGAGAAGATCACTTTGTCATCACGGTTGCGTCGGAGATTATGGCTATTCTTTGTCTGGCTGACGATATGCATGACTTAAAGCGCCGGCTCGGACGGATTATCGTCGCATATACGTTTGACGGAAAGCCGGTGACCGCGGACGATCTGAAAGCGACCGGCGCGATGGCGGCACTGTTAAAGGACGCGCTAAAGCCGAACCTGATCCAGACGTTAGAGCACACGCCTGCCATTGTTCACGGAGGTCCGTTCGCCAATATTGCGCACGGATGCAACAGTGTCCGTGCTACAAAGACAGCCTTAAAGCTCGCGGATTATGTGATTACGGAGGCCGGCTTTGGCGCAGATCTCGGCGCTGAAAAATTCTTCGATATCAAGTGCCGGAAAGCAGGACTGGCACCGGATGCCGTTGTGCTGGTTGCAACTGTGCGTGCACTCAAATACAACGGCGGCGTGGCGAAAGCGGATCTTGGCACAGAGAATCTGGATGCATTGAAGAAGGGGATTGTCAACCTGGAGAAGCATATTGAGAACCTGCAGAAGTTCGGTGTGCCGGTTGTGGTTACCTTGAACTCCTTTGTCACAGACACAAAAGCGGAGACGGATTACGTGGAGCAGTTCTGCAGAGAACGCGGATGTGAGTTTGCACTTTCCGAGGTCTGGGAAAAGGGCGGTGAAGGCGGCATTGAGCTTGCCAACAAGGTGCTGCTTACACTGGAGCAGAAGGAAAGCCATTTCAAGCCATTATATCCGGATGATATGAGCCTTGAGGATAAGATCGCAACTGTTGCGAGAGAGATTTACGGAGCCGACGGAGTGACCTATTCCGCAGCTGCCAAAAAGGAACTGAAGAGAATTGCCGATATGGGAATGTCATCCTTCCCGGTCTGCATGGCAAAGACACAGTATTCTCTTTCGGATGACCAGACGAAGCTTGGAAGACCGACCGGTTTTACCATCAATGTGCGCGAGGTTTACGTATCGGCAGGAGCCGGCTTTGTCGTTGCAGTTACCGGTTCGATCATGACGATGCCGGGACTTTCCAAGAACCCGGCGGCGTACGGTATTGATGTCAATGATGACGGAGTCATTACCGGATTATTCTAAGAGACAGAATGGAGGATACGTATGACACAGATCATTGACGGAAAAAAGATTTCACAGGAGATCAAGGACGAACTGCGCGAGCAGGTTGCGGAACAGAAAAAGCTTGGAAAAGAAGCGGCGCTTGCAGTGATCCAGGTAGGAACCGATCCGGCTTCCAGCGTGTATGTCAATAACAAAAAGAAAGCCTGCACCTATATCGGCATCGGTTCCCTGTCCTATGAACTGCCGGAGGAGACGACGGAGGAAGAACTTCTTGCGCTTGTGGAGAAGCTGAATGGTGATGCTTCGGTAAACGGAATTCTGGTGCAGCTTCCGCTTCCGGCACAGATTGACGCAGACAAAGTGATTCGTGCGATCGCACCCGAAAAGGATGTGGACGGATTCCACCCGGAAAACGTTGGAAAGCTTGTGATCGGGGAGCCGGGATTTGTCTCCTGCACACCGGCGGGAATCATCCAGCTCTTAAAGCGCTCCGGAATTAAGATGGAAGGAAAACATTGTGTGATAATCGGCAGAAGCAATATCGTGGGGAAGCCGATGGCACTTTTAATGCTGCGCGAGAATGCCACGGTCACCATTGCACATTCCAAGACACAGAATCTGCCGGAAATTTGCAAAACGGCGGATATCCTGATCGTTGCAATCGGAAAGCCGCAGTTTATCACGGCAGATTACATCAAAGAAGGGGCGGTTGTCATCGATGTGGGAATTCACCGCGATGAGAATAACAAGCTGTGCGGGGATGTCAGATATGGTGAGGTTGCGCCGCATACGTCGGCGATCACACCGGTTCCGGGCGGAGTAGGGCCTATGACCATTGCAATGCTGATGCATAATTGTGTGGAGTCCATGTTGCAGTAACAGATGTAGAATCCATATGGATGAAAGAGTGAGAGGAATCGTTTCATATGAAATGTGCAAAGTGTGGGGCAGAGATCAAAGAGGGATGTATCTACTGCTCCGTGTGTGGAAATGCGGTACAGATTGTGCCGGATTACAGTGTGTTGGAGGATGACTATCTGCGTTCTCTTCTAAAAGAGGAGGAATCTGCCGGGAAGGAACCGGCGCCGGCACAGGCAAAGCAGCAAAAGCCCAAACAGCCGCAGAGGAAGAAAAATCGCCGGCTGCCATTTCTCATTGGGGGAATTCTGCTGGTGCTTCTCGTTCTGGCGGGAATTCTGATTAAGGCTGCGATCGATCACCGGAATGCCAATTCTTACGACTATCAGATGGAACAGGCGGCCATGGCGGCTGATGCGCAGAATGACGGGGAGGCACTTGACTATTACGAGCGTGCGCTGTATCTGTATCCAAACGATATTACCGCGCGTGAGAAGATGATTGAAATCTATGAAAAACAGAAAAATACCGATGCGGCAATGGTGCTCCTGATTGAGATCATAAAGCTTGATCCTGCCAATGAGGACGCATACAGAGATCTGATCGCTATCTATGATGCGAGGGAAGATTACGACAGCATTCTGGATCTTGAAGCGGAGGTCGATGCCGAGGATCTTAAGAATAAGGATAAGATTCTGGATTTGTTTGCGGATTACATGACATCTGCACCGCTGATTACGGATCCTGAGGGAGATGTGCCGTCCGGAAAGTATGATGAGGCGCTCGAGGTAGAGATTGCGTCGACAGACGGGGATGCCATTTACTATACGATCAATGGAGATGAGAACGAACTGGATGCCAAGACCGGAACGAGGTATTTTGTCGGAAACCCGCTCGTCTTTGATGAGAGTGGCAAATATACCATCGCAGCGGTCTGCCGGAACGATAAGGGAATCTACAGTTCCGTGACGTATGCCGATTTTGAGATCGAACTTGCACCACCGGATTTTGCAGAGGTGTCGCCGGACGGAGGCCGTTTTTATGAGCCGACACTCGTGACGCTGACCGCAGAGGATGGATGCAGCATTTACTATACCTGGGACGGAACCGATCCTACCACGGCGTCTGCGCGCTACACGGAGCCGTTTGAGGTGCCGGAGGGCAACAATGTCCTGTCCGTACTTGTGGTGGACAACACGACAGGATTGGACAGCGGTGTTTACCGTGCCAATTTTATCTATTACCCGTAAAAAGGAATTGCCGCAATAAGCATAACCTCTTTGGGGTGATAAGTAATATTATAAGAAACATACTTGGAGATTTCATGTGGAAATGCAGCTGGAAATTCGTTTGAGAAAAATGTGAGTATTTCTTCCAGCCGAATGTTTGCATCGGATTCCGTGTCTCTTCCACGTTTGAACACTCCCGGAGTGTGTCCGCCAAATCAGAGACAATGAGCAAACTTTCTAGTGGCGGCTAATGCCGCTGCTTCACAGACACTATAAAATCGCGCGAACCGAAACTCGCTGCCATCTGCTATTGAAAATAAGGCAGATGGCAACTCAGACATCGGCTTCGCGCGATTATGTTTTATTCAGCAGCGGCAAAAGCGCCACACGAAAGTTCTTAAATTGTCTCATGATTTGCGGACACAGTCCGTGGAGTGCTCCAAACTTGGAAAGACATGGATCATCGCAGATTGCAAACATCCGGCTGGTTAGAAATGCCACATTTTTTGAACCGAATTTTCATCTGCATTTCCATCTGAAATCCCACGGTGTGGTCTTTTAATAATATTACTTATCAGCGCAAAGTACAATACGCTTATTGCGACAATCCCCTTTTTGAAGATCACTCGTCGTCCGCCGGTAAAAATTCGATGTGGTCTGTATCCATTGCACCGACTCTGGCAAGTGCATACACTTCGGTACCCTGATCGATCAGCTTTTCGCGTCCGGGCTGGAAAGACTTTTCCACCAGAACGCCGAGACCGGCGATGGTCGCATGTGCCAGACGCAGAAGACGGATCGCTCCGGTCGCAGCCTCACCGTTTGCAAGGAAATCATCGACGATTAAGACGTGATCCTCCTCGGAGATGTACTTCTTGGAGAGCGTCAGCTCGTAGTTCGTCTCTTTGGTAAAGGATGTGATCACAGTCTGGTAGAGATTATCATTTAAAATCTGAGAAGGCTGCTTCTTCAAAATTACCATAGGAACGCCCAGTGCAGATGCGGTCATGAGTGCAGGAGCAATTCCAGAACTTTCGATGGTAACCACTTTCGTGATGCCTCTGCCTTTAAAATGTGCGGCAAATGCCTCCCCGATCTGTGCCATGAGCACCGGATCCACCTGATGATTGATAAAACTGTCTACCTTAAGAATGTCTTTGTTTAATGCCTTTCCCTCGGAAAGAATCTTTTCTTCCAGTAATTTCAAAATCGTCACCTCTCAATAGTATATTTGATGGTTCTATTGTACCATAAGTCGCTGCATGAAAGAAGTGCTGTTTTGGAGAAATGTCCCGATTTTAGAAAAGCTCGGCGTAGAGCAGTTCAATCATATGATCGGTAAAGGATTCCGAAAGGGAGGGATACTGATGAAGCAGCAGCTTTTCCATCACTTCGTAGCGGGAAAAATACAGCGCCTCCTCCGGCTGATCGTTGTCGACGGACTGATCAATGACATCGGCACGGTAGGTATCCAGAAACCATTTGAGTATCTCATCCTGCAGCGCATCTTCTGTTGCAGTTGCATCTTTGAGCTGTTTGATCTGGCCGAAGGAACGGATGCCAATCCACAAAAATATGACGAACATGATTCCCATGACAAGACCCGTCAGAATTCTGGCGGCACCGGTAATATGGATCGGAAGAACGCCGCAGAAAAACAGCACTAAAAGAACCAGTCCGATGATGCCGACCCCGGTAAAGGTGTAGGCGGTAGACTTCATATCTTCGGTCTGGGAAGCCTTGGACCGGTAGGCGTGTGAATGTGCAGTAAGCGGCGGAGTATCTCCTCTGCCGCCTTCCGCTGCCCTGACGGTGGAAGCTGCCGAAAGTTCTTCCATGTCATTAGGGGAGAAGGCATCCGGACTGTCTTTTGATTTGTCCTCTGATATGGAGAGCGACTCCACCAGATCCACGCCGCAGTCCGGACAGCGGACGATTCCCGCTACATATTCGTTTTTACATTCTGGACACCACATAATAAGTTCTCGCTTTCTTAGTTTTCTTTTCCTATATTATAGGAGATTTTATAGACTGCCGCAACCAAAGAATGTTATAATGAACCTGCTATGAAGATTACAATTTTATGCGTTGGAAAAATCAAAGAAAAATTTTACAGAGATGCCATCGAGGAATACGCTAAGCGCCTGACGCGCTATTGCAAGCTGGAAATCATCGAGGTCGCAGATGAAAAGACGCCAGACGGCGCAAGTGCCACGGAAGAAATGCAGATCCGGCAAAAGGAGGGGGAGCGTGTGCTTGCCCGCCTCGAGAAATGCAGGCAGAGCAGCTCCTATGTCATGGCACTCGCCATAGACGGCAGGGAACTCGATTCGGTCGAACTCTCACAGAAACTGGAAAAACTGGGAACTGACGGGATCAGCCATGTGATCTTTTTGATCGGTGGGTCACTCGGCATGTCAAAAGAGCTGCTTGCGGCGGCGGATTTTAAGCTCTCTTTTTCCAGAATGACGTTTCCACACCAGCTGATGCGCGTGATTCTTCTGGAGCAGATCTACCGCGGCTACCGCATCATGAACCGGGAACCCTACCACAAATAGCGGCAGGCTATTCGGTAAAGTCTCTGGAATACAGAACGGTTCCGTCCGGATTTAAGGCGGTCAGCCGGATGGCGATGCCGTTTATGCCGGTCTCATCTGCAATCTGCGCGCGCAGCGAGGAAAAAGTGGAGGCATAGCTGTCAAAAATGGCGTCATACAGCTGCGTCAGTGCGTCGGCGTCGGCGTCATCCGACATATCATACGCCTTAGAAAGCGTGTACTGGAACACTAACGCATCGGAATCTGCGGTGACAATGTCCAGGGTGTATCCCAGATCCTGGGAATTGACGGCGTCTGTCATCTCCTGAAACTGATCCGCCTGTGTGGCATACCAGTCATCCAGCGATGCTTTTTTACATCCCATCAGAGCCATTCCCAAGCAAAAAAGTGCGAGCACGCACAGTAATATTCTGTGTCTTTGAATTTGATATCCGGTCATAACGGTCTCCTTTTCCCTGTAGAAGCTTAAAAATCTATCATCAGTATAGAAGTCCGCCGCACGACTTGTCAAGCGTCCGCGCGGCAAATGTTGAATCGGCGGTTAAACGGTGTTACAATAAAGTATACTTTAGAAATAAGGGGGATTGCAGTATGAGAATGTATGATTTGATCTTAAAAAAGAAGCAGGGCGGGGAACTTTCCACGGATGAGATCCGCTATATGATAGAAGGTTTTACGGAGGGAAGCATTCCGGATTATCAGATGTCCGCCATGACAATGGCGATCTGTTTTCGCGGAATGACGCCGCGCGAGACGGTGGATTTGACGCTTGCCATGAGGGACAGCGGTGATGTGCTGGATCTCTCGGGGATCAAGGGGGTAAAGGTCGATAAGCACAGCACCGGCGGCGTGGGAGACAAGACCTCGCTGGCGCTGACGCCGATCATTGCGGCGCTCGGAGTTCCGGTTGCAAAAATGTCCGGCAGGGGACTGGGGCATACCGGCGGAACAATCGACAAGTTAGAATGTTTTGACGGGTTTACGACCGCGCTCTCCGAGGAGCAGTTTGCCGGGAATGTCAATACCATCGGGATTGCCATTGCGGGACAGACTGCCAATCTGGCGCCGGCGGACAAGAAATTATACGCGCTGCGTGATGTGACGGCAACGGTGGATCAGATGTCGCTCATTGCCAGCTCCATCATGAGCAAAAAGCTGGCGTCCGGAAGCGATGCCATCGTTCTGGATGTCAAGACGGGCAACGGCGCTTTTATGAAAAAGCTTGAGGATTCCAGAGCGCTCGCAAAAGAGATGGTCTCCATCGGTACGATGGCGGGCAAGAAGACGGTGGCTGTCATCACGGATATGGATCAGCCGTTGGGACGCGCGGTCGGCAATTCACTTGAGGTCCGGGAAGCGATTGATACCCTGCGCGGAGAGGGACCGGCTGATTTCAAAGAAGTGGTGTTTGCACTGGGCAGCCAGATGCTTATGCTCGCAGGGCGGGCGGCGGACGAAAAGGAAGCCCGCGCACTGATGGAGGGCGTGATAGAAGACGGATCGGCACTCGATAAATTTGCCCAGTTCGTGCGCGCACAGGGCGGAGATGCTGCACCGGTCTATGACACATCCCTTCTGCCGGTTGCGGGGAAGACACTAGAGGTCACGGCAAAAGAGAGCGGATATGTGCACCGGATTCTGGCGGAAGACATCGGAATTGCCTGCATGACCCTGGGAGGCGGAAGAGAGACCAAGGAGAGTGCGATTGATCTATCCGTTGGTATTATTCTGGAGAAAAAGAACGGGGATGCGGTAAGTGACGGTGAAGTGCTTGCGACGATTTATGGCAATGATGATGCCAAAATGCAGGCGGCGTATGAAAAAATTGCCCATGCCTACGAGATCGCCAAAGAGCCGGCGGCTTTCGTGCCGGTGGTCAGAGAATATATCTTTCCAGAATAAGACGGTATTTTTCCTCATATAGTGCTATATGAGAAAAAATAGCAGAACTTCAGCGGGGTCACAGATTTCGCTGCGCGAAAGAATTGTAGATAACCTGGAGCTTCCCAAAGACCTCATGCTCGGGGCGGCGATCGTGACCGTCACCGGCAGAGGGGAAGCTGTGATTTCAAATTATAAAGGAATCCTGGAATACGAGGATTCCTTTATCCGGGTGCAGACAAAAACCTGCAGGATACGGATTACCGGTGTCCGTCTTGCCATAGATTATTACACGAATGAAGAAATGAAAATAACGGGCAGCATTGATACGATAGAGTACGAGAACTGAGACGATGTTGCTCTCTGTGATCAAATATTTTCGCGGTTATGTTCATGTGAAGCTGACGGGATATGCACCGGAACGGTTCTTAAATCTGTGCGGGAACCGGAATATCCTGATCTGGAATTTAAAACCGTGTGAAAATGGATATACTTTTTGTATCAGTGTCGATGCATTCCGACAGCTGAAGCCCATTCTGAAAAAAACCAAAACGCAGATCCGGATTCAGAAGCGTGTGGGGATGCCGTTTTGTGCGTTTCGCTACCGCAGACGGTATCTTTTCCCGGCAGGCCTGCTTTTTTTCTGCTTTTTGCTGTATGATCTGTCCGGATTCATCTGGAATATCGAAATCAACGGGAATTCCTATCTGACCACGGAGACGATTCTGGATTTCCTGGAGGAGGAACACGCATCGTTTGGAACGAAAAAATCCCGGATTTCGTGCGAGGATCTGGAAGAAGCCATGCGGAGCCGCTACCGGGATGTCATCTGGACTTCCATCAAGATTTATGGTACAAAGATGACGGTCGATATTCAGGAAAACCTCCTGCCGCAGGAAGAATATGAGGCGAAGAGCGACAAGCCGCAGGACATTGTCGCCGCCAAAGACGGCGTGATTACCGAGATGGTGACACGCGCGGGCACGCCGCTTGCCGCGGTGGGAGCGGAGGTAAAGAAAGGCGACATCTTAGTCTCGGGGCGCATTGAAGTGTTAAACGACGACGGTGAGATCATGCAGTACCTCTACCGTCCATCCGATGCGGATATCAAGGCGAAGGTACTCTATTCCTACCGGGATGTGATTGATGGCACCTGGGTGGAGATGGCGCCGACCGGGAACACGAAGGAGTGCTACAGCATCACGCTGCTTGATAACGTGTTCGACTGGCCGTTTTTCCGGAATCCGTTTGCAGAATACCAGGTGCAGACGGAGAGCAGGCAGCTCCATGTGGCGGACAATTTTTATCTGCCCGTGTGGCTGAATAAAAGTGAGTTCACAGAGGTCGAGCAGGTGCGGCACGAGCGCACCGAAGAGGAGATCCGTCAGATTGCCACAAAGAATCTCTCGGATTACATCAAAGATTTGGAAGAAAAAGGTATTCAAATTATATCAAAAAATGTTATTATAAAAAGTACGGGTGAAAAATATGTGGTAAGCGGCGATCTGTGGGCGCACGAATCCATTGTTTCCTATCAGCCGACAGAGGTTTACGATACCACAATGCAAGAAAGGCAGAATGAAAATGAGTCTGACTGAAGTTTCGTTAAATATACCGACAGACCACATGGCGAATGTGTTCGGTCAGTTTGATGTCTATATCAAAAAAATCGAGCGTACCTTAAATGTGACGGTGGTTGTCCGGGGAGAAGATATGAAAATCCTCGGAGACGAAAGACGCTGCAGGCGCGCGCAGGATGTTTTCATGCAGCTTCTGGAATTGTCCAAACGCGGAAATGTCATCACGGAACAGAATGTCAACTATGCACTGGCATTGATGGCGGAGGAAAAAGAGTCGGCGATCGTGGAGATCGACCGCGACTGCATCTGCCACACGATCAACGGCAAGCCGGTAAAGCCCAAGACACTCGGTCAGAAAGCCTATGTGGATGCCATCCGCGAAAAGATGATCGTGTTCGGCATGGGACCGGCGGGTACCGGTAAGACTTATCTGGCGATGGCGATGGCAATCACCGCGTTTAAAAACGAGGAGGTCGGGCGGATTATCCTCACCAGGCCTGCGATTGAGGCGGGGGAGAAGCTTGGCTTCCTTCCGGGCGATCTGCAGAGCAAGGTTGATCCTTACTTAAGACCGCTTTACGACGCGCTGTATCAGATTATGGGGGCGGAAAGCTTCCAGAAGAATATGGAAAAGGGACTGATTGAGGTGGCTCCGCTTGCCTACATGCGCGGACGTACGTTAGATAACGCGTTTATCATTCTGGACGAGGCGCAGAACACGACGCCGGCGCAGATGAAGATGTTTCTGACCAGAATCGGTTTCGGTTCAAAGGCGGTCATCACCGGTGACGCCACCCAGAAGGATCTGGCGCCGGATGCCGCATCGGGCTTGGACATTGCGCTGAAAGTGCTGCGCAATGTGGAGGAGATCGGTATCTGCGAACTGACAAGCCAGGATGTCGTGCGGCATCCGGTGGTGCAGAAGATTGTCAAGGCATACGAGGATTATGAGAAGCGCGCCGGTAAGACGTCCGGCACGAGAAAGAACACGAGCAGAACCGGAGCGGGCAGAACCGGTGCGAGAAGCAGGAGAGAGAACACGAATGGATGATCGCTATGTGGCAAAGAGAGTAATATATCTGCTTGGCATGTCTGCCGCAACGATCCTGTTTACGACAGCGGCGGCATTTATCAGGGGACAGTATCTCGACGAGTGGATCGTCCTTGTTATCATCAATCTGGTATTTCTGGCGTTGTGGTTCTTTTTATTGGAGCACTGCCGGATGAAGCGGAGCATTGCGGAAAATCGTGAGACAAGCTACCGGCGTATTTTTGCAGGGTATCTGGCGTCGCTTGGCGTGACGGCGGTCTGTCTTGTACTTCCGGAATTTTCAAGACCTGTGATGCTATCTGCCATTTTGATGCTCGGTGTGGGGAATATCGAGCTTTCCCTGTGCAGCGGACTCTTTTTCTGCAGCCTGCTCGGTCTTTTGTGCGGTGGAACCATCCAGGAATTCTCCATGTATATCCTGCTGGTTCTGATCGGAGCGGTGGCAGCGGACGCAGTGGAAAACAGCAAAAAGCAGTTCTGGTATGAATGGTTTGCCGGCATGGCAGGCATGCTTCTTCCGGTTCTGTTCTACTATCTGACCTACCGGGAGATCAGCGTCCGGATCATGGTATCTGCCGTGGCGGACGGTGTGGTCGTCTTTTTGTTTTTGCATCTGTGCTACCGGAAGCTGGCGGATGCAAGAAATGCGGAAGTCGATGAGGTCATGGTCGACATCACCGATGAATCCTATCCGCTGGCGCGGGAGCTGGCGAGTTTTTCCAGGGCAGACTACAGCCATGCAAGGCGGGTGATGCTTGTGGCGGCGCGATGTGCTGCTGTGGTCGGGGCAGACGAACGTGTGTGCAGCGCCGCGGGGATGTATTACCGTATCGGCGTACTGGAGGGCGCACCGCTTGCAAAAAACGGTGTGAAAATGGCACAGAGAGCCTGCTTCCCGGAGAAGGTAATCCGCATTATCGGGGAATACAACGGGGAAGAGGCTCTGCCATCCACCATCGAGTCGGCGATTGTACATATGGTGGACGGGCTGTTGAAAAAACTGGAGGTTCTGGATGAGGATACCGTTGGCAGCAACTGGAACCAGGATATGGTGATCTATCAGACCTTGAATGAATATTCTGCCGCGGGGCTGTATGACCGTTCCGGGCTTAGCATGAATATGTTTTTGAAAATACGGGAATATCTTGTGAACGAGGAGGCATTACTGGTATGAGCCTGAATTTAGAAGTCGAAGTGGACGTGCCATTTACATTTGATTATGAAGCGCTGGCGGGCGAGGTTGTCGCTTTTACCATCGACCATGAAGGTTTTCCTTATGAGGCGGAAGTGAATCTGACGCTGACAGACAATGAAGGAATTCATGAGATCAACCGGATGTACCGGCAGATTGATGCACCGACGGACGTTTTGTCTTTCCCGATGCTCTCCTATGAGCAGGCGGGCGATTTCTCGGCGCTGGAAGAGGATTATGAGGATAATTTTAATCCGGATACCGGGGAGATCATGCTGGGAGACATTGTCATCTCGGTGGACCGGGTGAGAGAGCAGGCTGCCGCCTACGGACACAGCGAGCGCAGGGAATTTGCGTTTCTGATCGTGCACAGCATGCTTCATCTGTTCGGGTATGACCACATGACGCCGGAGGACGCGGCAGTCATGGAGCCGAAGCAGAGACAGATTCTGGAGGAGATGAACATCTCGCGTGATTAACGAACGGCGGCGCCGTGGCGCTTCCGAAAGGATTTGAGGTACTTTTATGGGCAATAAAAAAAGGAAAAATACGACAAGTTTTCTGGCGCAGGGCACAATCCTCGCGGCGGCTTCGCTGATCAGCCGTGTGATCGGACTGATTTACCGCATGCCGCTGACGGCGATTATTGGGGATGCCGGCAACGACTATTATGGCAGTGCCTATACCATCTATAATATTTTGTTAATTATTTCGTCCTACAGCCTGCCGCTCGCGGTATCCAAACTTGTCTCGGCAAATATCTCACAGGGCAGAAGGCGCAATGTCTACCGCATCTTAAAGTGCGCGCTGATTTTTGCGCTGGTGTCCGGAACCGCTGCCGCGGCAATTCTCTATTTCGGAGCAGATTTTATTACGGGTACGCTGCTTAGAACCCCACTTTGTATCTTTGCGTTAAAGGTTTTAGTGCCGGTTCTTGTAATTGTTGCGGTCTTAGGTGTGATGCGGGGCTTTTTCCAGGGACTTGGCACGATGATGCCGAGTGCCGTATCCCAGATCTTAGAGCAGATTGTAAATGCGATTGTCAGCGTGTGGGCGGCGTATGTCCTTTTTTCCTACGGTTCCAAAGCCGGAGCGCTTTTAGGCAATGCCGAGGATTACGGCGCAGCCTACGGTGCGGCGGGCGGAACGATCGGAACCGCTGCCGGAGCGCTGAGTGCGCTGCTGTTTGCGGGTTTTGTCCTTGTTGTCTATCTGCGGGTGTTTAAAAAGACGCTTCGCAAGGAGCGGAAGACAAGCGCAGATTCGTACGGAGAGATTTTTAAACTGCTGATCATCACCATTATTCCGGTGCTGGTGAGCAGCACGATCTACAACTGCAACGCCACCATTGACCAGGCGGTCTACAAGAATATCGCGGCATGGCAGGGATATTCCAAGACGGACTACGGTACCTGGAACGGTATCTATACCGGAAAATACCAGGTGTTAATCAATGTGCCGCTGGCCATTGCATCCTCCCTTGCGGCATCGAGTGTGCCGGCGCTCTCTGCTGCTTATGCGAGCGGAAAACGAGGCGAGGCGAAACGGCAGATTGGGCTTGCCACACGCTTTATCATGGTCGTGGCATTCCCGTGTGCAGTCGGAATGGGCGTGCTTGCCTCCCCGATTCTTCAGATGCTGTTTGGTGATTCCTCCGAGCTTGCGGCAAGAATGCTGCAGACCGGTTCCGTGGCCATCATTTTCTTCTCCCTGTCGACCCTTTCCAACGGTCTGCTGCAGGGGATGAATCGGATGAAGGAGCCGATCAAGAATGCAGTGATTGCACTGGCGCTTCACTTGATCATTCTGGTGGCGCTGATGCTTGGGCTGGATCTGAACATTTTTGCGGTGATCATCGCAAATGCATGCTTCGGACTGATCATGTGTATTCTAAATGCGCGCTCGATCCGCCGTTACAGCGGATACCGTCAGGAAGTGCGGCGCACGTTTTTCGTGCCGGCGGTTTCAGCGGCTGGAATGGGCGTGGTGGTATGGCTTGTTTACCGTCTGTTCCTCTATCTGCTTCGGAGCAATCTGATCGCAACGCTTGTATCGATTGTTGCAGGCGTCTTTACCTATGCGGCGCTGCTTTTGATGCTTAAGGGACTGACCGAGCAGGAAATCCTGCGCTTCCCGAAAGGCAGAACGCTTGTAAAACTCGCGCGGAAGATGCATCTTTTGCGTTAATTGAATAAAAAGGAAAGAACTGGCAGATACTTATCGCAGAGAATGGGAGGACATTATGAAACGGACGATAGGTATTTGCCTTTTTGCGGCAGTGATGCTGTTTGCCGGAGGCTTGTGCGGGAAAAACGCATTTGATGCAGAAAGGATCCGTACGGCAGAGGAGACGGAGGCGGTCACGGAAGATGCCGCAGTGACACAGACGGAGCGGACTGCGGAGAGCATGCAGATCCAGAAAACCTGCCGCTATCTGCTCCGCATGGATGACGACGGCATCTTAAAAGTCTATGAGGCGGACGGGATAACCCTTTTATTTGAGACCAACATCCGTGCGGAACGGCTTTCCGTGCAGACGAGGGAGCAGCTTTCCGACGGAATTCCGGTAGACGATGAGAGAGAACTGTACGATCTGCTCGAAAGCTATTCCAGCTGACGTAAGAGAAGTTATTCATTGAATGTTACAGGGCTGTGTGGTAAAATTGTTACAGTTAAGAAGAACGGACAGAATGATACAGCGGTTAGATAAGAGGTTGAAATGACAGATATAGATGTTACGGTGATCGGTGGCGGCGCGGCAGGACTTATGGCGGCGGTCAGTGCAGCCAGGTGCGGCGCGAGAACACGGGTGATCGAACACATGGACCGGATTGGAAAAAAGATTCTATCCACCGGCAACGGAAAATGTAATTACACAAATGCAGTGCAGGGGCTTTCCTGTTATCGTGGAGAGAACCCTGCTTTTGTGCTACCTGTTTTTGAGCAGTTCGGGCAGGAGGATACCGTGCGCCTGTTTGAAGAACTTGGAATCTATCCGAAGATCAAAAACGGTTACTATTATCCGGCGAGTGAGCAGGCGGTGTCTGTCGTGGAAGTGTTTGGCATGGAATGCGATTACCTCGGCGTTGATCTGTGGACGTCCTGCGGACTGCAATCCATTCAAAAAACCTGTACCGGGTATGAAATACGCACCACAAAAGGCGCGTTTTCAACCAAAACAGTGATTTTTGCGCCCGGATTGCTGGCAGCACCCAAGACAGGAAGCGACGGAAGTGCATTTCCATATATAGAAGCACTTGGTCATCATTTTGTAGATGTGGTGCCAGCTCTCGTGCAACTGCATGGAAAACAGGCATTTTTCAAGAAACTTGCAGGAATTCGTGCAGAAATGCAGGTAACACTCTACCTGGAAAATGCGCAATTTCAACCAAAAGGCAGCCGTGGGACAGCCCGGGGAGAAAAGCCTGACACGGTGTGCAGTGAGCGGGGCGAACTTCAGCTTACGGCTTCCGGAATCTCGGGTATCCCGGTCTTTCAGATCAGCCGTTATGCGACAAGAGCGCTCGCGGACGAAAAGCATCCCTACGTGCTGATTGATTTTGCGCCGGATCTTACGGACAAGGAGTTTTTTGACCTGCTGTCAGAGCGCTTCTACGAGAATACACATGGCAAGAGCGCCGGGGAGGCACTGATCGGTCTCTTTAACAGAAAGCTGAGCGAGGTACTGCTCTCCGAAGCTGGCATACGGTCGGAACTCTATGCCGGGGAGGTGGCACGCGCCACGTTGCACCGGCTGGTGAAGTGTGTCAAGAATTTCCGGGTTGATATTACCGGAAGCAACGGAATGGAAGCGGCGCAGGTATGCGCAGGGGGCGTTGACACGGAGGAGATTGAAGCTACAACGCTTGCGTCAAAGCTGGCAGACGGTATCTATTTTGCGGGCGAGGTCATTGATATTGACGGCACCTGCGGCGGTTACAATCTGCAGTGGGCGTGGTCGAGCGGCTTTGTGGCGGGGATGCATGCAGCAGAGGAAGGAATGTCAGAACAGAGATGATACGGATCAATCAGATAAAAATGCCGCTGCATCACAATGCGGCAGCACTGGAACAGAAAATCAGAAAACGTCTGGGACTTTCGGGAGACCAGGAGCTTCGCTACCGGATTATCAGAAAATCCATTGACGCGAGAAAGAAACCGGAACTGTCGTTGGTGTATTCCGTGGAGGTTTCCACTTCCGGAGAAGAGAAAATCATAAAAAGGGCAAACGATCCGAATGTTACGATCGTAAAGCAGACCGGTTATCATCTGCCCGGGGCGGTTTCGCCAACGCCGTCCATCCCGCCGGTGATTGTCGGTGCGGGTCCTGCGGGACTTTTCTGCGCGTATGCGCTCACGATGAGCGGCTGTGCACCGGTTGTCCTTGAGCGCGGGCGTTCAGTGACGGAGCGCACAAAGGATGTGGAGCGCTTCTGGGAGAGCGGAGTGTTGGATACGGTTTCCAACGTGCAGTTCGGAGAGGGCGGCGCAGGAACTTTTTCGGACGGCAAATTAAATACACTGGTCAAGGATCCCACCGGCAGGAACCGGTTTGTTCTGGAAACCTTTGTGAAATTCGGAGCGCCGGAGCAGATTCTGTACGAAAACAAACCGCACATCGGAACGGATATTCTTGCCGGAGTCATCAAAAACATGCGGCAGGCGATGGAAGCGCGCGGCGCCAGGTTTTGCTTTGAGAGTTGTATGACAGATTACCGCAGGGAAGCGGACGGAAAGATGTTTGTTGAGGTCAACCACAAGGAGTGGATCGAGACTTCCAGACTCGTTCTTGCAATCGGTCACAGTGCGCGGGACACGTTTGGGATGCTGTATCAGAAGCAGGATTTTGTCATGGAGGCAAAAGCGTTTGCGGTTGGTTTCCGCGTGGAACACCCGCAGGAGATGATGAATCTGCAGCAATATGGAGCGCTGCATGCACACGAACTTCCGGCAGCCCCCTACAAAGTGACAGCGAACCTCGCAAACGGCAGAGGCGTGTATTCCTTCTGCATGTGTCCGGGCGGATATGTGGTAAACGCATCCTCCGAGGAGGGCAGGCTTGCGGTCAACGGAATGAGCTATTCCGGACGTGACGGGAAAAACGCAAACAGTGCGATTATTGTGGCGGTAACTCCTGACGACTTTGCGGGGAAAGATCCGCTAGCCGGTGTCCGTTTTCAGGAGATGCTTGAGGAGCGGACATTCGCTATCGGAAAAGGGCGGATTCCGCAGCAGCTTTTTGGAGACTATTGCAGCAATCGTGCCTCGGTGTCTTACGGGGCGTTTGAGAGCGCCACAAAGGGCGCATGTGTGCTTGGCAATTTAAGAGGTCTGCTGCCGCAGGCACTGGAAGAGTCCTTTATCGAGGGGATGCACGCATTCAGCCGCCGGATTCCGGCTTTTGACCGGGAAGACGCCATCCTCTCCGGCGTGGAGAGCCGGACGTCCTCACCGGTGCGCCTGGTGCGCGATCCGAAGCTTCTTGTGGCTGCAGGCGGCATCTATCCGTGTGGGGAGGGCGCGGGCTATGCAGGCGGCATCATGTCCGCGGCGATGGACGGACTGAAAGTGGCAGAGGCGATTATGAGAAATATGGAGGAGCAACGTGGCTGAATTTACACCAATGATGCAGCAATATCTGCAGACGAAGGAAGAATATAAAGACTGTATCCTGTTTTACCGGCTGGGAGATTTCTACGAGATGTTTTTTGAGGATGCCGAACTGGTGTCCAAAGAACTGGAACTGACGCTGACCGGAAAAAACTGCGGCATGGAGGAGCGCGCACCGATGTGCGGCATCCCGTACCATGCGGTGGAGGGATACTTAAATAAACTTGTGGCAAACGGACACAAGGTTGCCATCTGCGAGCAGGTGGAAGATCCGAAGCTGGCAAAGGGACTGGTCAGGCGCGAGGTCATCCGGATCGTGACGCCGGGAACGAACCTGGATATGCAGGCGCTGGACGAATCCAAGAACAATTATATTATGTGCATCGTGTATCTGGCAGACCGCTACGGCGTATCCATTGCGGACGTCTCAACCGGAGACTACTATGTCACCGAGGTGGATTCGGAGCGGAAGCTTTTCGATGAGATCACAAAATTTTCGCCATCTGAAATTATATGCAACGAAAGTTTTTATATGAGCGGTGTCGATATAGAAGATTTAAGGCATCGACTCAAGATTACAATTTATGCGCTGGAGACATGGTATTTTGGGGATGAGCTTGCAGAGACAACACTGCTTACACACTTTAAGGTAAAGAGCCTGGAGGCGCTGGGACTTGCCGATTATGACTGCGGCATGATTGCTGCGGGAGCACTGTTAAAGTATCTGTACGAGACACAGAAGAACGATCTCAACAACATTTCCGTGATTCATCCGTATTCCACCGGAAAATACATGATCATCGACAGCTCGACCAGAAGGAATCTGGAGCTTGTGGAAACGCTGCGCGAGAAGCAGAAACGCGGATCGCTCCTGTGGGTGCTTGACAAGACGAAGACGGCGATGGGTGCCAGACTGCTCCGCTCCTATGTGGAACAGCCACTGATTGACAAGGCGGAGATCGAGAAGCGCCAGGATGCAATCTGTGAGCTGAATCAGCACGTGATTACCAGAGAGGAACTCCGGGAATATTTAAATCCGATTTACGATCTGGAGCGTCTGATTACGCGTGTTACATATCTGACCGCCAATCCCAGGGATCTCATTGCCTTCCGCAGTTCGATTGCCATGCTGCCGCCGATCAAGAGTCTTTTGGGCGATTTTCAGTGCGAGCTGCTGGGAGAAATCCGCGAGGACATGGATACGTTGGAGGAGCTCTGCGCACTGATCGACCGGGCTATCATGGAGGAACCGCCCATTTCGGTGCGGGACGGCGGTCTGATCAAGGACGGCTACAACGAGGATGTCGATAAATACCGCAAGGCGAAGACGGAGGGGAAGACCTGGCTGGCGGAACTGGAAGCCAAAGAGCGTGAAAAGACAGGCATCAAGAATTTAAAAATCAAATATAACAAGGTATTCGGCTATTATCTGGAAGTGACCAACTCCTACAAGGATCTGGTTCCAGATTATTTTATGCGCAAGCAGACGCTCGCCAACGCCGAGCGCTATATCACGCCGGAATTAAAAGAACTGGAGGACATGATTCTCGGCGCGGAGGACAAGCTTGTCACATTAGAGTACGATCTCTTCTGTGAGGTGCGGAGTACGATCGCTGCGGAGGTTGTGCGCATCCAGCGGACCGCCAAGGCGGTTGCCGGTCTGGATGTATTCGTGTCGCTCGCACTTGTCGCGGATCAGAATAATTACTGCCGTCCGAAAATCAACGAGAACGGCATCATTGACATCAAGGGCGGACGTCATCCGGTGGTCGAGAAGATGATCAACAACGATATGTTTATTGACAATGACACGTACCTCGACAACGGCAATCACCGCATCTCGATCATTACGGGACCGAACATGGCGGGAAAATCCACCTATATGCGCCAGACGGCGCTGATCGTTCTGATGGCGCAGCTTGGCAGCTATGTGCCTGCGGCATCCGCGAAGATCGGTATCGTGGACCGCATTTTCACACGTGTGGGAGCGTCGGATGATCTTGCCAGCGGGCAGAGTACGTTTATGGTGGAGATGAATGAGGTTGCCAATATTCTGCGCAACGCCACCTCCAACTCACTGCTGATCTTGGATGAAATCGGGCGCGGCACAAGCACCTACGACGGGCTGAGCATCGCCTGGGCGGTGGTGGAGCATATCAGCAACCCGAAGCTCCTCGGTGCCAAGACGCTTTTTGCCACACATTATCATGAACTGACAGAGCTGGAAGGCAAATTAAACAACGTCAACAATTACTGCGTGGCGGTAAAGGAAAAGGGCGATGACATTGTATTTCTCCGCAAAATCGTAAAGGGCGGCGCGGACAAGAGTTACGGTATCCAGGTGGCAAAGCTTGCCGGCGTGCCGGATTCTGTCATTGCGCGTGCCAAGGAGATCGTGGAGGAATTAAGTGCCAACGACATCACGGAAGTTGCGAGAAATATCTCCGTCGATACGGGAAGCAAAAAGAAAAAAGAAAAGCTGGACGAGGTGGATCTGACGCAGATGTCGTTGTTTGATACCGTGCGGGACGATGACATCATAGAGGAACTGCGGAATGTGGATGTCGGAAATCTGACGCCGATTGAGGCTTTAAACAAATTATACGAACTTCAGAACAAGGTAAAGAACCGCTGGTAACCGGAAGCGCCTTTGGCAAAGGCAGATGGGAGGAATGGAATGCCGCAGATAACACTGCTTTCGCAGGAAACAATCGATAAAATAGCAGCCGGGGAGGTGGTGGAACGGCCGTCCTCGGTGGTCAAGGAGCTTGTCGAGAACGCGATCGATGCTCGGGCAACCGCCGTCACGGTCGAGATCAAGGAGGGCGGCACGACGTTCGTGCGCATTACGGACAACGGCTGCGGAATTGAGCGTGAGCAGGTACCGCTCGCGTTTCTGCGCCATTCCACCAGCAAGATCAAGAGTGTGGAAGACCTTTTATGCATCCATTCGCTCGGGTTCCGCGGTGAGGCGCTCTCAAGCATTGCCGCCGTATCGCAGGTGGAGCTGATTACCAAGACTTACAGCGATCTGACCGGAACGCGCTATGTCATTGAAGGCTCAAGGGAGATGAGCAACGATGAGATCGGCGCGCCGGACGGCACGACCTTCATCGTCAGAAACCTCTTTTACAATACGCCGGCACGGAAAAAGTTTTTAAAAACCGCGCAGACGGAGGGAAATTATATCAGTGACCTGATGGAGCGCCTTGCCTTGTCCCATCCGGATGTCTCTTTTAAGTTTATCAGCAACGGACAGACCAAGATGCATACCTCCGGCAACTCCAATGAAAAAGATCTGATCTATCATATCTACGGGCGCGATATTACGGCGGCGCTTCTTCCGGTCTGCGCAGAGACAGAATATTTCTCGGTAAAGGGCTTTGTCGGAAAACCGATGATTTCCCGCGGAAACCGCAGCTACGAAAGCTATTTTATCAATGGACGCTACATCAAAAGCGCCCTGCTCTCCAAAGCGGTGGAAGAGGCGTACAAGGGCTTTATGATGCAGCATCAGTATCCGTTCTGCGTGCTGTATTTTACCATGGATACGGAGCTTTTGGACGTCAATGTGCACCCGACCAAGATGGAGCTTCGTTTTTCCAACAATGAGGAAGTGTACCGGAAGCTATATCAGACGATCCGCGATGTGCTGACTCACAAGGAATTTATTCCGGCTGTCCCGGTGGAGGAAAAGAAAGAAGAAAAGCGTCCGGTCATTACAGGGAGCCTGCCGGAGCCATTTGAGACAAAACGTCTGCATATCCCGCCGCAGACACAGGTGCTGCCGCAGGGGCAGAACGTGACGCCGGAACCAGTCAGAACACCGGAAAATCTGGACGTGTTCCGGCAGCTTCTGGTGCGGGAAGAGAGCAGCTATCATACGGATTCCGCATCTGCGGGTTCTGCTTCGACCGAAGACGGCAACCAGATGCAGGAGATGCCACGGGAAGCGGAAAGCATACCGGCGGCGGATACCGGGCAGCCGGCAAAACCGGTTGACGAACAGCCGGATGTGCGGCCGGAGCCGATTCCTAAGGCAGAGGCCGTGCAGGGAACTCCTGATACACCGGAGAATCTGAATACGCCGGAGAATCTGAATATGCCGGAGACAGACACACAGAATGTGCAGGAGACGCAGAATCCGCAGGAGACAGCGGACACGGTCGTGTACGAGCAGCAGACGCTTGCGGCGGCGGACACCGGATTTTTCACGCCGGATGCAGCCAGACGGCACCGGATCATCGGCGAAGTGTTTGACACCTACTGGCTGATTGAATACGAGGATAAGCTGTTCATTATCGACCAGCATGCCGCCCATGAAAAAGTGCTCTATGAGCGCACCATGGCGCGCGTCCGCACACAGAATTTTGCCTCGCAGACCTTAAGTCCGCCGATCATTCTGACGTTGAGCGCCGAGGAACAGGAAATGCTTACACGCTACGGGGAGCAGATCCGTCTGTTCGGTTATGAGGTGGAGCCGTTCGGCGGCAAGGAATTTGCCATCACGGCGATTCCAGCCGATTTTGAGGCGGTCGATATGAAAGGCATGTTCTTGGACATGCTGGACGATTTTACCAACATAAGCGGCAGGGAAGCACCGGAACTGATCTTGGAAAAGGTGGCTTCCATGTCCTGCAAGGCGGCGATCAAGGGAGGCGATTCCATCAGCAGGGCGGAGGCAGAACAGCTGATCGACGAGCTGCTGTCCCTGGAGAATCCCTACCATTGTCCGCACGGGCGGCCGACCATTATCTCCATGAGCAAATATGAGATTGAAAAGAAGTTTAAGAGGATTGTATGACAATGAAACCAAATCCCATGGTAATTCTGACCGGCCCGACAGCGGTCGGGAAGACAGCGCTATCCATTGCATTGGCGAAAAAAATAAACGGAGCCATTATATCTGCGGATTCCATGCAGGTGTATAAATACATGGATATCGGCTCGGCAAAAATCATGCCGGAGGAGATGGACGGTGTCCGGCACTATCTTGTGAACGAACTGGATCCATCCGATGAGTTCCATGTCGTCCGTTTTGTGGAGATGGCAAAGCAGGCGTTAAAAGAGATTACGGCAAACGGTCAGATCCCCATTGTGGTGGGCGGGACCGGATTCTATATCCAGGCGCTGCTCTACGATATTGATTTTACGGAGCAGGAGTGTGACAGTGCATACCGCAGGCAGCTGGAAGAGCTGGCAGAGACACGCGGGAATCATTATCTTCACGAAATGCTAAAGGCGGTAGATCCGGCATCTGCAGAGGCGATCCACGAGAATAACCGCAAGCGCGTCATCCGCGCCCTGGAATTTTACCATGAGTCCGGCGAGCGGATCTCCGAGCATAACGAGCGGGAGAGCCAGAAGACATCCCCCTACAATTTTGCGTATTTTGTCTTAAATGACGACCGCGAAAAGCTTTACCGCCGCATCGATGCGCGCGTTGATGCCATGGTAAAGGCTGGGCTTGTCGATGAGGTGGCAAGGCTGCAGCAGATGGGCTGCCATGCGGATATGGTGTCCATGCAGGGACTTGGCTATAAAGAGATACTGGCGTATTTAAACGGCACCAGCACCCTGGAGGAAGCGATCTATATCATCAAGCGCGAATCGAGACATTTTGCCAAGCGGCAGCTGACCTGGTTCCGCAGAGAGCGGGATGTCATCTGGCTGAACAAGCCGAATTTTGAGTATGACGATACAAAAATACTTACATACATGATGGATGTGTTACAGGCGAAAGGAATTTTGCCGGCATAAAAGAGAGGTACAGAGATATGAATCAGTTATTACAGGAACAATACGAGCGTCTGGGGATTTCCCCGGAGGTAAGTGCATTCGGGGAAAAAATAGAAGCTTCCTTGAAGCAGCGTTTTGAAGAAATCGATGCACGCGCAGAATACAACCAGCTAAAAGTGTTAAAAGCCATGCAGGACAACCGTGTCTCGGCAGAATGTTTCAATACGACTTCCGGGTACGGCTACAACGATCTGGGCAGAGACACCCTGGAAAAAGTCTATGCCTCCTGCTTCGGCGGGGAGGATGCGCTGGTGCGTCCGCAGATCACGTGCGGCACCCACGCGCTGGCGCTGGCTCTGATGTCCAATCTGCGGCCGGGCGATGAACTGTTATCCCCGGTCGGCAAGCCATACGATACGCTGGAGGAGGTCATCGGCATCCGGCCTTCCAAGGGATCGCTCGCCGAGTACGGCATTACCTACCGTCAGGTGGATCTGCTTGCGGACGGAGAGTTTGACTATGAAGGCATCCGCGCCGCCATCAACGAGCGCACGCATCTTGTCACCATCCAGCGTTCCAAGGGATATGCACCGCGCAAGACGCTCTCTGTGGAGCGCATCGGAAAACTGATCGCATTCATCAAGGACATCAAACCGGACGTGATCTGCATGGTCGACAACTGCTACGGCGAATTCGTGGAAGAGCGTGAGCCGATTGAGGTCGGGGCAGACATGATTGTCGGTTCCCTCATCAAGAATCCGGGCGGCGGACTTGCACCGATCGGCGGCTATATTGTCGGCAAAAAAGAATGTGTGGAAAATGCGGCATACCGTCTGACTTCCCCGGGACTCGGCAAGGAGGTCGGCGCTTCCCTCGGCATTCTGCAGTCGTTCTACCAGGGACTGTTCCTGGCACCGACCGTGGTAAGCGGCGCGTTAAAGGGCGCTATTTTTGCGGCAAATATTTATGAAAAGCTGGGATTTGACGTTGTGCCGGACGGCAGTGAGAGCCGTCACGACATCATCCAGGCGATTTCCTTCCACAATCCGGACGCACTGATCGCCTTCTGCGAGGGAATTCAGGCTGCGGCGCCTGTGGACAGCTACGTGACGCCGGAACCGTGGGCGATGCCGGGCTACGACAGCGATGTCATCATGGCGGCAGGTGCATTTGTGCAGGGTTCCTCCATCGAACTGTCTGCCGACGGACCAATCAAACCGCCGTATGCCGTGTATTTTCAGGGCGGTCTGACCTGGTACCATGCGAAACTCGGCATTTTGAAATCTTTACAAAAACTTAAGGAACGAAAACTTGTGAATCTGGATGCGTTATGCTAAAATATGATGTAAGTTTTTGTCCCGTAATTGGTTGACATAAATTCTACAAACCATCATAGGGAATTGCCGGGGAGAGACGGGAAATCTTTATGAATCATCATTTTACAACGGTTAAGGAACTGCCGGACTCGGAGAAGCCATATGAGAAGTTTTTAATATCCGGGGTCGAATCCTTAAGCGATGCGGAGCTGATTGCCGTCATCATACGTTCAGGGACGCGCGGGACGCGTTCTGTGGAAGTGGCGCAGGAATTGCTGCGGCAGGACGGACACGATCTGTTGAATCTCTACACGTTATCTGTTCAGGATATGCAGAAGATTCCCGGAATCGGACAGGTGAAGGCGATCCAGTTAAAATGCATTGCAGAATTATCCAAACGGATGGCGAAGACGCGCTATAAAGAGCGCATCTGTCTTGGCGATCCGGGCTCCATTGCAAGTTATTACATGGAGGATATGCGGCATGAGAGCAGAGAGCGTACGATGGTGCTTCTCTTTGACGCCAAATGCCGCCTGCTGGAGAAGGTTATGATGTCTGTCGGTAGTGCGACGGCTGCACTTGTCTCACCGCGCGAGATTTTTCTCGCTGCATTGGACAAAAGTGCGATTCAGATTGTGCTGATGCACAATCATCCCAGCGGTGATCCCTCCCCTTCGGCGGAGGACGATGCAGTGACAAAGAGAGTGGCGGAGTGCGGAGCGCTTCTTGGCATCCCTCTTGTGGATCACATTATTATCGGTGACCGCACGTACTACAGCTACAGAGAATGCAAAAGAATACAATAAAGGGAGAGAACAATGACGAATAACGTGTATGGTATTGACCTTGGTACCTGCAATATGAAGATTTATTGTAAGGCGTCCAACAAGATTATGAACGAGAAGAACACCATCGCTCTGGTGAATAAGAATGAGATGTATGCCTACGGTGATGACGCTTATGCAATGTATGAGAAGGCGCCGGAAACGATTCAGGTGACATTCCCGGTTGTGGGAGGCGTGATTGCGGATTTTAATAATCTTCAGGTAATGCTTCAGACTTATCTGGAGACCCACGCCAAGGGCAAGCTGCGCGGAGCGGAATTCATTGTTGCTGTTCCAACAGATATTACGGACGTGGAGAAGCGTGCATTTTTCGACATGTTCTACAAGAGCAAATTAAAGCCAAAGAGTGTGCTGTTATGTGAGAAGCCGATCGCGGATGCCGTCGGTCTCGGTCTAAACGTCAACGAGCCGACCGGTATTATGGTGGTGGACATCGGTGCGGATACCACAGAGATTTCCGTCATCTCGCTGGGCGGACTGGTCTTAAGTGATCTGTTACATTCCGGCGGCAACAAGATCGACGAATCCATTATCACTTATGTGAAGCGCAAGTACAATCTTGTCATCGGACAGAAGACCGCGCAGAGCATGAAGGAGACCCTCGGAAGCGGTATCCCGGGCAACACCCAGACCATGGTGGTTGTCGGACGCGACGTGGTGAGTGGTCTGCCGATTGAGATGGAGATGTCGGGAGCTGTTGTCTATGAGGCGATCAAGGACAACCTCAACACGATCTGCAATTCCATCAAAATGATCCTGGAGAAGACGCCGCCTGAACTTGCAAGAGACATTATTCATTCCGGCATCTATATCACGGGAGGAAGCTCCCAGATTCATGATCTGGATCAGCTGTTCCGCGATATTACAGGAATCGAGATCAATACCTGCGAGGAGCCGGAGGAGTGTGTGGTGCGCGGACTCTTAAAGATCGTATCCGATGCCAAGTTTAAGCATCTGGCATTCAGTATGAAGAATAAGATATTGTTATAGAGGAAATTATGAAACGGAAACCCAAAATTGTTTTGCCTGCCAAGTACATATTGCTGATTCTGACCGTTGTCTGCGTGGCAGCCATGATTACCAGCTTTACGCTCAATATCTCCGGCGGTCCGCTCAACGCGGTTGCCGGTTATGTGTTTGTTCCCATGCAGCGCGGGATCAACACGGTCGGCGCATGGATTACGGAGAAAGCCGACAATCTTAAAAATTTAAGCGATGTCATGGCGGAAAACGATGCGCTCAAAAAGCAGGTGGATGAGCTTACCTCCGAATTGAATACCAACAATCTGGAGCAGTATGAGCTTGAGAATCTGCGCGAGCTTCTGGCACTGGACCAGAAATACCCGAGCTATGAGAAGGTGGCTGCCAATGTCATCGGCAAGAGCAGCGGGAACTGGTTTTCCTATTTCACGATCGACAAGGGAACCGACGACGGAATTGAAGTCGACATGAATGTGATCGCCGGCAGCGGACTTGTCGGCATTGTCACGGACGTCGGTCCGAATTATGCCAAAGTCACTTCCATTATCAACGATACGGCGCAGGTCAGCGGTATGGTGACGACAACCTCCGACAACCTGATCGTAAACGGAAGTCTCCAGAACATGAATGAGAACATGGTCATCGAGTTTTCCAATTTGAATGACAGCGACAATAAAGTGGCGGTTGGCGACCCTGTTGTCACGTCCTACATTTCAGATAAATATCAGCAGGGAATCTTAATCGGCTACATCAGCAGTCTTTCGACGGATTCCAACAACCTTACCAAATCCGGCACGATCACGCCGGCAGTGGATTTTGAGCATATCGAAGAGGTTCTTGTCATTCTGGACAAGAAGCAGTCAGCCGGGGAGTAGGATTCATATTATGAGAAGAAAAGTAAATGTGTTTATTATCATTGCAATCTGTTTCCTGCTTCAGACCACGCTGTTTCAGGCATTGTCTTTCGCATCGATCTCGCCGAACCTTCTGATTATCGTCGTGTCGTCCTTCGGGTTTATGCGTGGGAAAAAAGAAGGAATGTATATCGGTTTTGCCTGTGGGCTTCTGCTTGATATCTTCGGCAGCGGAATTCTTGGATTTTATGCGCTGCTCTATATGTATATCGGCTACATCAACGGCTGTTTCCGCAAAATGTTTTACCCGGAAGACTTAAAGCTGCCCATGCTTTTGATTGCCGGCAGTGATCTGGGATGCAATCTGTTGATCTACTTTTTCTTGTTTTTGTTCCGCAATCGTTATCATTTTCAATATTATCTGTGGAACATCATGTTGCCGGAACTTGTCTACACCATGCTGATTACGATCTTTTTGTATGTGATTATCCTGAAAGTCAACCAGCGGCTTGAGACATTGGAAAAAAGGAGTGCAAGTAAGTTTGTTTGAGAATATAAAAGAAGTTTTCCGCATGTTTTTTAAATCGAGACTTGCCGTTGCTGCCGTTCTTATGACGGTGCTGTTCGGTGTGCTTTTGTGGCGCGTGTTCTACCTGCAGATCGTAAAGGGCGAGAAATATCAGGACAACTACACCTTAAAGATCGTAAAAGAGCGGACCTTGAACAGTACGCGCGGCAATATCTACGACCGCAACGGCGAACTGCTCGCATACAATGAGCTGGCTTATTCGATCACCATCGAGGATAACGGCAGTTACAGCAGCACCGATAAGAAAAACGAATCGTTAAACGCCGAGATTGCCCAGGTTATCACTGCACTGGAGAAAAACGGCGATGCGATCACCGATGATTTTAAGATTGACCGCACCGGAGAGGGTACCTACGAATTCAATGTCACAGGTACCTCGTTAAAACGTTTCCTGGCGGATGTTTACGGCGAGAGCAGCTACGATGATCTCGGCATGAACAAAAAGCTTGGCTACGACACCTCCCAGGCGACCGTGGATCAGGTTATGGACTATCTCCGCAACGACTGTTACGGCATCGACGACAGCTACAGCGACGAGATGGCGTTCAAGATCACGATCGTGCGTTTTGCCATGGCGCAGAATGCCTACCAGAAATATATCGCAACCACGATTGCGACCAACGTATCCGAAGAATCCGTGGCGTACATCAGCGAGCACGCACAGGAACTGCAGGGCGTTGAGGTGATGGATGACACCATCCGCAAGTACAATAACAGCGAATATTTTGCCTCCATTCTCGGATACACCGGTAAAATTTCTTCCGAGGAATACGCCAAATTATCCGAGACGGATGACAGTTATACCACCAACGATGTCGTCGGCAAGGGCGGCATTGAGCAGTATATGGATTCCTACTTAAAGGGTGAAAAAGGCTACGAAAAGCTGTATGTCGACTATCTCGGAAAAGCCATCGAGGTGATTGACCGCAAGGAGTCCAAGGCCGGGAATAACCTGTACCTGTCATTGGACAGTGATCTGCAGATTGCGGTATACAATCTTTTGGAGCAGGAGATTGCGGGAATCGTATATTCCAATATTGATAATCCTTCTTCCGATATTCCGATCCCGATCACAGATGTCTACTTTGCGTTAATCAATAACAACGTCATCGATCTCTCACACTTTGACAGTACCGACGCATCGACGGCGGAGCAGTCGGTATCCGCCATTTTTTCCGCACGGCAGGATGTGGTAAAAAGCCAGTTGAGAGAGCAGCTTACCGGCAGCACGCCGACGGATTTTAAGGATCTCAGCGAGGAGGAGCAGGATTATTTCACTTATATTATCCGGAGACTCCGCAAAAATAATATTCTTGCCGACAGCAACATCGATACCTCCGATGAGGTCTACCAGCAGTGGCAGCAGGGGGAGTGCAGTCCGAAAGATTATCTGAATCACGCCATCGCCCAGAACTGGATTGACATTACCCAGTTTACGGTGGATGAAAAATACTCGGATTCCACGGAAATATATGATGCCCTGTGTAATTATATTCTGGAAGAGCTTTTCTATGAAAAAGATTTTTCCAAGATCATTTATGAATATCTGATTACCGGCGGGCAGATTTCCGGGACACAGCTCTGTCTGATTCTGTTCGACCAAGGCGTGCTTCCGTACAACGAGGAAGAGATTGCAGCGTTAAACAACGGCTCTGTGACAGCGGTATCGTTCTTAAAGGAAAAGATACAGAATCTGGAGATCACACCAGCCCAGCTGGCATTGGATCCGTGCTCGGGATCGTGTGTGGTCACGAATACCAAGACAGGAGAGGTGTTAGCGCTTGTCACCTACCCGGGATATGACAGCAACCGTCTGGCAAACAACGTCGACACCGAATACTTTAACAGTCTGCAGGATGACAAATCACTCCCGCAGTACAATTACGCGACCCAGCAGGAGACCGCACCGGGATCTACCTTCAAGATGGTAACCTCCACGGCAGGTCTGGCGGAGGGCAGCATCACAATCGGGGAGCGCATCCGTGATCTCGGCGTCTATGAAAACGTAAGCAACCACCCAAAATGCTGGATTTTTTCATCCAACGGCGGAACCCACGGGGAGATCAATGTCTCCGAAGCGCTTCGTGATTCCTGTAACTACTATTTCTACGAGGTAGGATACCGGCTTGCCACGAACAATTATTCCACGGCATATAACGATTCGCTCGGCATTGAAAAGCTTCAGAAATACGCGAGCCTCTTCGGTTTAAACGAACGCACCGGAATCGAGATCGAGGAAGCGGCGCCGCAGATCGCCAATGAATTCCCGGTCATGGCCGCTATCGGACAGAGTAATAACAACTACACCACGGTACAGCTTGCCAGATATGTGACAGCCGTCGCCAATGAGGGAACCGTCTACCAGTATACACTGTTGAACCGCCTGGAGGATTCCGACGGAAATGTGTTACAGACATTTGAGCCGCAGGTGCGCAATCAGATCGACGTGCTTGATACGGAAGAGTGGAATGCCATCCATTCCGGTATGCGCATGGTGGTGGAGAATACAAAAGAGTTTGACGGTTTTCCGATCGAGGCAGCCGGAAAAACCGGTACGGCACAGCAGAATTTAAAGCGACCGAACCACGCATTATTTGTGGGATATGCGCCTTACGACGATCCGGAAATCTCGATCGCGACGCGTATCGCATACGGTTATACCTCTCACAATGCGGCGAAACTCGCCCGGAATGTATTTGCCTACTACTTTAATGTCGAGAATGAAGATGAACTGTTAAACGGTCAGGCTGCAAACGGCAATTCTTCATCCAACGAGATCAGTGATTAAGAGAGAAAGGCGCAGACAATGAGTCAGGCAGTCATTATCAAAAGCAGTAAAAACGGAATCAATCTGGTGCTGGATGCATCGATGCCGTTTCCGGAACTGCTCACAGAAATTCTTCACAAATTTACGGAGGCGGAGCGCTTTTTCGCGAACGCATCGTTTGCCATCTCTTTTGAGGGCAGAGAATTAAGCGATGAAGAAAAATACCAGATCGTAGACGCCATCATGGAACAGACCAGAGTCAAAATCCTGTGTATTTTAGACAGTGATGAGATCCGTGATGCGGTGATCGAACAGAAATGCCGCGAGATGCAGCAGACAAACGAAGAGAAAGAGGCGAGAAGACAGAGCCGCGGCTGCTTTTACCGTGGCTCCCTTCTGCCGGGAGAGCGCCTTGAGACCGAGGAGAGCATCGTCATCATCGGCGATGTCCCGCAGGAAGCGGTGGTGGTATCCCAATCGGATATCGTGGTGCTCGGCGAACTCTCGGGAAGCGCCTTTGCCGGAATGAGCGGCAATACCAATGCCACGATCACGGCGCTTTCTTTCCTGCCCGAGCAGTATAACATTGCCGGCGTTTACGGCAGTCCGATGGAAAAAGCAAAAAATTCCATCTTTTCCAAGCGTAATAAGACCACACAGGCGAAAATGGCTTTCCTCTGTGACGGTATTATTAATATAAGGTCTTTCTCGTAAAGACTATAAAAACAGGAGGTCTTCCATGGGTGAAGTAATTACATTTACCTCAGGAAAAGGCGGCGTTGGCAAGACGACTACAACAGCTAACGTCGGTGCGGGACTTTCACTGTTAGATAAAAAGGTGGTATTGGTAGACACCGATATCGGCTTAAGGAACCTCGATGTAGTCATGGGACTGGAAAACCGGATCCTCTATAATCTGGTCGACGTCCTGACCGGGAGATGCCGCGTTAAGCAGGCGCTGATCCGGGACAAGCGGTATCCGAATCTCTGGATCATACCGTCTTCGTGCTCCGGTGACTCCAAAAACAATCTGAATGAAAAACAAATGAAAAATCTGCTGTCGGACCTGCGAAAAGAATTTGATTACGTTCTGATTGACAGTCCGGCGGGAATTGACGGCGGTTTTAAGCTGGCGACGGCGGATTCCGACCGCATTATTGTGGTCACAACGCCGCAGATTGCGGCGATTCACGATGCGGACTGTGTAATCCAGCTTCTGCACCGGAAAAAGGTGCCCCGGATCGATCTGCTGGTCAACGGTTACCGCAGACAGATGGTGCGTGACGGCAACATGCTCGATATTCCGGATATCTGTGAGCTTCTGGAAGCGGAGCTTCTGGGTGTTGTTCTGGAAGACGAGGAGATTATCATCAGCCAGAACCACGGGGAACCGGTGATCGGGAAGCATACGGTTTCCGACACCTGTTACCAGAATATTGCACGCCGGATTGCCGGCATGGAAGTCGCAATACCGGATTATCTTCATCACAAAGGGATGTTCTCCAGATTCTTCTGGCGGAATCATGCCGGAAAGCTGGTGTAGGATGTGTCATAGAAGCAAGGGTGTTGCAAAAGAGCGGCTGAAGCTGATGATCGACAGCCGCAGGAAACAGCTGGATGACGAGACCATGGCGCAGATCCGCCACGAAATTGGCGAAATCGTTACCAGATATGTCGATATTGAACCCGAAAACGTTGAAATTAAAATCATACTTAAGGATTACATATGTTCAAACAATACAAACTAAAGAATTACAAGTTCATATTGATTGCACTGGTGGTGATCTTAAATACCATCGGTGTGGCGCTGGTGGGAAGTGCAAGCCCGGGCGACCAGAAAAAGCAGATCATCGGTATGGTATCCGGGATCATCATTATGCTTCTGGTATCCTATATTGATTATAATTTTATACTGCGTTTTTCCTGGCTGATCTATCTGGGCGCCGTCGGTCTTCTGGGGCTTGTCATTGTGGCAGGAGAGCAGAGCAAGGGGGCGCAGCGCTGGTTTAAGATCGGCGGATTTCAGTTCCAGCCGTCCGAACTGGTTAAGATTCTGATGATCCTTTTTCTGGCTTACTATTTTATGCGGCACGAGGAAAAAATAAATTCCCCGCGGGTGCTGTTCGGATCTTTTGTGCTGATCGGCATTCCGCTTGCCCTTATTCTGGCGCAGCCCAATCTTTCCACGACCATCGTTCTGGCGCTCGTTTTTGCGGCAATGCTGTTTGCCGCTGGGCTCAGTTATAAGATCGTGGTGGGCGTGCTGGCCGTGTGCGTTCCGACCTTTTTTATCGTATTGACGTTAATCATTCAGGATAAGTTTCCGTTTATACACAGCTATCAGCTCGGACGTATTATGGGATGGCTTTATCCGGATAAATATCCGGATATTGCCTACCAGCAGCAGAACTCTATCATGGCGATCGGTTCCGGCCTTTTGTGGGGAAAAGGACTCGGCAATACCGATCCTACCTCCGTAAAAAACGGCAAGTTTATACTAGAGCCGCAGAACGACTTTATTTTCGCCGTAGCGGGGGAAGAAATGGGCTTTGTGGGAACGGTCACCATTATAATTCTCTTGCTTTTCATTACGATTGAGTGTATATTTATTGCTAGAAAAGCAAAAGATGCGGCGGGCAGACTGATCTGCTGCGGCATGGCGGCATTGATTGGATTTCAGAGTATCGTCAATATCTGTGTAGCGACGGGATTACTGCCGAATACCGGTGTTACGCTCCCGTTTGTCAGCTATGGGCTTACGTCGCTATGGTCATTATATATCGGTATAGGGCTTGTTCTTAATGTAGGTCTGCAGCCGAAAAAATATTAACAGGGGGGACTTAAATTATGAACATCGGATTGATTGCACATGACTCAAAGAAAAAACTCATGCAGAATTTCTGCATTGCTTATCGTGGAATTTTATGTAAAAACGAACTTTATGCAACAGGAACGACAGGGAGACTGATCGAGGAGGTCACCAACTTAAACGTCCACAAATATCTGGCTGGACATTTAGGCGGCGTACAGCAGCTCGGAGCACAGATCGAACACAATGAGATCGACCTTGTGATCTTTCTGCGCGATCCCCTGACTCCGAAGTCCCATGAGCCGGATGTCAATACGGTTGTGCGCATCTGTGATACCCACAATATTCCGCTTGCAACCAATCTGGCAACGGCCGAGTTGTTAATCAAATCACTGGACAGAGGAGACTTAGAGTGGCGTGAAATGTATAAATAAATGGATCTGTCTGTCCCTTCTGATTGCCGTTTCCTGCGTCAGCGGATGCGGTAAGACGTCAGCTGCCATCGAACAGCCCTATGACGTGTATGCAACCGCAGCGGATTTCGGGTTGTCCTCGAATGGCACCGCAGAGGCAAAGTCTTATTTTGCGAGTGATCTCTGCGTTTCGGAAGATGTGGCGATCGGAACGGATTCCACGGATTCCCAGGTGGCAGAGGGCGCAGGCACGTTTAATCTTGAGACAAATACCGTAGTGTATGCCAAGAATCTGTATGAGCGGCTCTATCCCGCCAGCACCACAAAGATTCTGACGGCGTACATTGCCTTAAAATATTGTGATGATCTGGACGCTATGGTGACGGTCAGCGAGAACGCCGTCAATCAGGCATCCGACTCTTCCGTCTGCAATTTAAAAGCCGGCGACGTGATCCGGCTTCGGGATTTACTATACGGTCTGATGCTGCGCAGCGGGAACGACGCCGCAGTTGCCATTGCGGAATACATATCGGGAGATGTCGATTCGTTTGCGGCTCTGATGAATCAGGAGGCGGCAGCAATGGGGGCGACAAGGTCCCATTTTGTCAATCCGAACGGCCTTCCGGATGAGAACCATTACACCTGTGTCTATGATATGTATCTGATTTTTTCCAATGCGATCAAAAACGATACCTTTGTATCCATCATCGGCACAACCTCCTACGATGTTACCTATACCGACGCTTCCGGCGAGGCAGTGACCCATACGTGGGAGAACACCAATCAGTATCTGACCGGGAATGCAACCACACCGGACGGATTTCAGATTGTGGGCGGCAAGACCGGAACCACGGGCGAGGCGGGGTACTGCCTGGTACTGTATTCGTATAATCCATCCGGCCAGCCGATCATATCGATCGTATTCAAAGCGGACGGTAAGTCCAATCTCTATCTTTTAATGAACGAAATGCTGCAGGGATTCGCCATTTAGACGGTGGATCCCTGATTGTATATATTTATTTGAAAATTGGTTGTATTTTATGTGCATATAGACTATAATCAATTTATAAAATCAACTGCTTTTATACATATTAACGGATTTTGTGTAGAAAGCAGCATCAGCAGGAGGAAATGACTATGATAGAGATTATTTCAGGCGAAAAGGGAAAAGGGAAGACAAAAGAGCTTTTGACCAAGGTAAATGCTGCGGTTGCCTCTGCATCCGGAAGCATTGTATACCTTGATAAGAGTCAGAAGCATATGTACGAACTCAGCAACAAGATTCGTCTCATCAATGTTACCGATTATCCGATCGATAATTGTGATGAGTTCCTCGGATTTATCTGTGGTATTGTTTCACAGGATCATGATCTGGAAGAAATGTATCTGGACAGCTTTCTTACGATCGCTTCCGTAGAGACGGATGACGAGATCTGTCATGCAATTCAGAAACTGGATATCATCAGTGAAAAATACAACGTAAAATTTGTTTTAAGCGTCTCCAGGAACGAGGCATCTCTTCCGGACTGCGCCAAAGCAAAAATTGTCATTTCCTTATAAAATGTAAAATGCCGTAAGAAAAGTGCTGTAGTGATACAGCACTTTTTCTTTGCCGGCAGGGACTTCTTATGCCTGATCGACAGAGCGGATGCGCCCGAACAGGCTGATCAGATAGAGACCGCCGAGTCCGACAAGCGCATAGATGATCCGGGAGAACCATGACATATTGCCAAAAATAAAGGCAACGAGGTCAAAACGGAAAAATCCGATCAGTCCCCAGTTAATGGCTCCGATAATCACCAGCGTAAGCAGTGTATAATCCAACCAATTTGTATTCATTTTCTATGCCTCCTTTTTCTATCATAGTATGGACATGCATCGCCGGTTTTATTCTGCTTTGCCGGACTTGTTGTTCACTCCGGGAACAAATCCCGAATTTATTGCCGCTAAAAAGTTGTTTTCCGGGGCTGAAAATGGTAGAATAAAAATGTTGAATTTGAAAAAAGGTGGGGCATTTTTTGAGTAAAAATAAAAAAGTGGTTCGCTATCGCAAGCCGTTTAATGTCAATATCGGAATGATCATTTTTATTATTATTTTTATCTATCTGATATTTAACATTTTCTCCTACATGACGACGGAGCATATTTCCACGTATGAAGTAGAGCAGGGCACGATGGCAGAAAATAATATATACCGCGGACTGATTCTCCGCCAGGAGCAGGTCTATTCCTCGGATACGGCGGGAGCGCTGAATGTATATGTAAAGGAAGCTTCCCGGGTGGGTTACGGAAATCTGATCTGCTCCGTCGATGAAGGTGGCAGTGTATCCAAGAAAATCGATGAAGCAGCCGGCAACGCTTCCAATCTGAGTGCGCATGATCTCTCGGAGATTGAGGATTCCATAAGCGAATTTCAGACTTCCTACAGCGCCCAGAATTTTTATAACGTTTCCACGTTTAAGGAAGATCTTGACTCTGCACTGAATGAATCCTTGAGCCTTGCCGCGCTGGACGGAATCTCTGATTACGCCGCGGCGGCGCAGGCAGAAAATACATTTCACACCTATCATGCCGATCAGCCCGGCATTGTCGTCTATTCCACCGACGGGTATGAGGGCGTTACCACGGATACGTTTCAGTCGTCCATGTTTGACGAGGCATCTTACGACCGCACGGACGGTCAGCGGGCACTGCAGGTTGCGGCAGGAGCCCCTTTATATAAGCTGATTACAAGTGAATACTGGTCGCTTGTCATTCCAATTGGCTCCGATCTGGCAAAGCGGCTGGCGGACGATGATACCTTGCAGCTGCGTTTTATGAAGGATAACACCACGACCTATGCGACCTATACCATCACGGAAAAGGAAGGTTCCGCCTATCTGATTCTGACGCTTCGCTCGGGGATGGTGCGCTATGCCAAGGATCGCTATGCCGAGGTGGAGCTGCTGCTTAGTGAGGAGACCGGACTTAAGATCCCCAATTCCGCCATCACGGAGAAGGAATTCTATACCGTTCCCAAGGATTTCTTCATGAAAGGCGGCGATTCCGGCAGTCTGGGCATTCTGGTGCAGAGGAGCGATTCCTCCGGGAAAGCAGGGGCGGAGTTCATTGCCCCGACCATCTACTATGAGACGGATACCGATTATTACATCGACGGTGAGGAGGTTGGCGCTTCGGATATCATCCGAAAGGCGGATTCTACGGAGACGTACCAGATCGGTTCCGGCACGGCGCGCCTGCAGGGCGTTTATAATATCAATAAGGGATATGCCATCTTCAAACAGATCGACATTCTCTATCAGAATGAGGAATACGCCATCGTGCGGACTGGGACAACCTACGGAATTGCGCTCTATGACCATATAGCGCTCGACGGAAGCAAAATTCACGAAAATGATCTGATCAATTAAACGGAGGAAATAGATATGTTAAAGGAAAATTTAAAAACAGTGGAAGAGCATGTACAGGAGGCTTGTAAGCGTGCAGGACGTTCCCGCGAGGAAGTGACGTTGATCGCTGTCAGCAAAACAAAACCTTTGGAAATGCTGCAGGAAATCTACGGGGAGGGCGTCCGCGATTTCGGAGAAAATAAAGTGCAGGAACTGTGCGATAAAATGGAGCAGCTCCCGTCCGACATCCGCTGGCACATGATCGGCCATCTGCAGCGCAACAAGGTCAAATATATTGTCGGAAAGGTTGCCCTGATTCATTCGGTTGATACATACCGGCTGGCAGAAGAGATCAATATCCAGGCAAAGAAACGCGGCATCATCGTGCCGATTCTGGTGGAAGTTAATATCGCCGGCGAGGAGACCAAATTCGGCACAACGGCAGAAGATGCCATGTTGCTAGTGGAAGAGATTTCCAAACTGGAAAATGTGCGGATCAAGGGACTTATGACGATTGCGCCGTTCGTTGAAAATCCGGAGGATAACCGCCTTTATTTTCGGAAAATAAAGCAATTATCTGTTGACATAACAAATAAAAACATAGATAATGTATCTATGGAAATTCTGTCTATGGGTATGACAGGAGATTACGAGGTTGCCATTGAAGAAGGAGCGACGATGGTGCGTGTCGGAACCGGAATTTTCGGTGCACGCAATTACAAAAAAAGCAATGAATCGCATTAGGAGTATAACATGAGTGTTTTAGATAAATTTTTAAATGTCATGCGTCTTAATCCGGACGATGACGACGATTTTTACAATGAAGATTATGATTACGATGATGATTATGAAGAGGATGAACCGGTAAAATCGAAGAGTTCTTTCCGCAAGGACAAGAAGAAGGCGGAGGAGGATGATTATGAAGAAGATCATTCTATCCACGAGAAAGCCGTCAAGAGTTCTCCGAAGGTCACACCGATTCGCCCGGTCAAGAAGCAGGGAGGAAGCGGCATGGAAGTATGTGTCATCAAACCAACCTCAGTGGAAGATGCCAGAGAGATTACAGAGACGCTTCTCAATAACCGCACGGTCGTATTGAACGTTGAGGGACTGGACGTCGAGATCGCACAGCGGATTATCGATTTTACATCGGGTTCCTGCTTTGCAATCAGCGGTAATCTTCAGAAGATCTCCAACTATATCTTTATCATTACACCCGCATCGGTTGACATTTCCGGCGATTTCTTAAGTCTGGTAGACACGTTTCAGTCGACACGCAGTGTCCAGACCGATTTTTAGAGTCTATGAATGAACAGGATCTTTGTCAGAAGCGTCTGCTTGATCTCTCCAGACAGGCGGATCGCAAGGGAATCGTTCTATTCAGCGATTTCCTCAATTTAAATGAATTGAATATATACCACCAGTCCGAGAAGCTGTTTGCGACGAGGACCGAATGTTTTGGCGGTATTCCATGTGCAGAGCGTCAGATGATTGCCTTTCTTCCTGATGCTCTTTATTATGATTGGGAATATCCCATTTCCGCCTTAAAAATTACCCCGGCTTATCCCAAATTTGCCGAGAAGCTTGGACATCGGGACATCCTCGGATCGCTGATGCAGCTTGGCATTGACCGCTGCAAATTAGGCGATATTCTGGTAGGGGAGCAGGAAGCCTATCTGCTATGTGAGGAGACCGTTGCGGACTATTTTGCGGAGCATCTTGAAAAGATACGCCACACCCTCGTGAAAGTCGAGCCGTGCAGCCTGTGTGATCTTAAGGCCACACAGGAATTCCAGTCACAGGACGGGATCGTAACCTCAGACCGGATTGACGCCGTCATCGCGTGCGTTTATCATCTGTCCCGCAGTCAGGCATCACTTTTGCTACGCCAGGAGAAGGTTTTTGTCAGCGGAAAGCTGATGCAGAATCCATCCTATACCTGCCATGCGGATGATATTATTTCTGTCCGCGGTTACGGACGCTTTATCTACCGCGGGGAATACGGGACGACCGGAAAGGGACGGCTCAAAATACATTACGACCTCTATGCAAACTGAAAGGAGTTTTTCATGGCAAAATCGATTCCGGTAAAAGCAAACGACAGTATCATTTATCATATTGAACTGGTTCATGATTTTTCAATGCTCCCTGCGTTTCTGCAGGAACTTGGCTACGGGCGCAGTCAGAAAATCTGCATTGTGACCGATTCCAACGTTGCGCCTTTGTATGCGAGGGACGTACAGGATCTGTTGGAAAAAGAGTTTGACACGGTCATTCTTCATACGTTTGAGGCAGGAGAGCACAATAAAAATCTTGAGACGGTAAACGCTTTGTACCAGACGCTGATCGAGCAGCATTTTGACCGTCAGGATCTGCTTGTCGCTTTAGGCGGCGGCGTTGTCGGCGATCTTACCGGTTTTGCGGCGGCGACCTACCTGCGCGGCATTGATTTTATCCAGGTGCCGACCACGCTGCTTTCCCAGGTAGACAGCAGCATCGGCGGGAAGACCGGCGTGGACTTTATGCAGTACAAAAATATGGTGGGTGCTTTTTATCAGCCCAAATTGGTCTATATGAACCTGTCCGTCCTGCAATCCCTTCCTTCCAGGCAGATCATTTCCGGGATGGGAGAGATTATAAAACACGGTCTTATCAAGGATGCCGCTTACTATGAATGGCTGATGGCACATCATGATGCCATTTTGGCACTGGAGCCGGCTGTCATGGAAGAGATGATCGCCCGAAGCTGTGAGATCAAGCGCGAAGTTGTAGAGCACGACCCGACGGAGAAGGGAGAGCGCGCACTGTTGAACTTTGGTCATACCATCGGGCATGCCATCGAGAAATTATGCGGTTTTTCCCTGTACCATGGGGAATGTGTGGGGCTTGGAATCCTTGCTGCGGCTTATCTTTCTAAAAAGCAGGGAAATCTGACCGAGGAGCAGCTTGCCGGTATCAGGCAGTGCCTGTCTGCCTTTGGATTTCAGACACAGATCGATGGAATCTCAACGGATGCTGTGCTTTCTGCCACCAAATCCGATAAGAAAATGGTCGGAAACCAGGTCAAATTTATTCTGCTGCATACCATCGGAGATGCCTATATTTACCGCGAGTTAAGCGACGCGCAGATTCTGGACGGCATTCGTTATGTATGTCGGGCGTAATCCCGGTCTGGCAGGGAAAACAACATGGAAGGACAATCTATCTATGAAAGATCATTCACCTATTTTGAAACGCAATCTGACCGGCTGTGTGGCTGCAGTGCTCCTCATTCTGTTCGATCAGTTTGCCAAAATGCTTGCGGTAGCCCATTTGAAGAATCAGCCGTCCAACGTACTCATAGACGGCGTGTTTGAGCTGCGCTATCTGGAGAACCGCGGCTCCGCATTCGGAATGATGCAGAATAAGCTGATAATTCTGATTCCCGTTACCGTCGTGGTGACGCTGCTTATTCTGTATCTTTTTTTCAAAAAACTTCCCGCCACGAGACACTTTTTCTGGCTCAATGCGGTTGCCGTACTGTTTTTTGCGGGAGCCATCGGGAATTTCATCGACCGCGTCAGACAGGGCTATGTGGTAGATTTTTTCTATTTCAGCCTGATCAATTTTCCGATCTTTAATGTTGCGGATATTTATGTGACAGCAGCGGCATTTTTATTGATCTTTTTATGTCTGTTCTATTACAAAGAAGAAGATTTTGAACAGATTTTCCCTTCGGATTCTTCCAGACAACATTCTTCGGAGAAAAAAGACAATGACTAGAGAAACATTTGAAGCGGGAATTGCATATGAGGGAGAGCGGCTGGACAAGTATCTGAATCTCATTTTCAGCGAGACAGATGCGGCGCAGTCGCGCTCCTTTTTTCAAAAACTGATCAAAGAGGGGCATGTGCTTGTCAATGATACGGTGCAGAAAGCCAACTACCGGTTAAAGGCGGATGATATGATCTGCGTTGAGATTCCGGATGCGGTACAGACGCCGATTCTTCCGGAAAATATTCCGCTTGACATTCTCTACGAGGATGACGATCTTTTAGTCGTCAACAAGCCGAAGGGAATGGTCGTCCACCCGTCCGCCGGGCATTACACCGGCACACTTGTCAATGCCATCATGTATCACTGCAGGGACAGTTTGTCCGGCATCAACGGGGAGATCCGCCCGGGCATCGTACACCGTATCGATATGGATACAACGGGTTCACTGATTGTATGCAAAAATGATGAGAGCCATGTCTTTATTGCGGAGCAGATCAAGGAACATTCCGTGAACCGGCGCTACCGCGGCATCGTATACGGTGTGGTGAAAGAGGAGGAGGGTACCGTCAATGCGCCGATCGGACGCCATCCAATCGAGCGCAAGAAAATGGCGATCAATGAGAAAAACGGCAAGCCTGCCATCACCCATTACAAGGTTCTAGAACGCTTTGAGCGGTACACATACATGGAGTTTAAACTGGAGACCGGGCGCACCCATCAGATCCGCGTGCACATGGCAAGCATTGGTCATCCGCTGCTTGGCGACACGCTGTATTCCAGCGGAAGAAGTCCCTATAAGCTGCAGGGGCAGACACTTCATGCCATGACGATCGGCTTCATTCATCCGAGAACCAGAGAGTACATGGAGGTTACGGCGCCTCTTCCAGAATATTTTGAAAAAATTCTAAAAGATTTGCGATAATTTCAAAAAATAATTCCGTTTTTCAAAAAAATGTATTATAATATATTCATAGAATGTTAGGAAAGGCGGGATCTTTTATGGGCAACAAAATCTATACCATTGGTCGTGAATTTGGCAGCGGGGGAAGAGAAATCGGCGAAAAGCTTGCGGAACGTCTTGGAATTAAGCTCTACGACAAAGAATTGTTACAGCAGGCGGCAAAGGAAAGCGGTTTCTGCGAGGAGATTTTCGAGAATCATGATGAGAAACCGACCAGCAGCTTTTTGTATTCCCTGGTCATGGATACATATTCGCTGAACGGCTATCATTCGGCACCGTTTCTCGATATGCCTTTAAACCACAAAGTGTTCCTGGCGCAGTTTGACACCATCAAAAAGATTGCAGAGCGGGAATCCTGCGTGATTGTTGGAAGATGCGCCGATTACGCATTATCGGACAATCCGGACTGCATCAATATCTTTATTCATGCGGACATGGACAAACGCGTTAAGATTATCAGCCAACGCGCCAATATTACGGAAAGCAAAGCCAGGGATCTGATCCAGAAACAGGATAAGCAGCGTGCAAGTTATTATAACTATTATACAAGCAAAAAATGGGGCGATTCCCAGAGCTATCATCTGACACTGGACTCCGGTAAACTGGGAATTGACGGTTGTATTGATATGATCTTAAAGTTCCGTGAAATCCTCGATGCATCCAGATAACATCATCGGCTAATATCATACAACGTGAACGAAATGGTTTCAAATGGTTTCAAAGAGGCGGCACTTATTTGATTTAAGGTGCCGCCTCTTTATGTCTGCGCAAACAAACACCGGCAAAATGCAGGAAAAACGCACATATTCCTTGAAATGCGGGCGGCGGTGTGCTATAGTAGAGATACAGATATTTATTCGCAAAACACAAGTTTAACGAATAGTTATAACCATAAAACAACCATTAAGCTGTTTTACGCTGTGCCGAATATTTCGCAGCCATAGAGATATACCGCAATGCAAGCCTGTGTGCAATATCATTCGCTGTGTCGTCTCATTTAACAGATTTCTTCGGAATCCAGCAGAATGGTAAACGGACCGTCATTTAACAGAGAGATCTTCATATCCGCACCGAAAATACCGCAGCCGGTATCTGGAATCTGTTCTTTGCACCGTGCGACAATATAATCATACATCCGGCTCGCCATTTCGGGCTTCCCGGCACGGACAAAGGAAGGACGGTTTCCTTTGCGGCAGTCCGCATATAAGGTAAACTGCGAGATCAGCAAAAGACTTCCGCCGACGTCCGCCAACGATAGATTTGTTTTTCCGTCCGCATCCTCAAAAATACGAAGCCCCAACAGCTTTTTGATCATTTTATCGGCGATTGCGGTCGTATCGGTATCGGCAATTCCGATCAGAACCAAAAATCCTTTTTGAATTGCGCCGGTGACATTGCCGTCTACCGTGCAGGATGCCTCGGTTACGCGCTGTATTACAAATTTCATTTTATCAATCTCCTTTTTGAATTATTTGCTTCGTTGATCCTGAATTTCATTTCATGATAGATCATTTCATGACAGATAATTTCATTATAAAATAGTTACGAGGTGATATGCAATCTATGGAATTAAAAAAACTTTTAAGCTATACGCGCCAGGCGGTTGACGATTATAAACTCATCAAGGAGGGCGATCACATTGCAGTCGGCATTTCCGGTGGCAAGGACTCTCTCACTCTCCTCTACGCGCTTGCCGGACTCAGACGCTTTTATCCGAAGAAATTCACACTCACGGCAATCACCGTCGATCTGGGATATGACTCTTTTGATCTTACTCCCATAAAGCAGCTCTGCGAGGAACTTAAGGTACCGTACCACATTGTAAAAACAGAGATTGCACGTATCCTGTTTCACGGCGACAGCGTGTCGGACAAAGCAGTCAAGGGATCTCCGTGTGCGCTGTGCGCCAAAATGCGCAAGGGAGCACTCAATGAGGCGGCTCAGGAATTAGGATGCAATAAGGTTGCCTACGCACATCACATGGATGATGTGATTGAGACGGCGTTTCTTTCCATGATTTTTGAGGGAAGATTCTATGCGTTTCCACCGAGCACACATTTAGACCGCACACAGCTTGTGGTCATACGCCCCTTACTATACGTCTCTGAAGCGGAAGTAAAAGGATTTCGGAATAAGATGAAGCTTCCGGTCGTCGCCAATCCATGTCCTGCAGACGGGCACACACAGCGTGCTTACGTGAAAAATCTGATCCGACAGATCAATCTGGATCATCCCGGAGCCAAAAAACAGCTTTTTCATGCAGTATTACATGGAAATATCCCCGGATGGCAGACAGATGTCGCTGAGGAAAAGGAGAATTCAATTCGTTTATGAAAGAAAAAGCATATTATGAAAATGTGAATGTAAAAAATGAAGTAAAATTGCGCAAGCTTCTGGAACAGCTTCCGGATTTCTGCAAACAGTTTTTCATTGGCATTGAGCCAACCACTTCCTCGCGTACCAGAATCGCGTATGCTTACGATATCGGCTGTTTTTTTGACTATCTCTGCGATGTGAATCCCATTTGCCAGAACTATACCGTAAAGGATATTCCGCTCTCGCTTTTAGACGAGCTCACGCCTATGGATATCGAGGAATATCTCTCCTATCTGAAGTATTACGAAAAAAACGGTGTGGAGCACACGAACGACGAGCGCGGTATCAAGCGAAAGCTGGCCTCTCTCCGCTCCTTTTACCGCTACTATTTCAAAAACGACTTGATAAAAAATGATCCGGCCGTGAAAGTGGACATGCCCAAGATTCACGACAAAAATATTATCCGGCTGGATATCGATGAGGTCGCGAGACTGTTAGACGAAGTCGAATCCGGTGAAAGTCTTACTCCACGCCAGCAAAAATATCACGACCGCACAAAGACAAGAGATCTCGCCCTTATGACGCTGCTCCTCGGAACCGGAATCCGTGTCTCGGAATGTGTCGGACTCGATCTGGAAGACGTGGATATGCGCAATAACGGCATCAAGATTCACCGAAAAGGCGGCGCAGAGGTTGTTGTATACTTTGGGGAAGAAGTACGCGAAGCACTTCTCGCTTATATGGTTGAGCGCCAGAAAATAACCGCCGAAGACGGCAGTATCAACGCCCTCTTTCTCTCCTTGCAGAACCGGAGAATCAGCGTGCGTTCGGTCGAAAATCTGGTCAAAAAATATGCAAAACTGGTGACCAGCTTAAAGCATATTACACCGCACAAACTGCGCAGTACCTACGGCACCTCCCTCTATCGCGAGACGGGGGATATCTATCTGGTCGCGGATGTACTCGGCCATAAGGACGTCAACACGACGCGGAAGCATTACGCTGCCATCGACGATGATCGACGACGCAACGCAGCCAAATATGTAAAGCTCCGTGATATCTAGTGTTCCCCGGAGATGCATCCATCGCCTTAAGTCCTATCAGATCCGTGGCTCTGGCAAGACTCTGACAAACAAAAAGCTGTTTATAAAAAAGCAACTCACAAAGAAGCTCCAGTCATCCGACCGGAGCTTCTGCTGGCTTAAGAACTTCATCTAACTTTTCCTGGATACGTACCTTCACCAGATCCGCAATCTCATGCGTTTTGAGACCGCCATATTCATCGTATAAAATAGGTTTCAGATAATGTACCTGCGTGGTGACCGGTCCCAAACAAAAGCTGTTAAAAACTTTATAAGAATCAATCAGAGCCACCGGTACGATCGGTGCCTTTGTCTTTAACGCAATCTTAAAACTGCCGGCTTTAAAATCACACACATGGTTCTTATTGTTAAATTCGTATCCGCCCTCCGGAAACAGAATATAACGCTTTCCCTGCTTTACTTCCTCAGATACCTCATTGATGATCGTCAATGCCTGTCTGACATCCTTCTTATCCAGCCGCTTTCCCTGAAGCAGATCCACAAATTCACGAACCAGTATGGTATTGGACTTCGCCTTATCCATCACAAGCGAACATGGCTCCCTGTGGGTGTAGATAATGCCGAGTGCGTCGTACTTTCCCTGATGATTCGGATACATCATGTAGCCGCCTTCTGTCGGAAGCAGCTCTGTGCCGTAAGATTTTGTGTGGATGCCGCCGGTTACCTTCATCAGGCGAATCACATGGCGCGCCAGCGCGTAGCGCTCCTCTACACTATACTTTTCAGGATGATCCGCCTCCCTGCGCATCTTCGGTATCATATAAGGCGCTCTGAAAAGATTCATTAAAATCACATAGATAAACTTTATCATACGAGATAACTCATCCTCCGTAATTCATATTCTCTGTGCTGCCTTCCCGCACAATATGAGTTCGTCAGAATTCATTATACCGTACTTACCCAAAAAACACAACCGACCGGAGACGCTGCACAAAAAATACCATCTTACTTGAGATGTTCTGCCGAATAATACGGGATGGTCAGATACTGTCCGGAATGAATGTCCCCCGGCAGGATGTGATTGATCGCACAGATCTCCTCCATATATTCGTCCATGCTGTCGTAATCGTCTGTGATATATTCATCTGCGATATTCCAGAGGGTATCTCCCTTCTGGATCTGGATGCTTGTGTAATATTTATAAGAAGGTTCTGCAGGAGCCGCCTGTGTGCGGATCGTTCCCAGCAGGACAGAACCGATCACAATGCCGGTTAAAACCATCAATCCCAACATGAATGTGCGTCTCTGCGCCTTTACCGCTGCTCTTCTGCTTCTCATAAGAATACCTCCTGTCATGTTAATCGAACGTTCATTCCGAACGTTTGTTACGAACATTTGTTTATGTTCCTATCATAATACCAGAACATCCGTTTGTCAACAAGAAAATCGAACAAATTTTCGGAATATATGTTTGCATTTTTACGCATGCTGTGTTAAACTAAATTATACATAATAGCATTGGTAATGATTGACAGGAGGTATATGCATGGCATACGGCAAGATCAGCACGAAGCAGAGAGAGATTCTCGAATACATTAAACAGGAGATATTGAATAAGGGATATCCGCCCGCTGTGCGTGAGATCTGCGAGGCAGTTGACTTGAAGTCTACCTCCTCCGTCCACTCCCATCTGGAGACACTTGAGAAGAACGGATACATCCGCCGCGACCCGACGAAGCCGCGTGCGATCGAGATCATTGATGATAACTTTAACCTCACCAGACGCGAGGTTGTCAATGTCCCGATTCTCGGGAATGTGGCTGCCGGTCAGCCGTTACTCGCAGTCGAGAACATTGAGACCTACTTCCCGATTCCGACCGAATTTCTCCCGAACGCGGAGACGTTCATGTTGAGGGTAAAGGGTGAAAGCATGATCAACGTCGGCATCTTCGACGGAGACAATGTGCTGGTTGAGAAGCAGTCGACCGCGCGCAACGGCGAGATGGTCGTCGCGCTGGTGGAGGATTCCGCTACAGTTAAGACCTTTTATAAGGAGGACGGTTATATCCGCCTTCAGCCGGAGAATGACACGATGGATCCGATCATTGTTCCAGATTGCCAGATTCTCGGAAAGGTCATTGGTATTTTCCGTTTTCTTTCCTGATGAAGTTCGGTATTCCTGGAATAAAATGCAGATTCCTATTATAATGTACAAGAAAGAATCCTGCTTTTCAGGATTCTCCGCCTGCGGCGGGTTGCTCTAGCGACATCGCGCGAGTGCACATCCCTGCGGAGCTTTTCTATGTAACAGGAACGAAGTTTCCTATTATATAGAAAAAAGTATGCCCCCTTTCCTGTCAGCCAGAAGGGAGGCATACTCTTTTTACGACACTCTTAAGTTCAAAAACACGCATCTATGACCTTTCCGTCTCTCCGGAATCTTACAGATCAGCCACATCTACGATCTTTCCGTCTCTCCAGATACGCTCCAGATCATAGAATAAACGATCTTCCTTGGAAAAAATATGGACAATGATGTCACCGTAATCCATGAGAATCCAGGTAGAACTGGAATTTCCCTCGATCTGTTTGGTCTTAAGTCCCGCTTTGTATAATGCCTCTTCGCAGGCATCACGCATTGCCTGAATCTGATTCTGATTCGTTCCGTCCGCAATCACAAAATAATCTGCAACCGGTGAAATCTCACGGATATCAATGATCTTAACATCCTCCGCCTTGCGGTCTTCCAAAGCCGCTACTGCTATTTTACAATATTCCTGTGATGTCATTGCATGTTTCCTTTCTATCTTTTCTTTGTTCGTTTTAACAGGTAATCCGTCAAACCGGATCTGTCTGTTCCTTCTGGTACTGCCGGTAGAATTCATAGGCAAGCTGTGTGGAGGGATCTAACGGTCCGCCGACCCTGGAGCGGTATTTCAATGTGTCGCAGAGAATCTCCGCCATACAGGCATCCAGATCTTCAAATGCCAGTTTCCGCACCCTCGGCAGATCTGCGGCCTTGTTCCTTCCCGGCTCGATATAATCCGCAATATAGATGATCTTATCGAGCGTACTCATATCCGGCGCGCCGGTTGTGTGCACCTTGATGGCGTGCAGGATCTCAGGATCTTTTACTTCATAGACCGTCTCTGCCAGATAAGCTCCCAGCTTGGCATGCAGCAGAAACGGGCTCTCATATTCTACGGCATTGATGGGAATGTCATGTTCCTCACAGATCTGAATCTTCTCATCGTCCGGAATACATTTGGCACAATCGTGGAGCAGACCTGCGAGCATCGCCTGCTCGATCGATGTCTCATAAGCCATCGCCATACATCCGGCGGTATACATGACACCTTTCGTGTGCTCATACCGTTCCTTATCTAACTCTTTTTTTAATCGTTTACGAATCTCATGCTGTTCCATTTTTATTCTCCCAAATTCGATACGCCGTACAGATGATAGCGTTTGATCAGCTCCCACACCTCGCCCGGGAGCATGGCGGGACATTCACCTGTCATGCGGATCTGTGCGCGGATTGCCGTCGAGGAGACATCGGTCCGTCCGCCCGCAAGCGGATAGATCTCAGCCGGAAACAGCGCCTTGATGCGCCGTATTTTTCCCTCAATCTGCGGCAGTTCTAAGGTATCCCTGACCGCTGCAAGCACGGTGGCATTCTGACAGATGATCTCCGGATGCCTCCACTTGTCAAAGTAGTCCAGGGAATCGGCTCCCATGATAAAGAAGAATTGATCCTCCGGGAACTGTTCCTTTAGACGCTGCAGCGTCTTATACGTATAACTTGTCCCGGAAGACTCTATTTCTATACGTGAAAGCTTAAATGACGCATCATTTTTGATGGCCGCCTGCGTCATTTCCGCGCGCACCTGCGCGGGTGTCATCTCCGCCTCCTCCTTATTCGGAGAGTGCCCTGCCGGTATGAACCACACCTCGTCCAACGCGAACTCCCGGTAGGCGCTCCTTGCAATATTCAGATGTCCCTGATGAATCGGATCAAACGAGCCGCCTAAAATTCCGATCTTTCTCATGCCGGAAGTTCAAACTTGCTGTTTTTCTTCGCCTGGCGGAATAAGATGATCTTCTTGCCGATGACTTTTACAACAGCAGAATGTGTGCGCTCTGCGATGACCTGTGCAATCTCCCGCGGATCATCCGCACAATTCTTTAATACGGAAATCTTAATCAGTTCCCGTTTTTCTAATGCTTCATCCAGCGCCTGGATAATCTCCGGTGTCAGGCTTGCCTTGCCGATCTGAAAGATTGGATCTAAGGTGCTTGCACATCCGCCGAGATAGGCGCGCTGCTTACTTGTCAATTCCATATCCTGCTTCCTCCTCTTTACTTATAATAATCAAATTCAAAACCGTACATGCGCACGGTATCGCCGTCCTCAATTCCCTGTGCCTCCAGGTCTTTTAAAATGCCCTGCTCCTTCATGAACTTCTGGAAGAAAAGGAATCCCTTCTCGGAATCCATATTCGTATAGCCAAGCATCTTCTCGATCTTCGGTCCTTCCACAACGAATGCACCGTCGTCAGCCACCGTAATCGTGTATGGCTCATCCTTAAAGAAACGGAGTGCCGGATCGAATTCAGGCTCATAGACAACCGGCTCCTTGCTGCACTGGTCGAGAAGCTCGCTCACGCAGTACAACAGTTCCTTTAATCCCTTGCCGCTTACGGCAGAAATCGGGAACACACGGATTCCGTCTTTTTCAAAGGTGTCTTTTAACTTCTGGATAATCTCATTCTCGTCCCCGTAGACCGCATCCATTTTATTTGCCGCGATGACCTGCGGCTTTTTTAACAGTGCCGGATCGTAAGCTTCCAGCTCCTTGTTGATCGCGATAATATCTGCCACAGGATCACGTCCCTCGGTGCCGGCAGCGTCCACCATGTGGATCATTACCTTCGTGCGCTCGATATGGCGCAGAAATTCAAGTCCAAGTCCAACACCCTCGGAAGCGCCCTCAATCAGTCCAGGAATGTCGGCAATGACGAAACCCTTCGCGCCGTCTAAATCCACCACGCCAAGATTGGGCTGCAGCGTTGTAAAATGATAGTTGGCAATTTTCGGCTGTGCGTTGGTCACGCGCGATAACAGCGTGGATTTCCCGACATTCGGGAAGCCGACCAGACCGACGTCCGCGATTACTTTTAATTCCAGCTTGACTTCAATCTCGATTGAATCTCCGCCCGGCTGCGCATATTTTGGTGCCTGCATCGTCGATGTCGCGTAATGCTGGTTGCCAAGTCCGCCTCTGCCGCCCCGCAAAATGACCTGTCTGCGGTTCTCTCCGGACATATCGGCGATGACCTTGCCGGACTCTGCATCCTTGATCACGGTTCCCTCCGGCACCTTTAAGATGAGATCCTCACCGTTTTTGCCGTGGCAGTTGCGCTTGCCGCCCTCTTCTCCGGGCTGTGCCGCAAACTTTCTGCGATGACGGTAATCCGTCAGAGTGTTTAAACCTTCATCCACCACAAAGATCACGTCGCCGCCCTTGCCGCCGTCGCCGCCGTCAGGACCGCCATCCGGCACATATTTTTCACGGCGGAAGCTCACATGCCCGTCGCCGCCTTTCCCTGATTTTATGATAATTGTTGCTCTGTCTGCAAACATTATATTCTACCTCAATTCAACTTCAGGCAGCAGATGCTGCCACCTACCGAACGGTTACAAATCCAGATACAAGAAGACCCGGCTATAGACGCCTGCCATCAGGTAAGCGCTGCATAGTCGGGTCTACACTCTGCATCTTATTACTCAGCTACTGGATAAACAGAAGCCTGCTTCTTGTCTTTTCCTTTTCTCTCGAATCTTAAGATACCATCTGTCAGTGCGAATAATGTATCATCACCGCCGATGCCTACATTAACGCCCGGATGAATCTTTGTTCCGCGCTGTCTGTATAAAATGTTGCCAGCCTTCACGAACTGTCCGTCTGCTCTCTTAGCGCCTAATCTCTTAGACTCAGAGTCACGGCCGTTCTTTGTAGAACCAACTCCCTTTTTATGAGCGAAAAACTGAAGGTTCATATTCATCATGTTCTACACCTCCCTAAAATTCAGAATGATATAATCATTCCCATAAGTATTCTGTATTCCCTGCAGGCCAAGTACCAGCGACTGCATCAGCAATCCGGCATCGTGACCGGCCGGTGAAGTAAATCGCAGGCGAATCTCGCCATCGTCTTCGTCGGCATCCGTCTCGCATGGTTCGTCGGTAAACAGCCCGATGGAATTGATCGTATTGATAACCAGTGCAGAAATTCCCGCACATACAATATCCTCGCCTTCATCGGCATACCCGGCATGTCCCAGGCAGTCGAAGCCCAAATACTCACCGTCATGATTGCGGAAAATCGTTATCTTTGTCATAACAACCTTCCAGGATTAAGCGTTGATCTTCTCGATCTTAACCTGTGTAAACGCCTGTCTGTGACCGTTCTTCTTGTGATAGCCGGTCTTTCTCTTGTACTTGTAAACAATAACTTTCTTAGATCTTCCCTCTTTTACAACGGAAGCCTCTACAGATGCGTTTGCTACATCAGAACCAACCTTAATTCCGTTGTCGGATACAGCTAAAACCTGATCAAAAGTTACTTTCTCACCAGCTTCTTTACCAAGCTTTTCAATGGTAATGATATCGCCTTCGGATACTTTGTACTGTTTACCACCTGTTGCTATAATTGCGTACATATGGCACCTCCTATTATCATTACTCGCCAGTTGTGGTGTCGCCCGGGCAATCCGGACGGACTTTGAGACCTCACTGTGCGGCATACTCGATTATAATAGCATAGCAGTTTGGTTTCGTCAACAGATTTTTTGACTTTTTTGCCAAAATTCTTGACTTTTTCCTATGGATCGTGCTATACTCTCTTCGCTAAAACTTGGTGTGGACTTTTCAAGTCTGACTTTTTTTCGCCACACAATGATTCTTTTGAGTCATTGTGTGGCGTTTTCTGTTTTATCCTGGATACAATAAACCCAGACTATTATATAGGAGGAAATACCACATGAACGAAACATTTATGAAAGAAAAACCGATCCTGCCGCTGCTTACCTCCATGGCGCTTCCGATGGTCATATCCATGATGGTAAACGCACTTTATAATATTGTAGACAGTCTGTTCGTCGCCAGAATCAATGAGAATGCCATGACAGCGCTGTCCCTCGTCTTCCCGATTCAGAATTTTGTCAACGCGCTTGCCATCGGATTCGGCGTTGGTATCAATGCACTGATTGCCTATTTTCTCGGAGCAGGCGACAAAAAAGGCGCCGACCGCGCCGCCACACAGGGACTTGTTCTGGCACTCATCCACGGCGTTGTCGCCACTGTGTTAAGCATCTCCATCATGCCGGCTTTCCTGGACATGTTCACCAACGATGTGCAGGTATATCAGATGGGAATGGAGTACGCGGTGATCGTATTTGCGTTTTCGACAATCACCATGGCGAATCTTTCCTTTGAGAAAATCTTCCAGTCCGTGGGACGCATGAAAGTATCCATGATCGGACTGCTGTGCGGAAGTATTACCAATATTATCTTAGACCCGCTCCTGATTTTCGGCATCGGAATTTTCCCGAGGCTTGGTATCGCCGGCGCAGCGATTGCCACAGCGATCGGTCAGCTGTGTACCCTCCTTCTTTACCTGACGGTGTACAACAAGCGCCCGATCCCGGTCAAAATCCGCAAAGAATACCTTGCTTTTCATAAGGAAACCGACCATCGTCTCTACTCGATCGGAGTTCCTGCCATCTTAAATCTTGCCCTGCCATCGCTGTTAGTATCCGTCTTAAACGGTATTCTGGCAGCTTACTCCCAGATCTATGTGGTCATTCTGGGAATCTATTACAAATTACAGACCTTCCTCTATCTTCCGGCAAACGGCATTGTCCAGGGCATGCGTCCGCTGATCGGCTATAATTACGGTGCCGGCGAGCAGAAGCGCGTGAAAAAGATCTATGAGATTACGCTTGCGATGAGTGCTGTCATTATGGCGCTCGGCACAATTTTATGCCTGGTGGCATCGCGCGGTCTGATGGAACTGTTCACCGAAAATGCCGAGACGATCGCAGCCGGAGGAACCGCACTGCGCATCATCAGCGCAGGCTTTATCATCTCCTCCGTGTCCGTCACAGCCTCCGGCGCCTTGGAGGGGCTTGGAAAAGGAACGCAGTCCCTTGTCATATCGCTGTTCCGCTATGTAATTCTCATGATCCCGGCAGCCTTTGTATTGTGCCGTATCTTTGGACCAACCGGAGTATGGCATGCTTTCTGGATCACCGAAGCAGTCACCTCGGTCATCGCCGCTTATGTCTACCATAAGGCGGTCGGAAGCAGAAAATAACATCTGTCAAAAAAGAGGCTGGTGCTTTAAGCAGACATTTCATTTTGAAGTGATAAGTAATATGCCAGAAAACACAGCATGTAGATTTCAGCTGGAACTGCATAGGATACAATTATTTGAAAAAAATGAGAGCATTTCTTCCTGCCGGAGGTTTGCATCTGATTCCGTGTCTCTTCCACGTTTGGACTCTCCCGGTGTGTGTCCGACAAGCCACAGACAATGAGCGGACTTTTTAGTGCCCCTAGTGCCACCACTTCACAGACAATATAAAACCGCGCGAACCGAAACTCGTTGGCATCTGCTATTGAAAACATGGCAGATGCCAATTCAAACATCGGCTTCGCGCGGTTATGTTTTGCTCAGTGGTGGCACAAGGGGCACGCACAAAAGTCCTAAAATTGTCTGTTGGCTTGCGGACACAGTCCGTGGAGTGTTCCAAACTTGGAAAGACACGGATCATCGCAGATGCAAATCCCGGCTGGTTAGAAATGCCGCATTTTTTGAACAGAATGTATCCTATGCATTCCAGCTGAAATCAACAGATAAGCTGTCTATCATATTACTTATCACTTCAAAATTCACTGCCCTCTAAAGTACCAGCCCCTTTTTGGACACTTCCTCCTGAAAGATCATGCGAAGCTGCCCTTTCAGCGGAACATTCAGTTCCCTCAGGGTGTCATCCAATGCATCTAACGTCTCGATCATGTCCACCACGTTCGCATTGCTTCCCATGTGTCCGATACGGATCACCTGCCCCGCTAGGGAGTCAAACGATCCAGCCAGCATGATACCGTGCTTCTGACGCATGGTCTGTAAAATAGCATCCGCGGTCGTCTCTTTCGGGACGTCAAACACCGTGACGGTATTGGAGAAACCGGACGCAAGGTGTAAGTTCAGTCCCGCTCCGCGGACTGCCGCCCTGCATGCCTCACCGATCCGCGCGTGCCGCGCCAACATATCCGGATCACCCGCGATATTGTCGAACGCGGCGCGCAGTCCGTAGATATCACTGATCGGCATGGTGTACGGGAACCACTTTTTCTCGTAATATCCCTCAAACACCTTAAGGTTTGCATAAAAAGAGGCAATCGGTACATTTCTGCCATCGATGGCTGCCCATGCCGCATCACTCACCGTGACAAACGTCAGTCCCGGAGGCGCCGAAACAGCTTTCTGGGAACCGCCGCAGAGGACATCAATCTGAAAATCATCCACGCGCACATCCTCGCCGAACATGCCGGAGACGGAATCCACCACCGTGAGTATCCCGTATTTTTTCAGAAGCGGACAAAGCGCAGAGATGTCATTTAACATGCCGCTCGGGGTATCGCAGTGCACGAGCGTTGCATATTTGTAATCGTGATGTTCCTTTAAATATTCTTCCAGGGCGGCCGGATCAATCGGATTTTTCTCATCCACGGAATACAGAACCGGCTTTCCGCCATACATGGAAACGAAATCAGCAAACCCTCTGCCGTATACGCCGTTATCCAGCACCAGTACCGGATCGCCCGGTTCCGTCAGGGAGGCACAGGCAGCCTCAAGCCCCAGAATTCCCTCTCCGCCTAAAATCAGGGTCTCATTCCCGGTGTGCAGCAGGCGGCTGATCAGTTCACAGGTCTCCTTATAAAAATCTACGAAAGTTTCATCCAGATCCGGATTGGTGCAGGGAAAACTGCGCGCCATGCGGACATTCTCTTTGACCTGCGTAGGTCCCGGTGTCATAATCTTATACATGGAAACGCCTCCTTAGTTCCACAGTTTTGCAGCTACTTTCTTTAACGGTGCAATGATGATAAGAACGATCACAGCTGCTGTTCCGATCTGAAGCAGGTTGCCCGGAATCGATGTCACCGGTGTGATCCAGTTGCCGTAAATAATTCCCTCTGCGATGTAATATCCGCCGATCTTGATCGCGCAGGCAGCAAGCATTGCCACAACATACCACTGAAAGCCCTGCTTCTTCTCTGTAATCCATCCCATCACAAATCCCATGCATCCGACGATCACAAAGGTAAACGGTGCCCATGCCGTCCAGCCGGACAACAGATCAAACAGTCCCATGCCGACTCCGCCGGCAATGGCTCCCGTCTTTTTGCCAAACAGGATTGCGAAAATAAACAGTGGGACATTTCCAAGATGAATCAATCCGCCCTGCGGTGCAAACGGCAGACGAATGTTAATCAGCCAGGTAAATACATATACCAGTGCGATTCCGATCGCCGTGACGGTGAGAAAACGCACCTGCTCTGTGCTGGTTGTTTTTGTGCTACTCATAGTTTTGGTTTCTGACATGACTCTTTCTCTCTTTCTTTTTTGCTAGAGCCATGATACCCCATTTCTGGATGAATGAATATGTCCAGTTTTACTATTTTTGACCAGTCCAGTTCAACTTTCATCTCCGATGAATCCCATATTTCTCCGGTATTCGCTCGGTGAAACACCGCAGCAGCCCTTAAACAGTTTCATAAAGTGCTTCTCGTTCTCATAGCCGACGGCCTGGGAGATCTCCGCGATGCGCATATCGGTTCCTGCGAGCAGCCGCTTTGCCTCCTTCATGCGGATATCCCTTAAATAATTGACAAAATTGCTTCCGGTATACTGCTTAAACGAATAAGAAAACAGGGAATAATTCATGGACAGATAATTGGAGACAACCGCCATATTCAGATCACTGGCATAGTGTTCTTCGATATAGGCGACCGCCTGCTTCATTTTCTGCTGATTCCCGTTTGTGTCAAACTGGCTTAAAATCCGCGCCTGCAGACCGGTCACAAATGCCAGCACCTTCTGTTCGTAGCGGTCGATTGCGTCCTCCCCGAATGGGTCTGTAATCTCTTTGATCTCCCCGCAGTTTTCTTTTTCCTCCAGCACATTCCGGTACGTTTTTGACGTCTCCGTAAGGAAATCCGTCATGCACTCCTCAAAGTCCCGGACACCGATGCGGCCATGCTTTACCTCGTAAAAAAATTGCGTCCAGACGTGCTGCAGTTCCTCGGTGCGGTCGGTTCCAAGTAACTGCACCCGCTGCAGCTTCATCTCGTCTGCAACCAGCTTTGACGCCTCCTGCACCAGCTTCTGTGGGACACGCGGCATCTCCTGCCCATAGCGCATCTGACTGCGGTTCGTGCAAAACGCGCACCTGCGCATTTCCCGCGCCTCCAGATATGCCTCGCGCAGTTCGCGGATTCCCTGATGCGGCCGGCTGATTCCGGTATATTCCTGCAAAAAAGGATATTCCCCCGGACGGTCCGAAAGTGCTTCCGCCTCGATTAAAAAGAGATCATTTCCCTCGACATCGCCCAGGAACAGGCAGTCCTTCGGGCAGGATTCCTCCTCTTTTTTCCGGTTCCTGCAGCAGACCACATACGGCTTTCCGCTCAGATCTAAAATAAAATGCTGGTCATACTGGGTCTCCAACATGGTAAGCTCCTCTTCCGGCATCTCTGCCAGAAGCATCAGATGACGGATCTGCTGCTGTCCGAGCTTCTGGCGCGTTTTCTCCTGCTCCCTGCCCTCCTCAATCTCCTGATTCAGCCTGGCAAGTATGTCGCAGATTTTTTCGCGCTCGATCGGTTTTAACAGATATTCCCGCACCCCGTTGTGCATCATCGCCACCGCATAGTTAAAGTCATCGTAACCGCTGATCGCAACGGTGAGCGGTATGTGTTCACATTCCTGCATGCGCTCCACCAGCTCGATTCCGTCCATCTTTGGCATACGGATATCCGTATGCCAAAGATGGACTGCTCTTTTAAAATCTCAAGCGCCGTCTCACCGTTGTTACATTCCATAATCACTTCCACCGGGACACCGCTCCGCTGAATCATCTTGCGGAGTCCCTGCCGGATCAATTTTTCATCCTCAACAATCAATACAGTCTTCATTCTGCTTCTCCCCTGTGCGTCATCGGAATGCGGACGATAATTTTGGTATAGCATCCGATCTGCGACGCCACTTCTATGCCATACGCCCCGCCAAATGCAATCTGGATCCGGTCCTGCACGTTTTTTAAGCCGATTCCGTTTCCGGAACCCCCGCTCGAATCCAGTTCCCCTGCAATCTTCTGACGAAGCTGTGCCATCTCTTCCTCGGTCATGCCGCGCCCGGCATCCGTAATTTCAATCATGCAGTCGTTTCCTTCCACGCGCCCCTTGATGTAGATGTTGGTATCTTCCGCCATCTGCTCGATTCCGTGATAAATGGCATTTTCCACGATCGGCTGCAGCGACATTTTGGGAATCTCCTGCTGTAAAATAATCTCCGGCAGATTGAGTGATAAATAGATCTCGTAATCAAACCGCAGATTGATTAACGCCATATAATTCTTGATATATTCCAGTTCCTGCTCCACCAGGACATTGCCTGATACCCACTTCATGCTGTAGCGTAAGAGCTTCCCGAGGGATGTGACCGCATCCGAAATATCGTACTCCTCGTCGATCTCCGCCATCATCTTGATGGACTCCAAGACATTATAGATAAAATGCGCGTTAATCTGATTCTGCAGCGCACGGATCTCTGAATTTTTTACCAGCATTTCGCGCTTTAGATTGTCGTCCATGAGCTGCTTGATCCTCGTTAACATCTTGTTGATCTGTGTTCCCAGCTCTCCCATCTCATCCGGTCCGCAGTGCTCGATCACCACGTCCAGATCTCCGCCCTGCACGCGCCGGATGGCGCGCAGAATCTCGTACAGCTGTTTTAACAGATGTTTTACGATCGCATTGATAAAAAATGTCAGAACAACCAAAAACACGAGCATGACCGCCACAAACGTGTTGCGCATGCGGTATACGTGATGAATGTTGGACGTAATATTTTTCACGCAGAGCAGGGTCCCGTTTAATTCCTGCAAGGGAAGGTAGGATACAATCAGATGCTGTCCCTGCAGCTTCAGATAGCAGGTCTGTATTTCCTCGTCCGCCGTATACTGTGCCATGATCTCGGCGAGCAGTTCCTGCCGTCCTGTGTTTTCGTCCTCCCCGTCACCTTCTCCAAAATAACACCCGCCGTCCTCTGTCAGAAAACAGCTCCACTCGTCCTCAATGTTCTCGTAGAGACTGGAAAACATGTTTTCCATCGTCATAGCCGCCTCGATCATTCCGAGCGTCCCGGAATCGCTGTCCTTTATCTCCGTCACGAGCGATAAGATCTTGCGGTTCTGTCTCATCGTGTAAGAATTAAAAATCTGATCGTTAAAGTCGTAATGCCAGCCGGTAACAGTCTCCTCCGACTGCCAGGGCTGCTTTTCCATGCGGGAGGCTGCATAGAGAATCGGCATCATCTCCTGTACCCGGTCGTTTGACGCATACACACGCACGCCGTAGAGAAGCGGGTTGTTGTTTACCAGACGCTCGAGGGATACAATATCGCTGTTCTTAAAGCTGTACCATTCCTCCGCCGAAAAAGTCTCCCCGTCCTTCGTTCTTTTGAGCATTTCCAAAAGCGGCTCATCGCTCAGGAAAAACTGTGTGGACATGTTGATGGAATTGATCTTGGTTGCAACGGCATCTTTGTTGCGCTCCATGGTGTACTCCATATATCCGGTATTCTCCGATACGACGTTTTTCTCCATATTGTAAAAAAGGATGCCGGCAAGAATGCCGATGGGAATCACCATAAACAGAATAATCACAAGGGTAAACTTTACATTCAGTTTCTGGCTGACAAACCGTTTTTTCCAATTCATGTAACACTCTCCGTCTCTTTACTGGATGCCAAGCTTCTCTTTGGCGCTGTTCATATATGCCGTCTTCTTCTCCATGACATCCGTATAGCCCAGCTCATCCCGCTTCTCAATAAATTCTTCAAAAAGGGTGTCAAACTCCTCCTCCGATGGTGCCATAAGAAGCGCCGGAAGCGTCTGGCTCCAGAGCTTTGTAATCTTGTCCTCCTCCGATGCCTCCTTGGAGCCGGAGTCAAATACCACATCATACTGACCGTTGTATACGACATATTTTCTTCCCCATTCCTCCAGCTGTGCCGTTGCAGGCGATGGTTCCTGTTTCCACTGAAGCTGCATCACATTGTCCTGCAGCATCCAGTAGGCATCGTCCGCCCCGTATTCCCTGTCGTAAGCTGCGCGGTCCGTGTCCAGAATCTGCTTGATGTTATCGCGGAGCACCGGCTTTCCGTCCTTTATATCGTAAGTCACACCCTCGACGCCCAGATAGGTGAGAAGCTGCCCATGCTCGCTCATCAGATAATCCAGAAACGCAATCGCGCGCTCCGGGTGTTTGCAGTTCTTGGAAATCAGCGTCACCGTCCACCCGTTGATCGTGGTTGTCGGGCGCAGCGGATCGTCCCCATTTGCATTTCTCGGACCTTCCACCGCCATATAAATGCTGTCCGGATCATTGGCATATAAAATTTTCTGCTGTGTCAGCATATCCGAATATTGATACAGCATGCAGAAGTAGCGGCCCTGCGCCACTTTTTCCTCCATCTGTGTCCGGGTGTCCACAAAAATATCATTCGCAAGATAACCTTCCTCTCCCAGCTGTCTGAATACTTTCAGCCAGCGAAAATATTCCGGATCGGTATAGCGGTCATAGTAGACGCCGTCTTTCTCCCACGGAATGGCAAGAAAATTCATCAGGTATTTGTCAAAGGAGACATTTCCCTCGTTGTCGAACACGTGCGCACCGATCGGGATCAGAGGCTCCCCGTCTACTTCCGGAAACATCTCCGCTGCCTTCTTTACCGCTTCGCAAAAGCCTTCCGGTGTTGTCATATCCGGGCTTCCGATCGCCTCGTAGATATCCTTGCGCACCAGAAAGGTCTGATTGCTGCTTAAATCCTCGCACTGCTCTACATCCTGCGGCGTGATGGAGGAGTTCGGGTAGGCGTAAATATTGCCGTCGTCCGTGGTATACCAGTTCACGGCCACCGGGTCCGAGACCTCCCAGAAATACGGATCATAGCTGTCCGCAAGCTCATTGAGCGCATAGACCATGCCGTTTTCTGTCATCTCGCTCACCTGCGGTTCCCACCATCCGAGCGTGATTAAATCCGGCAGCGAGTCGGACGCAATCAGGGCGTTCAGTTTTTCGGATTCATTTCCGAGCGGCGTGATAAAATGAATATCCACGCCCGTCTCCTCCGTGATCGTCTGCGACACCAGATTCTCGCCCCACGGCGTCGAAAACCAGGAGTAGTTGATATACCAGTCCAGCGTCACCGGATCGTCTGCGTACGTCTGCCATGCCGGAAGATCCCCGTCCGGCTGCACTTGTCCGGCTGCTTCCGTTTCCGGCACATTTCCGGAAGCGCCGGTCATAACATTCCCGCAGGCACCGCACAGCGCCGCTGTTATAAGAGAAAAAAGCGTCACACACGCCCATTGTTTTTTATATTTGCCACCCATTCCAATCCCCCGTTTTTCTCCGTAAAATCAAAGATTTTCCTGTCTCTATCATATAATATTTTCCGGCATATTTCCAGCAGGAAAAGCCGTTTTCCCATCTCCCCTGTACTAGCGTAAAGCACGCAAAGAAGCACTTTCCGTTTCCGGAAAGTGCCTCTTTTTAAGAGGAGAACTATGAAAATAAAGTTTTGAAACCTGCTGGCAGTTTATTCTTTGACGCTGCCCGCCGAAATACTGCTGATAATGTATTTCGAGCAGAAACAGAACACAATCAGGATCGGTATGACAGAGATTGCCACCGCCAGATAAATAGCGCCCTGATTTCTCTGAATGTCCGTCGATGCTTTTAACGTCGCCATCATGACCGGCAATGTAAACTTCTCATTTTTGTTTAAGATAATCATCGGAAGCAGATAATTGTTCCAGTTTCCGATAAATGCCATGATCGCCATCGTCGCAATACCAGGAGACATGATCGGAAGCGCAATCCTGTGGAAGGAATATAATTCGCTTGCACCGTCGATTCTGGCTGCCTCCACCAGTGCCGGCGGCATCACCGATAAAATGTACTGTCTTAAGAAAAACACCGTTCCGGGTGCCGCAACCGCCGGCACAATCAGCGGGATATAGGAATTTACCAGTTTTAATTTGGTACATAAATTGTAAAAACCGATCAGGCTGAGCTGTCCCGGAATCATCATAAACACAAGGATCGCCGTAAAGATCAGCTTGTTGCCGCGGAATCGATACATTGCCAGTCCATATGCCGTCATCGCCGAGAAATACGCCGTCAGCAGTGTGGCAGGAACTGCAACCAGTAAGCTGTTTGCCATTCCGCGGAACAGATTAAAGAAACTAAATACGGTCTCCCAGTTTTCTTTCAGATGCGTGCTCGGTATCAGCGTAAAGAAATGTGTAATCTCCACACCGTCCCTGGTCGCGTTGACCATCATCAGAAGAAACGGGAACAGGCACGCCGCCGCAAGCAGGACAAGCAGAATATAAATAACGCTCTTTTTTATCTTATCACCCGTCGTCATAACTAATCCTCCTTGTTGACTAATTTTAACTGCAGCACAGATACAATCAGAATGATTAAGAACAATGCATATGCAATGGCAGATGCATATCCGGTCTGTGTTGTGCCTGTCGAGAAACCAAATTTATACAGATACATTACCACGGTCTCAATTGAGTTGTAGGATGCCGCCGTCTTCTCCGACATAAGGAACGGCAGGTCAAACATCTGCAGTCCTCCGATCAAGGAAGTGATTGCCACGTAAAGCATGATCGGCTTTAACAGCGGCAGCGTGATTTTTCCAAATGTCGTCCAGCGCCCTGCCCCGTCAATCGCTGCGGCTTCAAAGTAATCTTTGTTGATTCCCTGCACGCCTGCCATCAGCATAATGAAGGAGTTGCCAAACCACATCCATGCACTGATGACTGCGATGACGCTTCCTGCGGTGCCGGAATTTCCAAGCCAGTCTACCGGCGCCTTGTTCACTCCGAAGAACTGATAGACGGAATTTAAGATCTGGTTAAACGTACCGTATCTCCAGTCTAACAGTGTCTTAAAGAGAAAAGCGACAGAGGTGGCTGCGATCAGGTTCGGCAGATAATACAGTGCCCGAAACACCGGCAGCCCCTTAAATTTATATTTAATATCACTGAACACAACGGTCAGCAAAAATGCGAGTCCTAACTGTAGTACGATATTAACGCCCCAGATCCTGATTGTATTCCAGAGCGCTCTCCAGAAAAACTTATCGGTAAATACGCGTGTATAATTTTTCAGACCGACAAAATGGTACGGCATTCCTGCCAGCTTGCTGTCGGTAAAGCTTAAAACGAGTGTGCGGAATACCGGGTACACACTGAAAATCAGGAAAACGATCACAAAGGGAGCCACGAAAAAGTAGCCTGCCCGGTTATACTTTGTGAGGTTTGATGTCTTTTTTTTCGGATTTGTTTTTGCCATAGGAAATCCCCTCTATCTCATTTTGTATTCCCCCTCCGGCACCGCCACAACATCCTTTGGGGACATTGTGGCTGCCGTCCGGGAGGATACCAAGTTACCCTGCTCTTATCTGTTTACTGTGATATCAGGATATGTAGATTCAATCGTGTCATAGAAATCATTCACTGCCTCTTCCTTGGTCATCTGTCCTGTCTTGACCGCAGAGATCGCATTGCCCCATGCATCGCCGATTGCCTGATCGTAACGGGTTACCTTGGAGGTATCAATCTCCTTCGCCTGGTCTAACCAGAACTGGTACAGTTTCTCGCCGCCGTAGATCGCGTTTTCATCATCTTTGTGCTTTTCAAGCGCGGATTTCAGGGAAACGGTGTCACCCTGGGAGAAATCGATCCACCAGTCTGCCGTGTCTTCATTTAATGTACAGAATTTTACAAACTCCCATGCGGTATCCTTGCGGTTGGACTGGGAGGAAATACCGATATAAGTACCGCCGTCAAATCCGGAGGAAGGTCCCTGGCACACGCCCCACAAACCGGAGGTGTCGCCAACATTATCTCTCATGGTAAGCACGCCCCAGGACGGCAGTCCGAATGCGAAGACCGTCGTGGTGTCCATGCCCTTGGTTGCCTCTGCAAATTCTGTTGCATCCCATACATTGACGGAATCATCTGCGTAATTCTGGATATCTGCGGTTAAGATCGGAACCTCTCCCGCCATTGCCTGATACCACGGCGTGGACCACTGGTTGGCATATGCGGTGAGATCCTTCTGATACAGATCCACGCAAAGATCCATGTAATCAAATCTTGCCTGGTCTACATTTAAGACACCGTCAACCACCCATGCGGAATCACCGGAAAATACGCCCATCTCTGCGTCTGAGGAGAAAATACGGTATCCCGCGTCCTTCAACTTCTGCGCGGTATCCAGAATAGTCGGGTAATCCTTAAATAATTTGCCGACCTCATCCGGATCATCCGTTCCGAATACTTCCTTGGCAATATCTCTTCTGTAATAGATACCTGCCGGGGTGATCTGATAGGAAATGGCTCTCTGGATGCCCTCGGAATCCTGTCCGACTTTCCATACATAATCAACGATCTGATCTGCATAGTCCTGTGCGTTGTACGGTGCCTGATTCAGATCCTCAAAAAATCCTGCGTCGTAAAAATCCTCCAGCATCTTCGGCTCGCCTACGATAATATCCGGTTCGCTCTCGCCGCCCAAAAGCGCTGTCTGCACCTTGGTCGGATAGTTTGCAGGCTCAATGACAACCGTGTCAACGGCAACTCCGGTCTGCTCTTCAAAGCGCTCACCAAAGTCGATCAGGTCGTTTGAGAGTGTCCATACCACCAGCTTATCATCGCCGGAAGCGGACGTGCCTGCACCCTCCGTAGATTCTGCGGTACTTCCCCCACCAGAAGCTGCATCTGTGCTTGTTTCTCCCGAATCGCCGCATGCGGTCATTGATAATGCCATAATGCCAACGAGCATGACGGATACTGCTTTTTTCCAATTCATAAAAATATCCTCCTTTTATTTCAACATCTCTGTTGTTTTGATACTTGCATTATAGATGCTTTCATTTCCTCAAAAAATGATCCAAATTTTAAAAAGGTATCATTTTTTTAGTCCACGGCAACCTCCATTTTTCTGACCCTTCCGGCGCGGATATCCTCCGCCAGTTTTCCAGAGACTTTCTCCCCCTCAACGGTCGCCTGACTGCCATTTTCATAGAAAAACACCATATGGCGGATCCGGTAGGTTCCCGGCACATAATCCCTGTGCCCGCCAAATTCATAGCACACGGTCGTCCTGCTCATAAACGCAGCGGAAAGTCTGCCATCCTCCGGAATCAGATACGCCGGAATGGCCGGTGCAAGCGAAAAGACCAGTTCCTCCTGCTCCGTCCGGAAAGGATGTGCGCCGAACATCATCTCTTTCCACATGCTGATAAATTCGATCGTTGATCCGCTGAGTCTTGCCACGAATCCTCTTCCGCGGCAGGACGGATTTGGATTCCTGCTGCTGGCTATAAACGAGGAATTTTCGTAAATACTTCTTCCGTAAGTCTCCGGGTTCTGGAACGGTATCGCAGCCTTCTTGAAATCCGCGAAAAATTCTTCATAGAGACCGCTGCGCAGAAGTTCAAGAAGATATTTATATTCCATATGAAGCCAGATGGATTCGTTTTCGAGCCAGCCCGGGGTAAATGCACGCGCACGCCCAAGTTCAAAAGAGGAATCCGCAAGGGAAGCATTCACCTTGTACATGGACAGTTCCCCGTCGTAGAGATCGCTCTCTTTGACCGCTTCGTACAGGGCACGCTTCTCGCCCTGCTCCACAGGCAGCTTCAGATAGCGCACCGGTCCCTCCAGAAAATACGGCATATTTTGGGGAACAAATTTTAACGGGCGGATGCCGCCGTCCTTTAACTTTTCATACTCCGGCACCTCGTAAGTAAAATACGTCGGGCAGATCTCCCCGGAGATCCGGCGCGCCTTTTTGATTCCGCAGGTAACAATCTCCAAGAATCCTTCCAGAATCGCCGCAAGCTGCTCCGTGTGATAGACCATCTTCTTACCGGATACGCCCTGATAGGTCTTGTCGCGGTAAATCTCCTTCGCGTCATTGATCCGGTTCCAGAAGGACAACAGTTCCTCGTCCCGCATGATATTGTCGTGCTCCAGCCGCGTGATCAGATTCAGTTCATCCAGGAAACATCCCAGTTCCTCTATGAGTGCGACTTCTCCCGGATATTGCTTTAAGGCCTCTATGGTGTAGGAGAGCATGCGCGCCAGCTCGTAGGTCTCCGCCATGGAAGAACCGAAAAGTCCCGGCATACCGTTTAGGGCGTCATACCATCCGGGCTTTCCGCCCTCCATCTCGATTCCCATTCCGTAAGCATCCAGCGTGGCAAATTTCACAGCACTGAGCAGTATCAATTTCTCCATCAGCGTCATGGTCAGCACATCCCCGCTGCCGTATTCGGTTCTCACCAGTTTTTCCCCCAAGTCCGCCCGCCTGGACGCCTCGTTTAACGCCCGGTACTGCCTTAAGCCATTCTCCGTCTCCACATAGCGGCGGAACCTGCGGTTCACATTGATTCTGGACAAAAAGGTGGTATAGACCTCCTCATAGAGCATTTCCTCCTCCTGCTCCGGGAACACGGAAAGGTAATCCAGAATCAGATCGAGATTGTAGGTCCAGTGATCGCTCCAGTAGCCTTCCCCGAACGATCCGTTCACCATCTCCTCCGCAAAATCAATGACCCGGATAAATAACGTCTCATCCCAGGTATCGCCGAATACCTCCCCGAACTTCCGGCAGAGTGCTCCAGGCGTAAACGGCTTTGTCGCGAAGTCAAGCAGCGCTCTTCTTTGCTCCTCCTTCACGTCTGCCAGCAGCTTCTTTGCCCGCTCCTTTGAAAGGCGGTAGGTCAGTTTCTCGACGCCAAGCGGATTGTACCCGTCCAGCTGGATCAGACTGTAGAATTCCTGTATATTCTTTCTGCCGACGAACGGTGCAAAAAAGGTGTCGCAGCGGCGGTTCTGATTGACATCGCGGAAGTTCCCGTTTCCCTGCGAATAGAATTCCGGCAGCATGGAAAAGTAATTGTAATCCCGCTCCAGATCACCGTGTTTTCTGGAATAGACATAAAAGATCTTATTGTTCCCCAGCTGCATCGGATAACCGCCGCGCAGCACATTGTCCATATAGGTGTACCTGCAGTAGGCATCGAACGCCGCGGAGGCTGTCCTGGTGCGGATACCGTCTGTCAGCGCCTCTGCAAGTTCATCAGCTTCTCTTTTTTTTGCCTCAAAATAGGCGGCATCTTTCTTTTCCGCAAAATATTCCTTTAAAAGCTGCTTGTTCTCCACCTGTCCGATCAGTTCATATAAGGTGACGCTTCCGCCCGGGGCAAGGGTGCGCGTGATGCCGTAAAAGCTGCACGGCAGCAGGTTCTGCGTCATCTGTTCTTCCAGAAGAAGTTCCTTTAACGGGCGTTCTTCAAAACCGACCGGTCTTTTCAGCGACAGATCATAGGAAAAAATCAAAGACGGATCCACGATCGGTTGTAACCGTCTGCCGTCCGCTTCGCAGCATGCCGAGAAGTTGCCGCCGTCGATCCTGCGCACCGCCGCGGTGTCATCCATGCTTGCCCGCACGCGGTAGTACGGCAGACCCTCGCTTAAATCCTCGACCTGCATCCACGCTTTCGCGGTCTGCCCCATATTTTTCATGCTGTCCATGGACACGCCGTACGGAATCACCGCCGGCATGCCGTCAATCAGTTCCAGCTCGATGGGCTCCCCGGACTGATTGGTGACACTCACCACGCGCACAAGCGCGCCGACATTTTCTCCGGGCAGTGTATAGTACACCACTTTTGTGTCCATTCCACTTGACCGGTTCTGCTCCTCGATTGCAAGACCATTCATGTGAATCTGCATCCGGTGCGTGATGTTCTCATCTGAAAACGGTTCAAAAACCGTACCGTTCTTCTTTAAAAATGTGCGAAACCCTGTGGTCTTTACATTCTGATATGCCTGATGCGCCGGATAAAATTCCATGATCGCATGATCTTTATTGTCCACGCCGAAACTCACCACACACTGTCCGCGGTTCACATAGTAGCACCAGATCGGGATTCCCCGTATTCCTGCAATTCCCGGCAGAAAACTCGCAAATGTGGATTTTTTCCCATAATCATCCATTACAAACGTCTCATTTTTCCCTGTCATCTCATTCTCCTTTACACCAGTTCCACCAAAATTTCATGCATGACATCAAAATCCAGCTGCTTTAACCGCTCCCTGTCGATGCAGACACTGCGCGTCTCTTTCTCTCCCCCGGAATAATCCCACAATTCCCCGTCAATCCGGATCGTTCCCGGGCGGTAAGCGCCGTACTCCTTGTGCTCTTTGTTCTCGTAGACCAGATGCAGCGACTGTCCCGCAAACGAAAAGAAAAGCTCCGCTCTTCCATCCAGATCAAACTGTTGCCGCTCCAGCTTCGGTTCCAACATCAGATTGCCGGCACATCCCTTCGCGCCGAACATTTCCGTAATCACGGTAAGCATGTACCAGCTTGCCGCCCCCGTCAGATAATGGTACATTCCCTTTCCGCGGCTGTTAAAATACTCCGGGATTCCCGGATAAATCCGGCTGGTTTCAAAATGGACAGACTGACGGTAAAGTGCATCCAATGCCCGATGCCCTTCCTTTACAAATCCCCGCTTATAGAGAGCGTTTGCAAACATCACCGCCATGTGTGAAAAGACCGCACCGTTTTCCTTTTCCCCGTAAGCGAACCCGAACATTCTTCCCAGATCCATTTTCACTTCACCGAAATCCGTATTTAACCGGTAACCGCCCATCGCGTCGCAGTACAGATATTTGTCTGCGCTGCGGACAATCTCTGCCACCTGTTCATCCGTCGCGGTCTGTGCCATAACGGCAAACACCTGACTGGTCAGCATCATGCGCACGCCCTGCGCAAAGACACCCTCCACGCGCCTGCCATGATTGTCATAGTATCCGTTAAACCAGCCGTTTCCCTCCTCATCGGTCACCCACTCTGTGGCACGGATATGTCCGGTCAGAAAGGCTGCTTTCTTCTGCAGGCTGCGGACAAGCTCTGTAATCGAAACCGTCATCTTCTGCCCGCTTACTTCATGGATGCATGCATCGGTATAGCGCGTTAAGAGTTCCTGCTTTTTTTGAACCGATGCATACAGGGTGTCGTCATCCGCAAGCAGCACGAAAAGATCCCGATTTAACGGCACAGACTCCTTCCCGGTTTTCTCTGCGTAGAGTGTAAGCAGCTCCGCGAGTTCCCGGAGATTGCCTGCATAGGCGTTGGTAAATGCAACGCTCTCCCCGCGCTCGCCCGCCATGTCCAGCGCATCGTTCCAGTCCGCGCCGCGAAGCCGGATATGTCCGTGTTCGCCCACCTCGTAGAAAGCCGTCAGATTCTGCAGCAGAAGATGCTCCAGCACGCTTCCGCGGTAGACATTTCCCGCGGCATCCTTCTGCCAGCAGCCGTCCTGCTCCTTCCATGCCGCATCCTTCTTTGTCCCGCGCCCTGCCTGCTGATCCTTAAAATACGGGATCTCTTCCTCCAGAACCGCAAGATCGCCGGTCTGGTCGATATAGAGCTTTGTCGTCACAAACGGCCAGACCCCGTGATCCATCCACACGCGCGTAATCTGATTGCGGTCGGCGATAAAGGTTCCCTCCTTGCTTCCGATAATGGTCGCATTGGTTCCGTCGATGCGGACACCATGAAAATTATTGAGAAGCATCTCGCGCACACCGTCCGGATTCATCAAAAGAAGTGCCAGACAGTCCTGCCAGAGATCTCTCCAGCCTCTTCCTCCCTTTCCGTAATCATGGTGCGGCAAAAAGGAACAGCCATAGATCCGGCGCAGGATCGGCTGAAAGCTGACCCACTGCATATAGCGGTCAAACTGGCGGTCTTTCGTGTGGTAGGATACATTTACTTTCTGTTCCCAGTATGTTTTCATGCGCTCATACGCCGCCTTCGTCTGCGCCGCCGTGCGGTACGCTGCCGTCATGCTTAAAATCGTCTCCCCGGCATATTCCGTCTTTCGCACCGCCCCGATCATGATCGTGTATCCTGCGGTCTCGCCCGGTGCAAGAATCCTCTCCTTAAAATGGAGTCCGCCGACCGCCTCACATCCGGCATATGCACTGCCCGCCGGCACACCGGCAAGATTTTTGACAACCGCCTTTGGCCGCTCAAAATTACCTCCCTCGCCGATAAAATCCTGTACGGTCGGATAAAAATCTTCCGGTGCCTCCCCCGTCTGGTCGTAGCCGCACACAAAGTAGGTCATCTCGTTCGGGCGGTGCCCCCGCTCGTCAAAAGACATCGTCGGCGTCACAAGCACACCGTTCTCCACCGTGCGGATGCGGTGCAGCAGCGATGTCACATGCCGGTGATCCCTCAGATTGTCCGCGCTCCTGCCATAGACCGGTATGGCTGCGGTCGGCGTGAATCGCATCTGCATGTTGCCTGTATTGGTAATCTCCACATACATGATCTCCATCGGATTGTCCAGCGGAACAAACGATGTGATCTGTGCCGAAAGCTGATACTTCCTGGAGATTCTTGTCACGGTCTGCCACATAAAACCGGCTGTCACTTCGTTTTCATCCGCAAGATCCGTAAATTTTTTTGCGATTTCTTCCGCTGAATTGCCCGTGGCGGACCAGCTTCCGTGCGTTCCGATATGGCACCAGAAATTTCTGGCATTCCGGTTATTGTGAAGATTCTCCACGCTCACCGGCTCCAGCAGAAATGTATTCTGATCCAGCTTGCAGTCCCCGCCAAGTGTCGGCGTCACTGCGCTTTTGATACCGCACTCCCCTGCAACCGGGAAATACAGATCACTGTAATCTGCCGCCCCCGGCAGAGAAAAAACTCCCTTATCACTGATAAATTGATATGTATTCTGCATCCTGCAAGTTTCCTTTCATTTTTTTATTATTCTAAGGAAAAAAACAGGCACAAAAAAAGATACCTTTTTTTTTAAAGGTATCTTTTTTTTAGAATCCCAGACCGTCTGGAAAAATCTCATGCAGCGGTCTTTTTATTTTTTTGCGGGTCACCTCGACCAGACCAAGTGCGGTCATATCGATAAGCTGCGCCGGAACCGGATCTTTTTGCAGTGCCGCCCGGAATGTCTTAAGCAGTTCCTCTTCCGCGGATTTTGATATCAGATTTATAAAATCCACCAGAACCATTCCCGAGAGATTCCGCAGCCGCAGTTGTCTGGCAATCTCCTCTGCCGCTTCCTTGTTCACGCGCAGAAAGTTCTCCTGCATCTCCTTTTTTGCCACATTCTTTCCGGTGTTGACATCCACCACCGTCAGAGCCTCCGTCGGCTGAATGACCAGATAGGCACCGGATTTTAACCATACGCGCTCACTCAATGCATTTTTCAGCTCCGCCCGGACACTGTAGAGTGCTCCAAGGGAGAGCGACGGATCCTTGTAATAACGGATCCGGATTCCATCCGCCGTCATTACATCGTCCACCGGCACGGGCACGCTTCCTCCCGTCGTAAGCGCCTGCTTATGGATCCGGCAGGCACTGCAGATATCCTCGAACATTCCGCGGTCATCTGTCACAATCTCTTCCAGATCGTCCTTCCGCAAGTCTCTGATATGGCGCAGCCATCCCGCTTCCTCCCTGTATACAAGCGTGTAACAGTTCTTGTGTGCCGCCGCCTCCGCCATCGTCTCATAGCGCTCCGAAAGCACTTCCAGTTCAAGCAGAACCGCCTCATCGGAAGCCTCTGCGGCATTGGTGCGGAGAATCACGCCGTACTCCCCTGCCGTCTGCTCTACAAGCTTCACCAGACGCTCTCTGGCCTCCCCCTTTACCTTTGATGAGACGCTCTTCTTCCGGTTTCCGGAAGTTAAGACGGCATAGGTTCCCGCGATCGTCAGGTTTGTCGTCACCGCGGGATCTTTTGTCTTAAGCGCCTCGCGCGAGACCTGTACCAGAAGTTCATCGCCCGCCGCAAGCGCCTTTGTCTGCGACAGCTTTCTGGTAAAAACGGGATTCTTCACATCGGACAGCGGCAGATAGCACCGTATATCCGGCGCTATCTTGACAAACGCGGCATTTAGATTGGTGACAATGTTCTCGACTTTTCCGACATAGATATTGCCGAGCAGTGATGTCTCCCCCGCCGCCTCCGGCAATACCTCAATCATATGTTTTTTCTCGTCATAAAGGGCAGAAATCAGATATTCCTGCCCTTTTATCTTCTCTCGCGTTATCATGTAACGGTTCATTCGATTACTTCTCCCATCGCGCCTAAGGGCACAAAATCATCCCCGTCGGACGCATAGACATCCTTCCTGTGAATCTGAATCGCATTGGGATCATAGGTAAGTCCCATGTGTAAAAACAGCGCCTCAAGCACCAGCTCCGGCTTCAGATTATCCGTACTTCCTGTGGAAAGCTTCAGATAGAAGGACGGCACGCCGCCGCGGTCCGTCACCTGAAAGCCGTAGATGAGTGGTTTGATATCCAGCACGCGCTCGCTCTTTTTCGTCTGCTTGGTGATGAGAACCTCATCCGGTTTCTCAAAGAAATCGCGGATACCGTCAGCAAACGCCGAAACAGAAACCGGTGCCGCATACCCTTCCTTAAAATACAGATCATAATCTGCGGCGGCAACGATCGACATTGCCGTCTTTGCCTGATCCGGAAGTTTCACATAACCGGTGCACTCCACGCCCTCCACCATGACGCCGTTTAACGCCCGGAGGGATTCCTCCGTGGATGCACTCGTGTGCACTTCAATGTCCATATACTCGCCGTCGCTCGTGATGCCCACGCCGAGCGGCGCAGCAAACGACATGATCTGGTGCGGGGAAAATCCCTCCGAATAGCAGATGTCAATGTGCGCTCTGCGCATTGCCTTCTGGAAGTACCGCATCACGTCGAGATGTCCGATGAACTTCATCACGCCGTACTTGCGGAAACGGATTCTAATTTTCATAGCAGACACCTCCTCCGAACTTCTTCACACCGCAGCCCGAACAGCGCATCCGGCAGTTCGGCGTCACGGTTTCTTTCATGGCATTGTTCCACTCGCGCTTTAAAAATTCCTTGGTCACGCCGGTATCGATAAAATCCCACGGAAAGATCTCGTCCATAGAACGCTCGCGCATCGTGTAGAAATCGGGATCAATCCCGCACTCCGCAAAGGCGTCTAACCATCTCTGATAGTCGAAATATTCGGACCATGCATCAAAAATGCCGCCCGTTTCATAAACCTTTAAGATAGCCTGTCCGATTTTCCGGTCGCCGCGCGCCAATACACCCTCTAAGACCGTCACGTCCGCCTCATGCCAGTTGTATTTAATGCTCTTTTTGTTTAACTGTTCCTTGACCGTGTCATTGACAATCTTTGCACGGCCGATGTAATCCTCCGGCGGGTACATTCTTGCCCACTGGAACGGTGTAAACGGCTTCGGGACGAAAAAGGAGGTACTGATCGTGATCTGGCATCTGCCGTTCCGCTTCTCCTTGGGAACGGTGTCATAATAGCGTGCCGCCGTCTCATTGGCAAGCTCCGCGATCGCCCGCATATCCGCCTCTGTCTCGGTCGGAAGTCCCAGCATAAAATAGAACTTGACCTTATTCCAGCCGCCCTCAAACGCCATCTGGGCGCCGTTTAAGATGACCTCCTCCGTCAGTCCCTTGTTGATGACGTCGCGCAGGCGCTGTGATCCCGCCTCCGGTGCGAATGTCAGGCTGCTCTTTTTGATGTCCTGCACCTTGCTCATGACATCCAGTGAAAACGCATCGATGCGGAGCGACGGAAGCGAAATATTCACCCTGCGCTCCCTGCACTCGTCGATCAGGAAATTGACAAGTTCCTCCAGAGAGCTGTAGTCCGATGAACTTAAGGAGCTGAGTGAGATCTCCTCATACCCGGTCGCCTCAATCATCTGTGTGGCAAGCGCCTTTAGGCGCTCAATATTTTTCTCGCGCACCGGACGGTACACCATTCCCGCCTGGCAGAAACGGCAGCCGCGGATACAGCCACGCTGAATCTCAAGCACAACGCGATCCTGCGTGGCTTTGATAAACGGTACGACCGGCTTTTCCGGATAGACCGCATCCGTCATATCCATCACGAGCTGCTTGGTCACCGTTGCCGGGATTTCCTCATCCACCGGTGTAAACGACGCGATCGTTCCGTCTTCTTTATATTCCACCTGATACAGGGAAGGCACATAGATTCCCGGAATCTTTGCCGCCTCATGCAAAAACTCCCTGCGGCTTCTGCCCGCCCGCTTCATCTCCTGATAGAGATCTAACATGCGGTCATATACGACCTCCCCCTCTCCCATATAAAACAGATCGAAAAAGTCTGCAATTGGTTCCGGATTGTAGGTGCAGGGACCGCCGCCGATCACGATCGGAACGGTATCGTCACGGTCTGCGGCAAGCAGCGGAATCTGGCTTAAGTCAAGAATCTGGAGAATATTGGTATAACACATCTCATACTGGATGGTAATTCCAAGAAAATCCATATTCTTCACCGGTTCCTGTGATTCCAGACAAAACAGCGGGATATTCTCCTCCTTCATGATCTTGTGGAGATCCGGCCACGGGGAATACACGCGCTCACACCACACATCGTCCCTCTTGTTAAACATATCATAGAGAATCTGGATGCCCAGATGGGACATACCGATCTCATATACATCCGGAAAGCACATGGCAAAACGAACCGACACCTCGTCTTTGTTTTTACAGACGCTGTTCAACTCGTTGCCAATGTAGCGTGCCGGCTTATCAATCTTCATCAGTATCTCATCGGATAACGCTAACTTTGTCATATCTTTTATCCTTTCATTCTGTGTGCAGAAGTTCTGCAAGCACTGCGTCGCACTCCTGCAAAATTGTATCATACCGATTATCTTCGATCATGTCAATCATTTTCGCCGGAGTCACGCCGCAAACCGTATTTCCGCTGTCATCCCATGCAAAAAAGAACAAAAACAGCAGCAGTGCCACAAGAAAACGAAGCTGTCCCCCCGCGCGCCCTCTCTGCGGCTCCTCTCCGTCAAAAGCCTCTCCCGCATCCGCTCCCGTCTCAAAGGAACTGCGGACCTGTGAGACATACGCTCTCCGTCGTTCTACATAGTCTGTCATACTGCACCTCTCCTATCCCGCCTGTGCTCTAGGATACTATATGAGATTTTTGGGAAAAACATGTGCGCAGAACATCGATCAGTTTTGAAACCGCAAACGTCAAAAAACGGATGATGGTCTGATCCAAAATGACGGCTCCCGCAAACGACAGAGCAAACGTGAGAAGTACGGCAAGCAGACAGCCTCCCACGATACCGCCGGACAGCACATTGACGTGAAGCACCTGCTTGACGGCATAGTGAAGCACGCCCCAGTGGATCAACAGAATCGAATAGCTATACTTCCCGATGACGCGCACAAAGGGGCTCTCTTTGCTGCCGCAGGGCACCAGCCGCTTTGTGAGCACAAACACGGCGGCGGCATAAAACATCATCGTAGGAGCATTGTTGTAAATATAGTCGTCATACCAGCCATGGAACAGAATCACATAGCAGGTGATCAGATATGACACAAGACCCGCCGCAAGGAAAAAATTCTCCGCCCGCCTCCCTGCGCGGTTCGCCAGATAGTAGCCAAGCAGAAATACCCCCACATACGAATTCACAATACCGGAGAGTGCCGCCGGCGGCGTAACGCCAAGCAGCGGCACATAGGTGACATACGCATTCAGAAGGAAGATCACAAGCATCACGCCGTTCATGACCGGATCGGGAATGTTCTGCACCAGATACCGCAAAAACGGGGTGAGCACATACAGCCAGATAATGACATAGACCAGCCACAGATGCGGCGCTTCCACCGGCGGTCCGATGAAGAACCGCTGCAGCATCAGTCCCCACTGCGACGGAGCGAGCCGCCCGATTCCCTCCTTGGCACAGACATACAGATTGTAATAAACCACGAGAGGAATGAATACACGGATAAACCGGCGCGCAAAAAAATCCCTGCACCGCTCTCCTTTTACCGGTAGCAGCAATGCGCCGCTGATCATGACAAAGAACAGGTTGCAGGACAAAAACGTATAATTAAAGACTTCCAATACGCGAAAAAGCAGCGTCCCGGGCGCTGCTGTCGTCTTCGCGAGCGCGACGGTGTGGACACAGATCACAAACACCGTCGCAACCACGCGCAGAACATCCATATAAACCTTTCGCGGCGGCTTTACCGCTGGGAAAGTTCCTGTGTGATATCCTCCCATGTGACTCCTCTTTCTGCCATAAGCACCATCATGTGATACAGGAAATCCGAGATCTCGTATTTTACCTCTTCCGGATCCGGATTCTTTGCCGCAATCACAATCTCGGTCGCCTCCTCGCCGACTTTCTTTAAGATCTTATCGATCCCCTTGTCAAACAGGTAGTTCGTGTAAGATCCCTCCTTCGGGTGCGCCTTGCGGTCGAGAATAATCTCATAGACATCCTCGAGCACCTTAAGCGGATTCTTCTCCACATATTCCTTCTTGACAATCTCGTTGAAAAAGCAGGTCGGATTGCCGGTATGGCAGGCAGCTCCCACCTGGGATACCTTCGCGAGGATTGTGTCGTAATCACAGTCTGCCGTCAACGACTTCACATACTGGATGTGACCGGAAGTCATGCCCTTCGTCCAGAGTTCCTTGCGGCTCCGGCTGAAATAAGTCATCTTACCGATATTGATCGTGGTATAAAAAGCCTCCTCGTTCATGTAGGCAAGCATTAACACCTCATCTGTGCGGTAATCCTGCACGATCACGGGAACCATGCCTTCAGAATTCTTTTTCAGATCATCCCACTTTAACGCCGGCTCAAAATTGTCCATCTTGATGCCTGCTGAAGAAAGCTGCGACTTGATCTCCATGATGCTGGTATTCGGATCGTTTAAGAAACCGCCGGCAATTCCGCGCGTGTTGCTCCGCTTTAACACCTCAATGATCTTCTCGTAATCGCAGGTCTCAAAATAGACCACATACGGAACATCCGTAATATTCTCAATCGCATCTAAAACACCGGTGTTTAACACCAGAAGTTCATGGAAATTCTCATCCATCTTCGCCTGATGTTTGAACACAAAGTCCACATTCTCCACCGACACGAGGATCCGGTCTTTTCCGAAACGCTTGCTCGCCTCCTCGGCAAGCTCGATGCTGTTCGCCTTGGCACCGTTGACAATGACCTGAAGGCATCCGGCATAGATGAACTTCTTGATGTCCTCGAGGCGGTTGATGTTGCCGCCCGCGCAGGTCTTAATCTCCACGTTGCGGTTGATGTTCTTGATCGTGTGAATGTTCTTCTCATGCTCCTCATCATCGTCAGAGAGATCGAAGATGATAATCTTGTCAATTCCGTTGTCATTGTAAAGCTTTGCCAGCTCGATGACGTCGGCAAGCGGAGTGTGATCCTCAATTCCACGTACCGCCTGTCCGTTCTTTAAGTAAATCGTTGCAACGATATTTTTCTGTTCCATAAAAATAATACCTTTCTATAAACTGCCCTTCGTAGACAAAATATCTGTAATCCGCGGATCATAAGATGTCGCCTCGTCGAGGGCTCGCGCAAATGCCTTAAACATCGCCTCAATCATGTGATGGTTATTGCCCGGCGTCAGCACCTTGATGTGCAGATTCATCCCTGCCGTGTAGGAGATCGCATAGAAGAACTCCTTCACCATCTCCGTGTCCATGTATCCGACTCTCTCTACGGTAAAATTACCGTCGAAGGACAGATACGGCCGTCCGGAGAGATCTACCGCGCATAAAACGAGTGTCTCGTCCATCGGCAGAATACAGCTTCCGTAACGCTTGATGCCCTTTTTGTCCCCGACCGCCTTTTTGATCGCATTGCCGAGCACAATTCCGGTATCTTCGATCGTGTGATGACAATCCACGATCAGATCGCCCTCCGCCTTGACCGACAGATCGAAAAAACCGTGTCTGGCAAAGCCCTCGAGCATGTGATCGAAAAAGCCGATCCCGGTATCGATCTCGCTTACTCCGCTCCCGTCCAGTTCCAGACTGAGCGTAATGTCTGTCTCCTTGGTCTTTCGCACATAATCTGCTGTTCTGCTCATACAAACTCCCGTTCCTTCCCAACACTTCAACTTTTATTATATTACGGATTCCACGAAAAAGGAATTACTTTTGTTCAGAATTTTCCTCAAACCGGACACGGATTGAATTGGCGTGTGCCGTGAGTTTTTCGCACTCCGCGAACTGGATGATGTCCTTGTATACATTCTCAAGCGCCTCTCTGGAATAGGAAATGATGCTGGATTTCTTGATAAAATCATCCACGCCAAGCGCCGAGAAAAACTTCGCCGTACCGTTGGTCGGAAGCACATGATTCGGTCCCGCAAAGTAGTCGCCGAGCGGCTCGGAGGAATATTCGCCGATAAAGATTGCTCCGGCGTTGCGGATCTTCGTCATCACCTCAAACGGATTCTTCGTCACAAGTTCCAGGTGCTCGGACGCAATCTCATTGACCGTTGCAATCGCATCGTCCAGACTGTCGGCAACCAGAATGTATCCGTAATTCTCCAGCGATTTTGTGATGATCTCCTTTCTCGACAGCTTCTCCACAAAGCGGTTGATCTCAGCCGCCACCTGCTTGGCAAGCGTGCGGCTTGTGGTAATCAGAATAGCGGAAGCCATCTCGTCATGCTCCGCCTGCGACAGCAGGTCCGCCGCCACATAACGCGGATTCGCTGTCTCGTCCGCAAGGACAAGGATCTCGCTCGGCCCCGCGATGGAGTCGATGCTGACATAACCGAACACAGCCTTTTTTGCAAGTGCCACATAGATATTTCCTGGGCCTACAATCTTGTCCACCTTCGGGATGCTCTCGGTTCCGAACGCCATCGCAGCGATCGCCTGCGCGCCGCCCACCTTATAGATGGCGTCCACGCCCGCCTCCTTTGCCGCCACGAGTGTGGACGGATAGACTTTCCCGTCTGCTCCCGGCGGCGTCGTCATAATGATCTGCTCCACACCCGCCACTTTTGCCGGAATGACATTCATGAGCACCGACGACGGGTAGACGGCCTTGCCGCCCGGCACATACACGCCGACTCTCGCAAGCGGAGTCACCTTCTGTCCTAAGATAATGCCGGATTCCTGTGAATCAAACCAGGAATTCTGGCGCTGTCTGCTGTGATAGTCTCGGATATTGACGAGTGCCTTGCGGATCACGGAGAGGAGCTTTGGATCTACCTTCTCGTAGGCTTCCCTGATCTCCTCCTCCGTGACAAGGATATTTCCGGCATCAATATCGGCACCGTCAAACTTTTTCGTGTAGGAAAAAACAGCCGCGTCGCGGTTGGCGCGCACCTCCTCGATGATGGCGTTCACACGCCCCTCGTACTCCCCGTAGGAGTTCGGGCTGCGCTTTAACAGATTCTCCAGTATATTCTGCTGTGTCTCTTTGGTTAATGTTAAGATTCTCATGCCTGATCCTTCCTTTCTATCTCTCTCTTTAAATCCGCGATCAGCTTCGTGATCCGTTCATTTTCCATCTTCATGCTGACCTGGTTGACTACCATCCGCGCAGACAGCGGACATACTTCCTCCAGAACCACCAGACCGTTCTCGCGCAGAGTCGAGCCGGTCTCCACAATATCGCAGATGACTTCCGAGAGCCCGACGATCGGCGCCAGCTCGATGGAACCGTTCAACTTGATGATCTCCACCGTCTGATGCTTTTTATTGTAAAAATAGTCCTTGGCGATGTGTGGATACTTGGTGGCAACACGGATCAGTTCATGGTGTTTTAACAATTCTTCCGCATCCTTCGGTCCGCAGATGCACATCCGGCATTTTCCAAACCCGAGGTCTAAGACTTCGTAAATATTGCGCCCTTCCTCCAGTATGGTATCCTTCCCGACAATGCCGATGTCCGCGGCGCCGTATTCTACATAAGTGGGTACATCCGGTCCCTTGGCAAGGAAAAAACGAAGCTTTAACTCCTCATTCACGAAAATCAGCTTTCTCGTGTCCTTATCCTTCATCTCCTCACAGGTAATGCCGATCTTTTCAAACAGTTCCAGTGTCTTTTTTGCAAGTCTGCCTTTGCCGAGCGCAAAAGTCAGATATCTCATATCCTCCATTTAAAACGTCTCTCCCTTCTCTGCCTTCTACGCGAAAAACTGCACGTTTGTCATCCGGCTGCGAGCTGCATAATCCTCGTAATCTTTCCTTTGCTTCGTCTCATCCCACAACATCAGCTCCACACAGCGTCCGGCTGCACGCGCTGTCGCCGCTGCGGTGATCGCCGTCTGCCGTTTGGCAGATTTATAGACCATCAGCTCCACACAGCGTTCCACCGGAACATCAATTTTCTGTCTCTGCAGTGCAGCCATCAGCTGGTCAATCACAAACGCAAAGCCGATGGATGCTGAATCTTTTCCAAAACAGGTGAGGAGCCGGTCGTATCTGCCTCCCTTTACAATCGCCTCTCCGCTTCCGAACGTATATCCCGCAAATATGATACCGGTGTAATACTGGTAGTTGCTGATCGTTCCAAGTTCAAACGAAACATAACGGGAAACCTCATAGACTTCCAGTATTTTATGAAGTTCCTCCAGATCCCCGATCGCCTTTAAGATCCTGGGATAGGATGCTGCACATTCCCTTGCGGCAGAAAGTTCATCCGAACCCGTGTAGAGATTCCCGAGCATGCCAAAGAGATTCTTTAAGTTCTCCTCGAGGTTTAAAGTCTCCACGAACTCCTCCACACCGAAAAAGTTCTTGTTGGAAATGAGTTCGCGCAGTTCCTCCTCCTGCTCCTCCAAAAGCCCTGCTGCCTCCATCAGTCCCCGGAAGAAATCCGCATGTCCGATGCTAAGCTGGAACTCCTTAAGCCCCGCCGCCTTCAGGCAGGAAATCACCATGGAGATCATCTCCGCATCCGCATCCACTGATGGATCTCCCAAAAGCTCCGCGCCAAGCTGTGTACATTCCTTCAGTCGTCCCTGATAGCTGCTGTTATTGATGAAAGTATTCCCCATGTAGCACAGCCGGATCGGAAGTTCTTCCTCGCCAAAATACTTTGCGGCACAGCGTGCAATCGACGGCGTGATATCCGGTCTTAACACCAACGTGTTGCCTTCCCGGTCAAAAAACTTGTAGAGATCCTTCGACGGCGTGGTGCCGATCTCCCGTCCGAATATATCAAAAAACTCAAATGTCGGCGTCTGAATCGGATGATAACCGTGCAGACGTAATATATGATATAGCTGGTCCTGAAGAAGCATTTTCTTCTCACACTCATCATTATAAATATCCCGCACACCTTCCGGCGTATGCAATAACTGTCTTTTCATGATCGCCCTCATTTCCCTGATACTTTTATACTTTACCTTGCTACTATGGTAGCATGATAGCAAGTGAAACTCTGTTTATTATAGGAGATCTTAGAATAATTGTCAATCCCTGCGCAGCAAATCCTTCTGCAGTGCATCCAGATACGGAACCAAAACGCCACGCTGCCGCGGCAGGAAATACTCCGGGTCCAGTTCCTCATAGCGGAAACTCTTTCTTCCGCCCTCCTTTGCGCGCTTCCAGAACTCTAAGAGCATATCCAGGCGCAGATAGTAGAACTCATCCCGCTTCGTAAAACTGAGCAGGAAAAAAGATACCCCTCCCTGTTTTTCAAAGTTCTCCATGAACGCAACCTGATGTTCATGAATATTGGCAAGTGGAAAGGTATCCGTATTACATTCTTTTGCATCAAAACAGACCGGTATTCCCTGTACGGCACCGATATAGTCCACCGTGCTCTTCTGGTCAAAATACGCCAGCGTGATATGTCTGGTCTGTTTGTCGATATTGATCGGCGTGATCGGTGTGGGAATCTTCTGAATCAGCGCAAGACCGTTCTCCTGATAAATCTCATTGGTACGGTTGATAAACTCTTCCAGCGTTGATCCACGCAGTCCTCTTGAATTCCAAGTTGCCATATTGCCTCCAGATACTCTCTTGACACACCGGCAGTTAGCTGCCGTCATGCATCTTTCATCCTTTTCTTTTCTCTATTATATAGAATTCTCAGTAGGTACACAATAAAAATATCCCTTTGTCAAACCTCTCCAATTATGATATACTTGAACCCAGAGAGGGGTTTTACCCGAAGATCCTAGAATGAAGGTTAGCAATGGGAGGGATGCCAGATGGTCATGAATGAGTCAAACGAGAATTACCTGGAAACGATTCTGGTCTTAAATCATAGATTGGGCAACGTGCGCTCTGTCGACATCGCCAATGAGATGAACTTTAAGAAGCCAAGCGTCAGCGTGGCAATGAAGAATCTTCGTGAGAACGGTTATATTACCGTCAGCCCGGAAGGATACATCCATCTGACGGAAAGCGGACTTGAAGTCGCGGAAAAGATTTATGAGCGCCACACAATCTTATCCAACTGGCTGACGATGCTTGGGGTTGATCCGCGGGTTGCCGCAGAGGATGCGTGCAAGATCGAGCACGATGTCAGTGCGGAAAGCTTTGAAGCGATCAAGCGCCACATCAATTCCAGTGCAGGAAAGATTTGAGGCGGTCAGATGCCACATCCATTTCCGTACAGGAAAGATCTGAGGCGGTCAGACGCCACATCCATTTCCGTACAGGAAAGATTTCATCGAAAACGACAAAAATGGAAGTTCAGCTTAAGGTTGAACTTCCATTTTTTGTGCTGCAATTCTTTCTGCCACAACCTGTCTACCGGTTCTTACACCACTCTTCCACGCGCGCGAACTCTGCGCCGCAGGGCGCGATCACTTCTCTCCCGTCCGCAAAGACAATGCGGTATGCGTGAAGCATCTGTGATTTTACCTTACACTGTCTGCGGAACTGTTCGTTTGTGCCGGCGTCGCCGTACTTTACATCCCCGATGATCGGATGTCCGATGGACGCCAAATGCGCCCGGATCTGATGGGAACGTCCGGTGATCAGATGAACCTCCAGCCCGGTGTAACCGCCGCCCGTCCAGATGGGCCGGTACGCGGTCTCAATCGGCGCGGCATCCGCACTTTTGGGTTTTACCGTACTGACGGTAACTTTATTCTCACGTTCATCCTTAACGAGCCACCCCTTCAAGTAATCTTCTCTAAGGACTTCCCCTTTTACCACACACCGGTAATACTTCTGGATCGTCCGCTCCTTTAATGCCTTAGACATCTCCTGAAGTCCCTTTAAAGTCTTTCCCGCAATCAGAATACCGGAAGTATTCCGGTCCAGGCGGTTGCAGACTGACGGACGGAAGGTGCGCATCTCCTCCTCGGTCAGCGCTCCCTCCCTAAGCAGATAGCTTAAGATATATTCATTGGCGGAAACATCCTCGGGTCTCGCCTTCTGGGAGAGCATGCCGGACGGCTTGTTTATGATAAGAATATCCGCATCCTCATAAAGGACTTTAAGCTGCCTTAAAGTCTTTTCTGAACCACTGAAAGCTTCTGGCATCACCGTTTTTGACTTTGCCCGGAACTTCTCGTAGGTCTCGTCCGAGAGAAACAGCTTCACCTCGTCCCCGCAGGAGAGCTTCTCCGTGCCGTCCGCCTTTTTGCCGTTTAAGGTAATGTTTTTCTTGCGCAGCATCTTGTAGACAAAACTGCCGGGAGCCTCTGCCAGAAGCTTTTTTAAATACTTGTCAAAACGCTGTCCCTCGTCGTTCTCGCCGATGTGCAATTCCTGCATAGTCTCTCTCCATTCGCCCGCTTACTTTTTCCCCGCACCTGCTTTTTTATGATGAACATTGCGGATTGTCTTTTTCGTATTTTTCTTCTCGGAAGCATTTGCTCTTCCGCGGTTATTCCCGCCGCCTGCCGTGCGGCGGTTCTTGTCACCTCCAGCGTAGCGGTCTTTGGCGTTTGTTCTGCCGTAGCCGATGCCCCGCGGCCGTACCAGACAGTGTTTGTCAAAGCCGATCAGATCCGTCCGCCCCGCTTTGGTTAACGCCTCCACAACAAGATCGTAATTCTTCGGGTTCCGGTACTGGATGAGCGCGCGCTGCATGGCTTTCTCGTGGGGGTTTACCGCCACATAGACCGGCTGCATCGTGCGCGGGTCAAGTCCCGTATAGTACATGCAGGTGGATATGGTCGACGGGGTCGGATAAAAATCCTGTACCTGCTCCGGCATATAGCCGAGGTCTCTTAAGAATTCGGCGAGTTCCACCGCCTCCTTCAACGTCGATCCCGGATGGGATGACATCAGATACGGCACCAGATACTGCTTTTTCCCGAGCTTCTCGTTCATATCCTGATAGGCCTTTACAAACCGCTTGTACACCTCCACGCGCGGTTTGCCCATCTTCTCTAAGACCGCATCGGAAATATGCTCCGGCGCCACCTTTAGCTGACCGCTGACGTGGTGTTCACAGAGTTCTCTGAGGAAGGTGCGGTCCTCATCGTAGATCAGATAATCGAAACGGATACCCGAACGGATGAACACCTTTTTCACATTCGGCAGTTCCCGTAGCTTTCTTAAGAGCTTCAGGTAATCCTTATGATCCACCTTTAAGTTCTTGCACGGTGTCGGAAACAGGCACTGCTTGTTGGGACATACGCCCTTTGTCATCTGCTTGTCACATGCAGGCGCGCGGAAATTGGCCGTCGGCCCGCCGACATCATGGATGTATCCCTTAAAGTCCGGTTCCCAGACGATCTTCTCCGCCTCCGCCAGAATGGACTCGTGGCTGCGCACCTGAATAATCCGTCCCTGATGGAACGTAAGCGCACAAAAACTGCATCCTCCGTAGCAGCCGCGGTTGCTGACCAGAGAAAAACGCACTTCCTCGATTGCAGGAACCCCGCCCTGCGCTTCGTAACTCGGATGATACGTGCGCTGATACGGCAGCGCATAGACCTGATCCATCTCGCTTTGTGTCAGCGGCTTCGCCGGCGGATTCTGTACGACAAAAAGCTTTCCGTCGTACGTTTCAAACAGACGTTTGGCTACAAACGGATCGGTATTGCAGTACTGGGTATAAAAGCTGCGCGCATATGCCGCCTTGTCCGCCAGCACCTCCTCATAATGCGGAAGCTCTATGGCATCATAGATGTCCTCACGCTTTCTGGTCTTATAGACCGTGCCGTCGATAAATGTGATATCGCTGACCGCCAGTCCGCTGTTTAAGGCATCCGCAATCTCCACAATGCTGTGTTCCCCCATACCGTAGGAGATCAGATCCGCCCCGGAATCCAGAAGAATGGACCGCTTCATCTTGTTCGACCAGTAATCATAATGCGCCAGTCTGCGCAGGCTGGCCTCAATGCCGCCGATAATGATCGGCGTGTGCTTGTAGGTCTGCCGGAGCAGATTACAATAGACAATGGTCGCGTAATCCGGCCGTTTTCCCATCACGCCGCCCGGCGTAAACGCATCCGTCGCGCGCCTTTTCTTGGACACCGAATAGTGATTCACCATCGAATCCATATTGCCCGCAGACACTAAAAACCCGAGCCGCGGCTCCCCGAAGATACAGACAGACTCCTTATCTCTCCAGTCCGGCTGCGAGATAATTCCGACCGAATAGCCGTGTGCTTCCAGAAGTCTTGAGATAATGGCGTGACCGAACGAAGGATGATCCACGTAGGCATCCCCGATCACATAGACAAAGTCAAACTGTTTGATTCCGCGCTCTTCCATCTCCGCACGGCTGACTGGCAAAAATCCGTTGTTCATTCTAATCCTCATTTCTCTTCGGCTGCTCATTCTTTAACGCAGCAAGCTCTTCCGCGGTCAGTTTCCGGTACGCTCCCGGTGCAAGATCCTCCGGCAGCACCAATGGTCCCATGGAAATCCGCTTCAAATACAGTACCTTTTTCCCGACCGCCTCAAACATCCGCTTTACCTGATGGAACTTTCCCTCCGTGATGGTAAGCGTAATCTCTGACACATCCTCTTTACAGTCCAGAATTACCAGATCTGCCGGTCTGGCCGGCTTCTCCTCCCCGATGTCAACCCCGTTTTTAAAAAAGTTGACATCGGTCTCATCCACCACGCCCTGCACCCGGGCGTAATATGTTTTTGCCACATGGCGGGACGGCGACAGCAGCGCGTGTGCCAGCGCACCGTCGTTCGTGATCAAAAGCAGCCCCTCGGTGTCGAGATCCAGCCTTCCCACCGGGAACAGATCTCCTCTTGCGGTGTCGCTCAGATAATCCATCACCGTGCGGTGCATATTGTCCTGTGTCGCCGACACACAGCCGGCGGGCTTGTGAAACAGATAATACTCAAAAGCGGTATAGAGCAGGCGCTCCCCGCGCAGGCATACCTCATCGCCTGTCTCATCGACCTTTTGTTCCGGCTTTTTTGCAACCGCTCCGTTCACGGTGACCAGACCGGCTTTGATCTGTTTTTTTACCTCGCTTCTGGTTCCTGCGCCCAGTTCTGTCAGATATTTATCCAGACGAAGTGCCATTTTTCTCCCTCACTGTCTCTTTGTCTCACCGAATGTGTACTTTCCCTGCTGTTCCCAGAGATATAACACCATCGGATACGGGTTTACGGAAAGTTCCTGCCCGTTCTCATCGTTGATATAGATTCCAAAGTGCAGATGCACCGGAAAGTTGCCGGTGGTTCCCGGAATATCGCTGTAACCGGTATCCCCCATATAGCCCAGATGGGTGCCTGCAAGGACTGTCTCCCCAACTTCAAACTCCTTCGCATACTCCGCCAGATGCGCATAATAAAAATAGGCTCCGGACGGACTGCGGATGCCGATGCGGTACCCGCCGAGGCGAAGCCATCCCACATTTTCCACGACTCCGTCGGATACGCTGTATATGGGATAGATGCCTCGCTCGTTCACCGAAGCCATAATATCACAGCCTTCATGTCCCCGCTCACCGCCAAAGTTCCTGCTCTGCATCCAGCTGTCTGCAAAGCTCACTCCCGCATTCCCGTCGGAGGCCACCGTCCCGACCGGAAAACGTTCCAGATCGTCCCACACGGCAGAAAGATAGCCGCAGATCCGCGCATATGCCTGCGGCTGATACCGTTTTGCATACAGAGCCTCTACGGCCAGCTGCCCGGGATCGGTGACGCTTCCATCCTCCGCAAAATAGACGGCAAGCAGTTCTTTTTCCGACATTCCTTTTTCTTCTGCCTCCTCCTGCATCCGGGCAAGCAGTTCCCCGCTCACCCGGTGTTCCCGGAAACTGTAAAGCGCTGTCTCATAGGAAAAGCAGTTTATCTGTCTGGTTCTCTCCAGAATCCATGCGTTTAAAAGAACGTTCCATAGGATCATGGTAAACAGTAACAGCAGCATACGGACATGTCTGAAATTCATATCATTCCTTTTTTATTTACATTTTTTTAAAAATGCCACCAGAAGCTTCCATACTTTCTCGGTCGAGGAGATGGACAGACGCTCTTTCGGCGTATGAATATCGTAATTGTTCGGTCCGAACGATACACAGTCAAGCTCCTTGATCTTTCCGGAAAGGATACCACACTCCAGTCCGGCATGAATTGCCTCAAATACCGGCTCCTCCTGGAACAGCTCCTCATATACGGCACTGATGGTATCGCGGATCTCGGACTTCGCCTGATACTCCCATGCAGGATAATCACCGCTTACGGCAATCTCTCCGCCTAAGAACTCTGCGATATGCTCCAGACGGTCACGCAGATCTTCCTTGCGGGAAGACACACTGCTTCGCACGGAGGATGTCGCAAGAAGCGCCTGATCCTCCAATTTTAAGATGCCAAGATTTAAGGAGGTCTCCACCAGCCCCGGCATCACCGTGCTCATATGCTGTACGCCGTTCGGCACATGGCGCAGGTAAAAAATCACTCTCGCCATCGCCGTATAGGAAAGAATCGATGCCTCCCCCTTCTCTCCGAAAGCACAGTCAATCGTTATTCCCGCATCCGATACCGCATACTCCTTTTTAAGCTCCGCCGTAAGTTCCTTAATATAGGTGGTAAGCTCCTCTTTTTTCTCCTCCGGAATCAGCAGACCTGCCGTACATTCACGCGGAATGGCATTGTCCTTTAAACCGCCCTCTAAGGTCACAACGCCCAGTTCCATCCGGTCAGAGACGTATTTTAACACACGTCCCATGACCATATTGGCATTCGCATGCTCTTTGTCAATCTCACTTCCGGAATGTCCGCCGCAAAGTCCTGTCACCGTCAGCGTCACCGCAAGTCCGTTCTGGGACATACGGTCAACCGGAATCGTAGTCTCCACCGTCATGCCGCCTGCACAGCTGGTCAGGAAATGACCCTCCACATCGGAATCAATATTTAAAAGCTTGTGTCCCTTTAACATGGACAGATCAATCGCCTCGGCACCGAGCATTCCGATCTCCTCGTCCACCGTGATCACAACCTCAAGGCGCGGATGCGCAATCTCCGGCGAATCCATAATGGCAAGCGCATAGGCAACAGCAATGCCGTCATCGCCGCCCAGCGTGGTTCCTCTCGCCTTTAAGAAATCTCCGTCCACGTAGAGATCCAGACCGTCCTTCTCAAAATCGATCGCACAGCCGCTTTCCTTTTCACATACCATATCCATATGTCCCTGCAGAATGATGGTATCTGCCTGCTCATAGCCGGCTGTCGCCTCCTGCACGATCACCACGTTGTTGGACTCATCCTGATACCAGGTCAGATCATGCTTTTTAGCAAACGCAACCAGATAATCACTGATGGCCTTTGTGTTCCTCGAACCGTGCGGAATCGCACAGATCTCCTCAAAATAATCAAACACTTTCTCCGACTGTAACTGTAATGCCTGTATTTCTTTTAAACTGCTCATAGAATCCTCCTGTTCTTCATACATTCTAGTATGAAAAAGAAATTGATATTCCTTTGTCTGCTATTATTTATTTCCTATATCTTAACCGCCCCGAAAGATGCCGTAAACGCCGCATCCGTAGGACTCGTTCTATGGTACACGCGCGTTCTTCCGACGCTGCTCCCCTTTGTCATTCTGTCCAATATCCTGATGGACTCAAATTACCTGCAATATCTGAACAAAATCACCGCACCGCTTGTATCCCGGCTCATTCCGGTCAGCGACAACGGGGCTTTTGTTCTGTTAAGCGGCTTTCTGTTCGGCTTTCCGATCGGGAGCAAAAACTGCGCCGCCCTGCTTGCAAGCGGAAAAATCACACGCCGGGAAGCCGATGTTTTATTTATCATTACCAACAACATCAGTCCGGTCTTTGTCACAAGCTTCATCCTCTACACCCAGTTAAAGCTGTCCCATCTGTCGGCAGTTACCCTGCTGATCCTGTATTTCCCGGCGCTTCTGCTGGGCAGTATCCTGCTCTCTGCAGACGCACGCCGCACAAAAGGCCGCACCGCGTTCCACGCGCAAAAACAGCCGGCATCTGGATCTCAAATGAATTTTAAAATCATAGATACCGGCATCATGGATGGTTTTGAAACACTGACCAGACTTGGTGGGTATATTATGCTGTTTTCCATGATCGCCTCTCTTCTGCAGAAGCTTCCCATTCCCCATATCCTCACACTGATCCTTACAGGAATGGTCGAAATCACAAACGGGATTGCCATGCTTCCGGATTCGGGTCTGCCGCAGTCCGTTCAGTATGTGCTGGCCGTGGTCTATACCGCCTTCGGCGGACTGTCCGGCATCGCCCAGACAAGTTCCATGATCCGCGACACACCACTCTCCATAAAACGCTACTGCATCGCAAAACTGCTTCTTGCTGCCTGCTGCGGACTGCTTGCCTGTCTCGTCTCACAGATCTTTCATCTGTGAGACAGTGCGTCCGGTCAGCCCAGCATATCCGAAGAGATCTCCACCTTCGGACCGTCTGCCTGGGATGCCTGCGCATCCGTCGTCTTGGTCTCCGGCTCCTCGGCAGTCGGATTGAGCTCGGCACGGTTCGCCGTCACTACATCCAGGAATCCCTGCAGGGAACTTACATAAGCATCATGGCGCGCCTTCGCCGCATCCATGGAATGTGAGATCGTGTTCTCCAGATTCCTCAGAATGTCATCCGTATACTGCATGGCACCCATACGGATATTGTTGGCGTCATTCGTTGCATTATCGAGAATCTCCTGTGCCTGCTTGGTTGCAATCATGACCACTTCATTCGCCTGCGCATATGCCTGCTGCATGATCTGATGCTCGCTGACCAGCTCGTCCGTCTTGACCTGCGCCTGCGCAATGATCGCATCTGCCTTTGCCTGGGCATCTGCCAGAATTGCTTCCTTATTGCTTATGATCTTCTGATAGCGTTTGATCTCCTCCGGTGTCTTGATGCGGAGTTCGTTGAGCAGCTCCTCCATCTCTTCGCGGTTTACGATAATTTTAGAAGAGGAAAATGTCTGCGGCTTGCAGCCATCGATATATTCCTCGATTTCTTCTATAATCTGTTCAATTCTACTTGCCATAAGCCTCTCCTTATTTTGAGATGTGATATTTCTCATAGATCCTGTCTATGAATCTCGCCGGAACGAACTTGGAGATGTCGCCTCCGTAGGATGCGAACTCCTTCACAATGGTGGAACTCAGATAGGAATACTGCAGGCTCGTCGTGAGAAAAATCGTCTCCACTTCCGGATTCTCCACATGATTCGTCTGTGCAATCTGAAGCTCGTATTCAAAATCCGTCACAGCCCGAAGCCCACGCACTATGATCGTCGCGTTGATCTCCTTCATATAGTCTACCAAAAGACCGTCAAAAGATGCAACCGTGACATTCGGCATGGATTCCGTCATCTCTTTTATCATACTAACACGTTCGTCAAGAGAAAACAACGAATTTTTTGCGCTGTTATTCAGTACACCGATCACCAGTTCATCCACGATTTTTGCGGATCTCTCAATCATATCCAGATGTCCCAGTGTAAGCGGATCAAAACTTCCGGGATATATTGCCCTCTTCATAGGTTTCTTCTCCTTTTCGCATGCTCCGGCTATTTTCTGCGGATAAATGCGTGCTCATTTGTCTTATACATCTTGAGGCGTGAAAGTGTCATTCCATACTCATCCAGATAGCTGAAATCCGTATCTAACGCAGCCTCTACGATCAGAACCGTGTCCTCTTTTAAAAGGGAAGATCCTGCAAGATACCGTAAAACCTCCTGCTCCATTCCCTTGCGGTAAGGCGGGTCCATGAAAATCAGGTCAAACTGATATTTGCCCTCCATGGCTCGCAGCGCGCTCAACACTTCCGTCGGATACAGCTTTGTCTGATGTTCAAACTTTGTAAACCGGATATTCTCCTCGATGCAGGCTGCCGGCTTTTTGCCATTGTCGACAAACACCGCATAGCGCGCGCCTCTGCTGACTGCCTCCAATCCCATCTGACCGCTTCCCGCAAACAGATCCAGGAAATATGCCCCGGGTACTTCATCCTGTATGATATTAAACAACGTCTCCTTGATCCGGTCCGTGGTCGGTCTCGTATCCATTCCCTCCGGTGCCTTAAGCGGCAGGCTTCTCGCCGTTCCTGCTATGATTCGCATATGGTTCCCTCCTCTGTGATCGTGCGGGCAAGTAAATGAAGCGCCGCATCTGTGGCACTCTTCCGCACCTGCATCCGGTCTCCCGCAAACAGATGCCGTTCCGTGACAACCCGTCCGTGCAGGCAGCAGCCGATGTAGACAAGCCCGACCGGACATTCCCTGGTCCCGCCGTCCGGTCCTGCCACGCCGGTCACGGACAGCGCCGCATCCGTATCTGCCGTCCGCGCCGCAGATACCGCCATATCCGCAGCCGTCTCGGCACTCACAACGCCGTAGCGCTCAATCGTCTCCGGCTTCACATGGATCATCTTCACCTTCGCTTCGTTTGAATAGGTGACATATCCCTCCGTAAAAAATGCGGAGATCCCCGGCACATTGATAAGCGTTGAGGCAATCATCCCGCCGGTCGCGGACTCTGCTGTCGTGAGTGTATAATGATATTTTTTTAACAATTCAAAAATCCGATACTCCGACATTTCATCAAGCATCTTGCTGCCGTTCTGTCCCTCTGCTGCCATCTTTTCTTCCTTCTCTATTTCTGGTCTTTTAAGACGTCTTTGTTCTTCACAATGTAATCGATCAGAGATACCACGGTCAGAATCAGCGCCACATACGTCAGCACGGTGCCGAGAATCTGGAAGAACGGCATCTGGATGTCAAGGATCAGAACGATCACCATCAGCATCTGGAACGTTGTCTTGAACTTTCCCCAGTAGCTTGCTGCGATCACAACCCCGTTGTCGGATGCCACCAGACGGAAACCGCTGATGATAAATTCTCTCGCAATGATCACAATCACAATCCATGCCGCCAGGCGGTCAAGCTCGATCAGACAGATCATGGCGGAGCACACCAGAAGTTTATCTGCCAGCGGGTCCATAAATTTGCCGAAATTTGTCACAAGATTGTACTTTCTTGCAATCTTGCCATCCAGCATATCCGTCAGGCTCGCCACGATAAAGATCGCCACTGCAATATAGTTGCCGTATGCCGGGAAATAAGGCGACAGCAGAAAGAATACAAAAAACGGAATCAAAATTACACGCATAATGGTTAATTTGTTTGGTAAATTCATAACAATTCTCCTATCAAATCATACTCGTACGCTCCTGTCACTCTGGCGCGTACAATATCACCGGTCATCAGTTCCTCGTCCGTGTTGATGAAAATATAGCCGTCCACATCCGGCGCATCGCGGTAGGTGCGGCCGATATAGGCATTCTCATCGCTCACTTTTCCTTCGATAAAGACATAAAGCTCTCTGCCCTTCATCTCCTCGTTCTTGTCGAAGATGATCTCCTCCTGCAGTTCCATGACATCCGCCTGCCACTCTTTCTTCGTCTCCTCGTCAATCTGATCCGGGAACTCCGCCGCAGGTGTTCCCTCCTCCGGAGAGTAGGTGAAAGCTCCGAGTCTGTCGAACTCCATATCATTGATAAACTGCATCAGCTCCTCGTGCATCTCCTTCGTCTCACCCGGGAATCCGCAGATAAGTGTCGTCCGGAGCGTGATGTCCGGAATCCGCTCTCTCAAATGCGTGATAATGCGCACAAGATCCGCGTTGCTGGTGCGTCTGCCCATCCGCTTTAGCATGGTATCGTTGGCGTGCTGGATCGGCAGATCCAGGTAGTGACAGACTTTCTCATTGCGGGCAATGGCGTCAATCAGCTCCTCATAGATCTCCTCCGGATAGCAGTACATAATGCGGATCCAGAACAGTCCCGGAATCTCATTTAACGCATCCAGCAGCTTGTGGAGGGACTTCTCCCCGTAGAGATCCACGCCGTAAAGCGTCGTCTCCTGCGCCACTAAAATCAGTTCCTTCGCGCCTGCCGCCACCAGCTCCTTCGCCTGTGCCACCAGCTCCTCCATCGGAACACTGCGGTAATTGCCGCGGATATACGGAATAATGCAGTAGGTGCAGCGCTTGTTGCAGCCCTCCGCAATCTTTAGGTAAGCAAAGTGTCCGCCCGTCGTCACGCTCCGCTTGGCTGTAAGCTTCGGCAGTCCCTCCAGCGTCTCAAAATTCTCGTAGAACTTGCCGCCCAGCGCCTCCGTTATGGCATTCACGATATCTTCGTAGGAATTGGTTCCAAGGATCGCATCCACCTCCGGAATCTCCTTGCGGATCTCTTCCTTGTAGCGCTGCGCCAGGCATCCGGTCACGATCAGCGCCTTTAACTTTGCATCGCGCTTGTGCTCCGCCATCTCCAAAATGGTGTTGATGCTCTCTTCCTTCGCATCGTTGATAAAGCAGCAGGTGTTGATGATGACGATATCCGCCTGATATTCATCATCGGTCATCTCGATCGGCTGTCCGTCAAATGTGCCGGCATCCCGGATCATTCCAAGCATGAATTCCGTATCTACCAGATTCTTGTCACAGCCAAGGGATATAAATAATAACTTCATCGTTGTCTCCATCATTGTATTTTAACGCCAAAAAGGATGATAAGCATATCATCCTTTTCCCATCTGAAACTATCTGAAAAAATGATTACTCTTCCTCGGACTGTGACTCCGGAATAATCTTTACCTTGCCCTCATAAAGTTCTTCCACGGCAATGGATAACGGCTTCGGGCAGGTGACTTTATCTGCCATCGGCTCATCTCCGGCGATGATCTGGCGTGCGCGCTTTGCAGCTGCAATCACCAGGGAATAGCGGCTGTTTACCACCGGTTCCTCACCGATCTCTACGCCCTCGTTGACTACCTTCATTAACTCTACATAAGATGGATGTATCATAATAAATCTCCTTTCTGACGCCCTGTTACTGACGCGTGAAGCCTTTCAGCTCGTTTCTCATTTCACGGATTTTGTCTGCATTGCGCGCTACGCGGTAGTGCTCATTCTGGATGATCTCATGCACTTCCCTGACCGCTTCCTCCAGCACATCGTTGACTACCAGATAGTCGTATTCCTCCAGCCCTTCGGCTTCTTCTAACGCGCGTGCCAGCCGGTGTTCAATGACGTCCATGGTCTCTGTTCCACGGCCGATCAGCCGGTTCTTCAACACTTCCGCGCTCGGCGGAGTCACAAACAAAAGCAGCGCATCCGGGAACTGTCTGCGTACCTTTAAGGCACCCTGAATCTCAATCTCCAAGATCACGTCCTTGCCCCTGGCAAGCTGCTCTTCCACATATGCCTTCGGTGTGCCGTAATAGTTGCCCACATACTCTGCATATTCCACAAGCGCATCGTCCGCGATCATCTGCTCAAACGCTTCGCGGCTCTTGAAAAAATACTCGATACCGTCGCGCTCCCCGGTTCGCGGTGCGCGCGTCGTCGCGGAAATCGAGAGCGCGTAGGTCTCGCTGTGTGCCTGCATGAGCGCCTTCATGATCGTACCTTTTCCCGCACCGGAAAACCCCGATACGACTGTCAAAATTCCTTTATTCTTTTGCATCGTCATAATCCTCTGCGGTATTGCCGTTAAATCTTCCTGCCAGTGTCTCCGGCTGCAATGCCGACAATATAATTTTATTATTTTCGGTAAAGATCACACTCTTGGTGCGTCTGCCCTGTGTCGCATCGATTAACGTCTCCGTCTCCTTGCCGCGCTGTATCAGCCGCTTTGCCGGAGCGGAATCCGACGAGATGATGCTTATGATCTTATCGGTGTTGACCATATTGCCAAAGCCGATGTTGATTAACCCAGCCATGGACGCCACCTACTCAATGTTCTGAATCTGCTCACGAACCTTCTCGATGTCCGTCTTCAGATTGATGCCGACGTCCGAAACCTTAAGATCGGTCGTCTTTGAGAGGATGGTGTTCGCCTCGCGGTTCATCTCCTGCGCAATAAAGTCAAGCTTTCTGCCCATGCCGCCGCCGGCAAGCAGGGTCTCCTTCATGCTTAAGATATGGCTTCTGAGACGCACCGTCTCTTCATCCACGCAGATCTTGTCGGCAAAAATAGTAATCTCCGCCGCAATTCTTGCATCGTCGAGCTGTCTGTCGCCCAGGAGTTCCTGCACTTTGCTCTCCAGCCGCATGCGGTACTCCTCCAGAACCTGCGGCGAGCGCTCCTCAATGTAATCCACATAGGAAATCATGCCGTCAAGCTTCTCCACGAGATCCGCCATAAGACGCTCTCCCTCTTTGATACGGCTCTCCACAAACTGCGCTGCCGCCTGGCGGAGCGCCTGCTCCAATCCCGCCCAAAGCTTCTGCTCATCCGGGCTCTGCTCCTCCATCACGAAGACGTCCGGATAGCGGGACAACGTGCTCACGCGCACGTCATTCTCGATGCCGAACTGCTCTGCCATCTCCTTCAGATAGGTCATGTACTGCTCTGCAAGCCCCGCATTGTATTTTAACGAATAATTCTCTTCTGTGTAATCTTCATAAGATATAAATACATCCACCTTGCCGCGCTCGATATATTCCTTTAACAGACTGCGGATCGCACTCTCAAAGAAATTCAGCGTCTTCGGCAGCTTGATATTCACATCCAGATAACGGTGATTCACGGACTTGATCTCCACGGTAAACTTACGGCTTGCATCCGCAACCTCCGCGCGCCCGAAACCGGTCATGCTCTTAATCATTCACTGTCTCCCTAACATGATAGCTTCTGATGCTAATTCGATTTATTATAAATCGAATCCGGTTTGAAGTCAAGAGCTGCAAAATGATTCCTTACGACATGGCAGCCATTCTCTATGACATACAGGTGCCGCATGGCATGCCATGCGGCGTGTCATGCGGCATATCGTGCCGTTTAGGCATGTGTCTCCTGCTCGTAGGGCATCACTTCCGCCAGAAAGCCCTTTTTCTGCAGTGCATGCTCTATCTCATCGAGCACTTCTTCGCTTTCCGCGGAAATCTTATGAAAATGATAGCCGGAAGTCACATTCAAAAGCGGAACCGATTTTCCGGTTCTAAGATCATTTAAGAAGCCCTGCACATCCCGCCGGTTCCTGATATTGAGCGCCGCTTCCACGCGCCCGTAAACCCTGTGGTTCACCATGACATTTAAGACGGTACCGCCCAGATCAACGATCGTCGTGAGTTCCTCCTCAACCTGTTCATTGGTATGGCAGACCTTAAGCACGCGGGTCGCACATTTCGGTTCGTTGAGCAGATAGCCCTTCGCGGTCGACACAATCGGATACCCTTCTGTTCTAAGCAGCGCAATGTCCTGCACCACGACCTGCCGGCTCACCCCCGTGACCTTTCCAAGCTGCGTCCCGGAGAGCGGCTGTTCCGACTCCCGCATCAGAAGGATCAGTTTTTTTCTTCTGTCCGCACCGGTCATTTCTTTTTCCATAGATTTTCTCACCCTTCCAGCACACGCAAATGTTTCAGACTGATATCCAGGATCGGCGCAGAATGTGTCAGCGCGCCGCTGGACACGTAATCCACACCAAGAGATGTAATGGTCTTAATATTTTCCTTTGTGATATTGCCGGAACACTCGGTCTCGGCACGTCCGTCGATCACGCGGATTGCTTCCGCCATCTGCTCCGGTGTCATATTGTCAAGCATGATAATATCCGCGCCTGCTTCCACGGCTTCTTTTACCATATCAAGGTTCTCTGTCTCCACCTCGATCTTGCGCACAAACGGTGCATATGCCTTTGCTGCCGCCACGGCTTCCTTCACGCCGCCTGCCGCATCGATGTGATTGTCCTTTAAGAGCACGCCGTCCGACAGATTATATCTGTGATTGCATCCGCCGCCGATGCGCACCGCATATTTTTCAAAAATACGCATGCCCGGCGTTGTTTTGCGGGTATCCAGAAGCTTCGTCTTAGATCCCTCCAGAAGCTTCGCCACGCTGTGCGTGTAAGTTGCAATGCCGCTTAAGCGCTGCAGATAGTTGAGTGCCGTGCGCTCTCCCGACAGCAGTACCCGGATATCGCCGGTCACAACCGCAAGGGTCTGTCCCTTTTTCACTTTCTCGCCATCCTTCACGAAGAACTCCACCTGCGTCTTTTCATCCAGCAGTGTGAACACACGCTCGAAAATCTGTAAACCCGCAATAATTCCGTCCTCCTTGCAGATCAACTGTACGTCGCCCTTTTTGTACTCCGGCATCACGGCGTTGGTGGAGACATCCTCACTGTTGATGTCCTCCTCTAACGCCATCTTGATATATTTGTCAGCAACAAGCTGCATGGTAATTGGATTCATGTTCTTCTTTTCCTTTCTGTGTAAGTTCGATCTTTTGTGCGGCGCGCTTTGCAAAAACAAGGCTCTCCAGGAGACTGTTGCTGGCAAGCCGGTTCTTCCCGTGAACCCCGTTGCAGCTTGTCTCCCCGACCGCATACAGATGCGGCATAGTCGTTTCCGAATCGCGGTCCACATGGACGCCGCCCATAAAATAGTGCTGTGCCGGAACGATCGGTGCCGGCTCCTTTAAGATGTCATAGCCCTCTTCCAGACATTTCTCATAAATATGTGGGAAATGTCCCTTGATGATCTCCTCCGGTACGTTCTCAAAGGAGATGAATTCATGGTCGACACCCTCTTTTTCCATCTCCTCGCGGATCGCTTTCGTCACGACATCGCGCGGAAGCAGTTCGTTGACGAACCGCTCTCCCTTGTGATTCAAGAGAATCGCGCCCTCGCCTCTGGCGGACTCTGAGATCAGAAAGCTTCTGCCCGGCTTTTTGCTGTAGAGACAGGTCGGATGGATCTGCACATAATCCATGTGCTCCAATTCTACTCCGTGCTGCTCCGCAATCCGGCAGGCATCGCCCGTCAGAATCGGGAAATTCGTGGAGTGCTCATACAGACCGCCGATGCCGCCTGTCGCCATGACCGTATCCTGCGCATGGATGTGCAGCGTCTCGCCGTCCCTTGTCTTCGCGATCATGCCGCAGCAGTGATCATTCACGACGAGAATATCTGTCATTACAGTATATTCCATGATGGTCACATTCGTCAATTTTTTCACATGCGAAAGCAGCGTCGTGGTGATCTCCTTGCCGGTGATATCCTCATGGAAACAGATTCTCGGTCTGGAATGTGCTCCCTCTCTCGTGTAGGCAAGCGTGCCATCCGGATTCTTCGCAAAACGAACCCCGAGGGAAAGCAGATCATCGATGATCGCCCGGCTTCCGCGGATCATGAGATCCACGCTCTCCTTCCGGTTCTCATAATGTCCCGCCCGCATGGTATCCTCAAAATAGGAATCATAGTCGTTCTCATCATGCAGCACACAGATGCCTCCCTGTGCCAGCATGGAATCACAGCTCTCCAGATCTTCTTTGGACAGCATCAGAATCTTCTTGTCTCTTCCAAGACGCAGCGCCGTATACAGCCCTGCCACTCCGCAGCCTGCAATCACTACGTCATAGTACATATCTCTCATCTTATTTATTCCCTCTTTTCGTATCCCGGCATCTGATACGCCGGTCACATTTCATCCGAGTATAGCACATATCTTTACAGATGACAAGACAGTTGTTATGACAAATTGTCAAGACAATTTGTCAGACAATTTGTCATGTATAATTCCAAAATAAAAAAGACATATTATCGAAAAGGGATGCCGTCGCTTCAGACCAGGTTCCCAAAAGGAGACAACTATGATTAACGAAGATACCATTTATCTGCTGCGCGAGTGCAACGCCGGAACGCAGATGGCAGTCTATTCCATCGGCGAGATTCTGGAAAATGTCAAAGATCAGAAGCTGCGTGAGATTCTGATCTCATCCAAAAACCATCACGAACAGCTCGGCAACGAACTGCATATTCTGCTGCAGAAATACGGCGATACGACAAAAGACCCGGGCGTCATCGCCAAGGGCATGTCCTGGATCAAAACGAACGCAAAACTTGCCATCGACGACAGTGACCGGGTCTGTGCAGATCTGATTACGGACGGCTGCCACATGGGCACCAAGACAATGCAGCGGCACATCAACCAGTACCTTGCCGCTGACCGCGAGGCCAGAGGCAAGGCAGAAGAACTCATCCGCATGGAAGAACTGCTCGCATGCGAACTGAAACCGTTTTTATAGACAGAAAAACCCTGCGCCGCATCCGGAATTTACACCAGAAACTCCCGGATTTTTTCCAGCACATTTTCCGTCTCATCATAGATGGAAAGTGTGAGCGGCACAGTAAGATCCATTGTGCAGATTCCCAGAATGGACTTGCCGTCCACCGTGTAACTGCCCCGCCCAAGATCAAACGGTCCCTCGCAGGCACTTAGGATATTGCAGAATCTTAGTGCGCGCTCCGGCGCATTCAGCAGCACTTCTACCTGTTTCACGAATACCATACCTCCTGTTTCTTTTATGGTATAGTATTCCAGACTTTCCGCTGCCGTAATCAATCATTTACATCTTTTTGCTAGATCAGTGTCTCGATCTCGTCGAGCACTTTTCCGAATACATCGAGTGCATCCTGAATCGGCTTCGGCTCCTCCATATTGATGCCGACCTGTTTTAACAGATCTACCGGAGACATGGAGCATCCGCCGGAGAGGAACTTCTTGTAGCGCTCCACTGCCGGTGCGCCCTCCTCGAGAATGCCGTGCGCGATCGCCACCGCTGCAGAAAAGCTGGTCGCATACTGGTATACATAGAAATTATAGTAAAAATGCGGGATTCTTGCCCACTCATAAGCGATCTGCGGATCGGAGACCATATCCTCGCCAAAATACTTCTGGTTCAGTTCGTAATAGAGTTTGCAGAGATTCTCAGCATTTAAGCTTTCGCCCTCTTCCGCCATCTGGTTGCTTTTCATCTCGAACTCCGCGAACATGGTCTGGCGGTACACTGTTCCCTTAAAGCTGTCGAGATAATGATTTAACAGGTAGGCACGCTCTTTTTTGTCCGTCGTGTTCGCGAGCAGATACTCCATCAGAAGGATCTCGTTGCAGGTAGAGGCAACCTCCGCCACGAAAATCTTGTACTGGGAGTAAATATAAGGCTGATTTGCATTCGAGTACCAGGAATGCATGGCATGTCCCATCTCGTGTGCGAGCGTAAACATGTTATCTAACGTATCGTTATAATTCAACAGGACATACGGGTGCGTGCCGAACGCGCCTGCCGAGTATGCGCCGCTCCGCTTTCCCTCGTTCTCATAGACATCGATCCAGCGGTTCTCAAAGCCTTCCTTTACCGTTGCAACGTAGTCCTCACCAAGAGGTGCGAGCGCCTTAAGCACCGTCTCCTTCGCCTCATCGTAGGAAACCTTTTTGGCTGCATCCGCGATCATCGGCGTGTAGACGTCATACATGTGAAGTTCGTCCACCCCGAGGCACTTCTTGCGCAGCTTTACATAGCGGTGCATCTTGTCCATGTTGGCGTTCACAGTCTCCACAAGATTGCGGTAAACCTTCGACGGCACGTTGTTCGCATCGACTGCCGCCTCCAGCGTGGACGCATAATTTCTCGCCTTTGCATAGAAAATCTGCTGCTTTACCTGTCCGTTATAAAGCCCTGCAATCGTTCCTGCAAACTGCTTGTAGATGCTGTAAAATGCCTCAAACGCATCCTTTCTTACGCGGCGGTCGCCTGATTCCTCGAACGGAACAAAGTTGCCGTGGGACAGGCGCACCTTCTCCCCGTTTTCATCCTCGATCTCCGGGTAGATCAGATCCGCATTGTTAATGATGGAGTATACCTGCTCCGGCGTCTGTGCCATCTCTCCGGTCATCGCCACCAGTTTTTCCATCTCCGCCGAGAGGACATGCTCTTTGGTGCGCAGGATCTCATCTACCAGTCCGCGGTAGAGTTCCAGTTCCTTTTTTTCAGCAAAATACTGCGCAAGCGTTGCTTTGTCGGCTGCCAGAATCTCCGGCACAACAAATGCCGTGCGGCTCTGATAATCCGTCACAACACCGTACATTTTCTGCGACATTGCCTGATGCTCGGTGTTCTTCTGATCCTGGTCAAACAGGCGCTCCGCATAATTAAACGCCAGATCGATCTTCTGCTCTGCGCGCGCGCCAAGCTCCAGCGCCGTAAGAAGCTTCTCTGCGGAAGCCATAACACTGCCCTCTAACTTTGCGAGATCAGAAACGATCGTAACTACTTCCTTAAGATCTGCCTCCCATGCTGCTTTGGAAGCATACATTGCACTTACATCCCATGTATATTCCTCTTTTACCTCACTTCTTTTTGGTAATTCTCTTGCCATAGATAACCTCCTGTCCGGTGTCCCCGTTTTCGGTCGCACCGCATAAAATAAGGGATATAAAAATCCCTCTCTTAATTTACCTTCCCAAAGCCGAATTGTAAAGACCCAGTTTGTTTTTTCTAACTCCCCGACTCCTCTTTCCATTTGTATTTTGCAGCGTTTTCTACTATAATGGATTCACATTATTTATGAAGGAGTACAAACATCATGGCTTTTGACGGATTTGTCATATCCAATTTAGTATACGAATTAAACAACACGATTCTGAATGCCAAAATCAGCAAAATCGCGCAGCCGGAAACCGACGAGCTGCTCTTCACCTTAAAAGGATCTAACGGTCAGTACCGCCTTGCCATGTCGGCGAGCGCTTCCCTGCCGTTTTTATATCTGACCGGCACCAACAAACCGAGTCCGCTCACCGCGCCGAATTTCTGCATGCTTCTGCGCAAGCATATCGCAAACGGACGGATCGTGGAGATCAGCCAGCCGCACATGGAGCGCATCATCAACTTCAAGATCGAGCACTTGGACGAGATGGGCGACCTGTGTCAGAAAACCCTGATCGTGGAGCTGATGGGCAAGCGGAGCAATATCATTTTCTGCGATGCGAACGGCAGAATCATCGACAGCATCAAACACGTATCGGCTGCGATGAGTTCTCTGCGTGAAGTTCTGCCGGGACGCACCTACTGCATTCCCGCAACGCAGGATGACCGTCTGAATCCGTTGGAGGTCACGGAGGAGACTTTTTTGGGCAGCGCCATGAAAAAGCCGCTTCCGATCGCAAAGGCGCTCTACACCTCCTTTACCGGTGTCAGCCCCCTCGTCGCTAACGAAATCTGCCACCGCGCCTCCATCGACGGCGACATGTCCGTGGATTCGCTTACCCCGGATGCCAAAAAGCATCTCTATCACAACTTTGCCTGGCTGATGGAGGACGTAAAAGAGCACCGCTACGAGCCGAACATCATTACCCGCGGCAGGGAGCCGGTCGAATTTTCCTGCTTCCGTCTGACCGAATATGTCGGCAGCGACGATGCCGCGGAAGCCACAAATTCCACCGGTGCCGCTGCAAACGGAAGCGAATACACGATGCAGCACTTTTCTTCGATCTCAGCGGTCCTGGAACAGTATTACGCTTCACGCAACGTCTACACGCGCATCCGGCAGAAGTCCGTCGACCTGCGCCGGATTGTCGCCACCGCCTTAGACCGCAGCCGCAAGAAATACCAGCTGCAGGAAAAGCAGTTAAAGGACACCGAAAAGCGCGACAGGTACAAAGTCTACGGCGAACTGATCCACACTTACGGCTATGGACTTGCGGAGGGCGCAAAGGAACTGGAGGCGCTCAATTACTACACCAACGAGATGATCAAAATTCCGCTCGACCCGATGCTTGACGCCAAGGCGAATGCCCAGAAATATTTCGACAAATACAATAAGTTAAAGCGCACGTATGAAGCCCTCACGGATCTGACCGCGGAGACACGCGCCGAGATCGAGCACCTAGAGAGCATCGCAACCTCACTCGATATTGCACTCACGGAAGACGATCTCGTGCAGATCAAGGAAGAACTGATCGAATACGGCTATATCCGCAGGAAGCGCACCGACAAGAAGGCCAAGATTAAGAGCAAACCGTTCCACTACCGTTCCTCCGACGGATATGACATCTATGTCGGGAAGAACAATTACCAGAACGAGGAACTGACGTTTAAATTCGCCACCGGCAACGACTGGTGGTTTCACGCCAAGGGAATGCCCGGCTCCCACGTTATCGTAAAATCCGGCAGCGACGAACTGCCGGACCGTGTCTTTGAGGAGGCAGGAAGACTCGCCGGCTATTATTCCAAAGGCAGGGACAACGACAAGATTGAGATTGACTATCTCCAGAAAAAGAACGTAAAAAAGCCGAACGGCAGCGCGCCCGGCTTTGTTGTATACTATACCAATTATTCTCTGACCATTCATCCGGACATCTCCGGTCTGACCCTGATCGAGTAAAAGCGCCCTAGGCTTCGATCAGTCCTGCTCTGCGCATCTCAGTATAAGCGAGCAGGAACGGGCCGACGCCCTTTGCATCATCTTTTACCACCGGCTCCGACATATAATAATCGTAGGTGCCGGAGCGCATCTGTTTTCCGCCAAGTCCGGCAACCAGGCAGATGCCGTCCAAGTGCAGGCTTCCGTCCGCATCCTCGGAGAGATATTTCTCACAGATGCCGTGGAATGCCTTTGCACCGTATGTCTGATAGTTCTCCGGCAGAAAGCCCAGGCGCACACCCTTAAGCAGCGCGTATGCCATGATCGAGCTTCCGCTGGTCTCCAGATAATTCTTCTCCATGCCTCCAAAATTCACAACCTGATACCACATGCCGCTGGCGTCCTGATACTTTAACATGGCGTCCATCAGATCCACAAACACCTTCTTCAGGCGCTCATACGGCTCTCCCACCGACGCATCCGCCTTGTCCAACGTGTCAAGAAGCGCCATGGAATACCAGCCAAGCGCTCTCAGCCAGAAATTCTGGCTTAACCCTGTCACCTTGTCGCACCAGAACATCTCTCTGGAAGAATCATAAGCATGATAGTACAGTCCGGTCTTCGGATCGCGCATATGCTCCACCACATTGAAAAACTGGCGGAAAATATCGTCATAATTCTTCTTCTCATGAAATCTCGTCTCATACTCCATATAAAACGGCTGACACATATACAGTCCGTCCAGCCAGACCTGATTCGGATAAATATTCTTGTGCCAGAAATTTCCCTCTGCCGTGCGCGGCATCTGCTCGATCTGGCTGTATACAAGATCGATCGCCTTCCGGTATTTTTCTTTTCCGGTCAGATCGTAGAGCTCAAACAGGGTTTTTCCCGCATTGACATTGTCAATATTTAATTCTTCTACCGAATAGCCCTCAATCGATCCGTCCTCTCTGACCTTGCAGTCGATAAAGTTGTCGGCAAAGCGAAAATATTTCTCGTCTTTTGTGATCGCATACATCTCAAGAATCGCCTTGATCATGCATCCGTCTATGTAATTCCAGGTGGACTTTAAGCCCTGCAGAATCTTCTCAATATTCCAGATCGGGCGGTCCGGAGTACTCTTCTCCAGCAATTCGTCAATATAGATTTCTATTTTGTCCATGTTCTGCTCCTTTATCTCGGGGATTTTTCAAAAAACATCCCCTTGATTATAGAAGAATTTCGGAAACTATGCAATAGATATCCCTCTCTTTTCCAGTGGTGCATCTCACTCGGCATTTTTTAATGCCTGATCCATCGGAATTTTTCTGATCCGCATAAAGTCAAACATCATCACGATCAGATAACCGATCAGAACAAACGCGAACATTTTCACATAGCCCGCCGGAAGAATGACAAAGGAAAACCATCCGCTGTAACTGTACATGATCACTTTCCATGCGGCATTCATCACGAGCGCGCCAAGCACCACGCAGATTGCATCCGCCACGATCACAACAATCGTGGTCGACAGCAGATAAATGCTAGCAATCTCCCGGTTCTCATAGCCCAGGATCTTTGTCATGGAAATTGCCGTCTCATTCTTCTCAATGATGATCTTTGTGAGAAGATAAATTAACACCGCAGACAGCAGGATGCATAAGATCTGGAAATAGCTCATATACGATCCCATCGAGTGATCCAGCTGATCGCACATTTTCGTGATGTCCTGCTCCGTAATTACCGTCGCGATATTTTCCTCCGCAATGTCCGTAATCTCCGTGTCTGAGAAATAGCCGCCAAACGCATCCGCATCCTGCTCAAATACCTCCCGGTAATTTTCAATCGGCAGAAATACGGCAATGCTCTGGGACTTGTCAAAAATGCCCGCCACCCGGAAGGTATACTGCTGATTCTCGTACTTTTCATCCAGTGTGACATCGTCGCCCACAGAGACATCGTATTTGTCCGCATAGGAGGCGGAAATATATGCCTCGTTCTCTTTTAAATGAGTAAGATCATCGATTTTTACATACCGGCTGTCATCGGAGATGCCGTAGACAGATACTTCCTCATCGAGTGTATCACTCTTCCGTAAAAGAGATGTCATGCTGAATTTTTCCGCACCCGGCTCCTTTGTTGTGATGACATCGCCGTCCTCATCCTCCCAGGACGCAAGCACATACTGATACTTCGCGAACATCAGATCCTTGGCATTCTCCTTGTAATAGCCGAGCGTATCCGGCATGCCGACCGCCATCGCCAGCATGACCATACAGAAGAATATTCCGACAAAAAGGATCGCATAATTCGCCATATTCTGAAGCATAACGCGCAGGCGGAAACGGCTCAAAAACTTAAATCTTGGCAGGCGCATCGCCTTTTTACGCTTTGTCTTCTTTAAATCATGCCGCAAAAACTGTAACGGCGTATGGCGCATCATCCGCGCAATCACCACAAGGTTTACAACAAACATCAGAATCAGCGGAATCATTGTCGTCTTGATAAACGCATCCGGATTCCATATCGTCTCGTAAGTCGGAAGGCTGTAGCTGTTATAATACATCGAAACCACAATATTTTTGAACACCGTATATCCGAGAATGTTTCCGATCAGCGCCGCGACGAGCGTCACAATGACCGGCATCGACAGATAATGTGCCACCAGTTCCCCGCGCGTGTAACCCGAAGCGCGGAGTGTTCCGATGGTAGCCGACTCCCTGGCAATCGTGTTGCTGATTGTAATGGCAAAAATAAAAGCAATAATCACAATCAGAATATCGAGCAGCACACCGCCCATCGCCTCATCAGAGCCCATGTCATCCGTTGCAAAATGAATGGCAGGGTTCGCATATTCCGGAACATAATCCTCAATCTCCGCATCCGCGACAACCACCTGCGTCAGCAGGGCTTTCATAAAATCATCCGACAGATTTTTTTCTGCCGCCTCATCCGCCGGTTCTGTCACATAGTTCCACGCATAATCATAGTGCACCTTCTCGTGCAGGCGCGCAAATCCGTCTTCCGTCACCATCGCCACATTGAATTTCAGCGCATCAAACATCAGATCCGTACTTTTTTCATGCAGTGTGGCATAATTGACATAGGCGATCAGTCCGACGACACGATACGCCTCTCCGCCGACCGTTATGGTATCTCCCACCACAATGCCGACATTGTCCGCGTGCATGCGGTCCACCACAATCTCATCGGAAGATGCCGGGAAGCTTCCTTCCATCAGACACGCCAGATTGACCTCGTCCGTCTTTTTGAAAACGCGGACATTCCCGTCCGGGACGCCGTCGCCGTCGTGATCCTCCTCTTCATTCCGGTAAAAATTTTCAAATAAATTCACCGGAACCGCCGCAAAATCAGGATCGTTCAATTCGTATTTGTCTTCCGCCTTTTGATATTTTTCGTCAATTTCATCCAGAATCTTGTCCCAGGCTTCGTCGTACGCCTTCTCGTACGCCTCGTCATGTGCCTTCCCATACGCCTCGTCATAGGCGGTATCGTAGGCTTTCTGATACGCGCTCTCGTAAGCGGCATCGTAGGCCTGCTGATAACTTCCCGCCTGCTTTGCCTGCGCCACCGCCGTATCTAGCATCGCTGCAGCCATGGTCTCATCCATCCCCTGTGCCAGCAGTGTCTGTTTTACCTGCGCCGCAAACGTCTGGTCAAACTGTGTCTGAAATTCCGCATTGAATTTGCGGTCAAATTCCTCCTTGAACTGGCTGTCGAATTCGTCCTTGAACTTATCCTCAAATTCATCGTCAAACTTCTCATCCAACTCACGCTTTGCCTTGTCCGTGTAATACTGCTTTACATCCGCTTTCTCTCCCGTGGCAATCGCAGCGAGCAGTGTCTGATCCGCCTCCTCATTCAGTTCAAAATGTCCGTCCTCCAGCTTATATTTCGTGACTCCCTCATCTGCAGCCTTCATCATGCTCTCGTTGGCAACGTACATTCCCGATACAAAGCCGATTGTCAAAATGAGGAACAGGCTCACGAGCAGATATTTTCTCCAGTCTCCCGCCAGTTCCCTCGGTATGCGTCTGATCAGCGGATTTCTTGTCTTTTTCTTCTTCATGCCGGTCACACTCCTTACCATTCCAGATCTGCCGCTGAAACTTTATCCGTGTTGATCTCATTGTGACGTACTTCCCCGTCGCGCAGCTTGATCACATGATCTGCCATATGCCGGATCGCCTCATTGTGCGTAACCATAATAACCGTATTGCCGTATTTTATATTCACATCCTCGATCAGCTTTAAGATCTCTTTGGACGTATGATAATCGAGTGCGCCCGTCGGCTCATCACAGAGCAGAATATCCGGGTTCTTGACGATCGCCCTTCCGATGGATACTCTCTGCTGCTGACCGCCGGAGAGCTGATTCGGGAGCTTGTATCTGTGCTCATAAAGTCCCAGCGTATGTAACAGTTCATCAATATCCAGCGCATGATCGGACAGATACGCGCCGACCTCGATATTTTCCTTTACGTTCAGATTCCCGATCAGGTTATACATCTGAAAGACATAACCGAGATGCTTGCGCCGGTATTGCGTTAGTTTCTTCTCACTCATCTCCTCCAGCTTATCACCGCCGATCGAGATATAACCGGAATCCGCACTGTCAATGCCTCCGATGATATTGAGCAGCGTCGATTTCCCGGAGCCGGACGGTCCGAGCAGCACGCAGAACTCTCCCTTCGCCACGGAAAAGTTCATCCCGCGCAATACCTCCTGCCGTGTCTCGCCGCTTCCAAATCCCTTTTTCAGATCAACAATTTCCAGAAATTTCTTTTCTTCCTCCGACATAATCTCCTCTTTCCGGAACATCCCCATGCAGGAATATTCCTGTTTCCTTTTTGCAGGCAGCTGTTAGTTTTAACTAACTTTTTTCACATTATATCATAGTCCCGCAAGATTGCAAGAGCCAAACCGCAGGGAAGCCTGTACAAAAAATGGAAGCTTTTTCCTGTTTTTTTGACAAAAACTGCATGTTTATCTCTCTTAAATTCTCACATACTATTCCTGAACAAACGCAGATGGCGCAAGTTCAGACGAAGTCTGTGACCCAAAAGTCTAAGACAGACAAAGTGATCATAACAATGATAACAAAGGATCATTAACACACCAAAGGAGGAAACAATCATGGCAAATCGTTCATCTAACAGAGCAGCAATCCCTGAGGCAAAAAGTGCACTGGACCGCTTCAAGTACGAAGTGGCGAGCGAGATCGGCGTGCCGTTAAAGGACGGCTACAACGGAGATCTTACCTCCAGACAGAATGGTTCTGTCGGCGGTTATATGGTCAAGAAAATGATTGAGGCACAGGAAAAGCAGATGGCAGGCAAGTAACCCGCCCGTTGCAGACATTCCGAGAAAGAGAAAAAATACCAAAGAAAAAGACGGGACCGGCGCTTGCACCGGTCCCGTTTTATGTGTGAAATTATAAGCTCATCTGATTCTGTTCACGCATAAGGAAAGCTTCGAGATAATGCCGCAGGTTCTCATGCTCACCGAATATAAGATCCGGATCTTCTGCAAGCAGTTCGCCGACCGCCTCCGATGCATCCCGCAGCACGGCAGCATCCTGATAGATGTCGCCAAGTGCAAACTGCAGTTCGCCGGACTGACGGATCCCGAAGAAATCCCCCGGCCCCCGCAGTTTTAAGTCCTCGCTTGCAATCCGAAATCCGTCATTGGAATCATTTAAGATCTTAAGTCTGCGCTCCGCCGTCTTTGCGCTCGAACAGTTGACCATAATACAGTAGGACTGCGCATCGCCTCTTCCCACACGGCCGCGGAGCTGGTGAAGCTGCGCCAGGCCGAACCGCTCCGCATTTTCGATCATCATGACCGTGGCATTCGGCACATTGACGCCGACTTCCACGACCGTGGTCGCCACCAGCACCTGCACCTCATTTTTCATAAATGCCTCCATGACTTTGTTCTTCTGCGCCGGTTTCATCTGCCCGTGCAGCAGTCCGAGCTGGATCTCCTCCGGGAAAATCTGCCGGAGCTTCTTGACGTAGTCCGTGGCATTCTCCGTCTCCATACCCTCGACTTCCTCCACCAGAGGACAGATCACGTATGCCTGATGCCCGTTTTTGACCTCATTTTCGATAAATGCATACGCCTTGTTCCGATAGCCCGTATTGACCACGCAGTTTTTGACCGGAAGACGCTTTGCCGGCACCTCATCCACCACCGAGATGTCCAGATCCCCATACAGGATAATGGCGAGCGTTCTGGGGATCGGTGTGGCGCTCATCACCAGAATATGCGGATGTCTGCCCTTTTCCGCAAATATTTCCCGCTGGCGGACGCCGAAGCGGTGCTGCTCATCCGTGATGACGAGCGCCAGGTTATCGTAGATGGCGCGCTCCTGGATCAGCGCGTGTGTTCCGACCACCATCGCATTGGGATAAAGCTGCAGCGCCTCGTATGCCATGCGCTTCTGACGCGCCGTCATGGAGCCGGTGAGAAGCACCACCGGAATCTTTAATCCAAACTCTTCACACAGCTTCTGAAACGTCTCATAGTGCTGTCTGGCAAGCACTTCCGTCGGCGCCATGATCGCCGACTGGTAATCATTGTGCGCGGCATCTGCCATCGCCAGGAACGCTATGATCGTCTTTCCGGAACCGACATCTCCCTGAATCAGCCGCTGCATGACATAAGGGCTTCGCATATCGCGCTTCACTTCCGAGAGCGCCCGCTTCTGCGCGCCGGTCAGCTCATACGGTAGCCTGGCAATCAGCTCATCGGTAAAGGAATCCTCCCGGAATTCAAATTCGTTGGCTTCCTTGATCCGCTTCTCCTTGTGGTACTGCATATTTAAAATAAAGAGGAAAAACTCATCGAACACGAGACGGTTGCGCGCCGCGATCAGCGTGTCCATATTTTCCGGAAAATGAATCTCTTTGATCGCATAATTGTACTCGCAGAGTTTGTAGCGGCTGCGGATCTCCCGGGGCAGATATTCCTTAAACAGTTCTTCTCTGCCGAGCACCGAGCGCACGGTCTTTGTGACCAGATTGTTCGAGATTCCTCCGGTCAGACCATACACCGGCAAAAATGCCTGCTCCATGGCGGCGTACGATTCCCCGGAATAGATGGCTGCCTGCTCCATCACAAGACGGCTGCCTTTGCGCGCCACTTTCCCGTAGAATACATAGGTATTGCCCGGTGCAAGCTGGCTTTTGATGTATGGCATCCGAAACCACACCAGTTCAAGTTCCGCCTCATCCGTGCCGATGGTCGTCACCGTGACCGGCATGCTTCTCGTGCGTCTCACAACGGGTGTCTTTCTCACCCTGCCGAGTACCGCCGCCGTCTCGCCGTCCGTGACCTCCGCCACCTCTTTTGCTACCGGGAACTGCACATACGTCCTCGGATAATGAAGCAGCAGATCCCCCACCGTTTCGATATTTAATTTCTGGAACAGGGCGGCTGTCTTTTCCCCGATTCCCTTGATCTCTATTATGGATGTACTCTGATTCATACTCTGTTTCCTTTAGAAAAAGGCTGCCGCACCGTCAACCGCCTCAAGCGATGTCCGTGCAGCAGCCCTGCCTGTGCTTATGTTATTTACACTTTTCGTCTTACTCGACGGAGATCACGTAATAATAGATCGGCTGTCCGCCATAGTGGACTTCCACCTCGACATCCGGATGCGCCTCTGTGATCTTTTCACCGATCGCATTCGCTGCATCTTCCCTGGCATCCTCCCCGTAGTAGATGCTGACAATCGCCGAATCCTCATCGATGAGCTGTTCGATCATATCCAACACCGTAGCCTCAAGCTCCTTCCCAACGGCAAGGATTCCCTGATCGCCGATGCCCATAAAATCATCCTGCTTGATCTCCTTGTCATCGATCACGGTATCGCGCACCGCATAGGTCACCTGACCGGTCTTTACCGTCCCCAGTTCCTCGCTCATGCGCTCTGCATTCTCCTCCGGTGTGCTGTCCGGAATATAGTTGATGAGCGCCGTGATTCCCTGCGGGATCGTCTTGGTCGGGATCACGATGATCTTTTTGTCCTCCACAAGAGAGGCTGCCTGATTGGCTGCGAGAATAATATTCTTGTTATTTGGAAGAATAAAGATATTCTTCGCGTTCACTTTTTCGATAGCGTTTAACATATCCTCGGTGCTCGGGTTCATCGTCTGTCCGCCCTCAATAATGTAGTCCACACCAAGTCCCTGAAAGATCTCATTGATACCGTCGCCGATGCTGACAGAGATAAAGCCCATCTCCTTCGGCGGTTCCTGCTCTTTTGGAGCTTCCTCGTCCTTCAGCTGCTTCTCCACGTCCTCGATGGTCTCCGACTGCATCTCTTTTTCCTTGAGTGCAGAGATCTTCTCGTCACGCTCTAACTTCATATTCTCAATGATGATCGTCGTAAGGCTTCCGTAAGTCAGACCGCGCTGCATCGCAAGTCCCGGATCATTCGTGTGCACATGCACCTTTACAATCTCGTCATCAGCGACAACAACGATCGAATCACCGATGCTCTCTAAGTACTCTTTGAATTCCGTCTCCTGTCTTGTGGAAATCGGCTTCTCCAACATAATCAAAAACTGGGTACAGTACGCAAACTTGATCTCCTGCGCTGCCTGTGCCTCAATGTTGTAGGAGGCGCTTCCCGTCTCGGCCGCCGGCTGCTTCTCCGGTGTCTCAATCGAGTAATCGATCTCCTTGCCCTGCAGGGAGTCAAGCGCACCCTTCATCACCTGCATCAGACCCTGTCCGCCGGAATCCACAACTCCCGCCTGTTTTAATACCGGAAGCATATCCGGCGTCATGCTAAGGACATGATCGCCCTCTTTGATGACTTCCTCGCAGAACGCAAGCAGATCGGTCGTCTCCTCCTCGCTCAGCTCTACCGCACGTACCGCCATCCCTTTGGCAACCGTAAGAATCGTACCTTCCTTCGGCTTCATAACCGCCTTGTATGCGGTCTCTACTGCCTTCTCAAACGCATCGGACAATACCTGCACGTCAATCTCATCATACTCTGCAATAACCTTGGTAAACCCGCGAAACAGCTGGGAAAGAATGACGCCGGAATTACCTCTCGCTCCGCGGAGGGAACCGGAGGAAATTGCCTTTGCAAGCGACTTCATGTCCGGCTCTGCCATCGCCGCCACTTCCTTCGCGGCAGACATGATCGTCATCGACATGTTGGTACCGGTATCTCCATCTGGAACCGGGAATACATTCAGTTCGTTGATCCACTCTTTCTTTGCTTCCAAGTTTTTCGCTCCGGCCAGAAACGCTTTTGCGAGAGCCTCGGCATTTATCGTAGTGATCTCCACCTCAAAAATCCTCCTTAATCAATCACTCGTACGCCTTCGACGTAGATGTTCATTTTCTTAATTTCCATTCCGGTAAACGCCTCGACCTTATATTTTACCGTCTCGATCAGATTATCGGATACCGTGATGATGCTGACGCCGTAAGATACGATCACATGAAAATCGATCGTGATCTTGTTCTCCTCATCAATGACGACATTGATGCCGTGCGTGAGATAATCCTTCTTTAAAAGCTTCACCAGACCGTCCTTCATGTTGACTGCAGCCATACCGACAATTCCAAAACATTCCACTGCAACCGATCCTGCATACGTTGCGATCACTTCCGGATCTATTGTAACCTTGCCCAACTGGGTCTCCATATGTCCATTCATATAATACGATGCTCCTTTCAAAGCCATATTAACGCTAGTTTATTGCTATTATAACCGCTTTTTGCACAAATTCATAGCCCTGTTTTTTGAATTTTATATTTTTTTTAAATTTTGCTTGCAATATGTACTTTCTTCTGATAGAATAATCATGTTGTGAGCCTGTATGCTATACAGGTTTTACCTGTAGAATGTGCGGGCAAGTCCTGCATCACCAGGATAAAATATGCAAGGAGGTGCAAAATCATGGCAAAATGTGCAGTTTGTGGAAAGGGCGCTCATTTCGGTAACAACGTGAGCCATTCTCATAGAAGATCAAATAGAATGTGGAAGTCGAACATCAAGCGTGTCAGCTGTAAAGTGAACGGAACACCGAAGAAGTTATATGTATGTGCTTCCTGTTTAAAGTCCGGCAAAGTAGAAAGAGCTTAGGAAAAAGTAATAACATCTGTTTCAGTCCTGCTGATTCAGATGTTATTTTTTTGCGCTCTTTCCTACTGTAATTTTAAAGGCGGTTATCCCAAAGATAACCGCCTCTTTTCTGCTTTTATGCAAAATCAAACAGCGACAGCTGGTTCGACTCCGGCAGTTCGCCGAGCAGCCCCAGATCTGCCATAAGGTCGATGACCGTCTTGGTCGCCTTGGTGCGCTGCCTGAAGTCGTCCTTGGACAGAAACTTGCCATCCTTTGCCGCCTCGGCAACCGCAATCGCAGCATTGTCACCCATACCGTCAATCGTGTTTAACGCCGGCATGAGTCTGCCGTCAATCACCTGAAAACGGTCCGGCTTTGCGCGGTACACGTCGATCGGCGTAAAATCAAACCCTCTGGCATACATCTCCTGCACGATCTTCATATCGCGGTAGGTATCCTGCTCCTTTTTGGAGAGTGAATCCTTTCTCCGCGTGTAATCCTTGTAAAAATATTCAAGACGCTCCTTGCCCTGACACATGATCTCGTAGTTAAATCCCGTCGCACGGATCGAGAAATATGCCGCATAGTAAGCAAGAGGATAATATACCTTACAGTAGGCGATACGCCATGCCATCATAACGTATGCCGCCGCATGTGCCTTCGGGAACATGTACTTGATCTTCAGACACGAATCTATGTACCACTCCGGCACATCATGCGCGCGCATCTCCGTCTTCCACTCTTCCTTTAAGCCTTTTCCCTTACGCACCGACTCCATGATCGTGAAGGACTGCTCACTGTCAAGTCCCTTCTGGATCAGGTAGATCATGATATCGTCACGGGTACAGATCGCGGTGGAAATCGTTGCCAGTCCCTGCTCGATGAGTGTCTGCGCGTTGCCGAGCCATACGTCCGTACCGTGGGACAGACCGGAGATACGGATCAGATCCGAGAACTCCTGCGGCTTGGCATCGATAACCATCTGCATGGCGAAATCGGTTCCAAACTCCGGAATACCGAGACATCCGAGCGGAATTCCATGAATGTCATCCGGCGTCACACCGAGTGCCGATGTATTTTTAAATAAGGACATGACCGACTCATCGTCGAGCGGGATCGTTGTCGGGTCAATTCCCGTCAGATCCTGCAGCATACGAATCATCGTCGGATCATCGTGTCCGAGAATATCGAGTTTTAACAGGTTGTGGTCGATCGAGTGATAATCAAAATGTGTCGTTACCGTCGCTGTCGTCATATCGTTCGCCGGATGCTGTACCGGCGTAAACGTGTTGATCTCCTCTCCCACCGGAAGCACGACGATTCCGCCCGGGTGCTGTCCCGTCGTCCTGCGGACGCCGACGCATCCCTGCACAATACGGTCAATCTCACAGTTCCGCTTGTGGACACCGCGCTCCTCGTAGTAATTCTTGATGTATCCGAACGCCGTCTTGTCCGCCAGCGTACCGATCGTTCCGGCACGGAATGTCTGACCGTATCCGAAAATAACCTCACAGTAGGCATGCGCTTTACTCTGATATTCACCGGAAAAGTTCAGGTCGATATCCGGCTCCTTGTTTCCCTTGAATCCCAGGAACGTCTCAAACGGAATGTCAAACCCGTCTTTTACCAGCTTCTTGCCACAGACCGGACAGATCTTATCCGGCATATCACATCCGCTTCGCCCGGAGAACGCCTTGACCTCCGGCGAATCAAAGTCGCTGTACTTGCAGTAGGCACAGCGGTAATGTGCCTGCAGCGGATTGACCTCCGTGATACCGGACATGGTCGCCGCGAACGAAGATCCGACCGAACCTCTGGAGCCTACCAGATAACCGTCCTCGTTGGACTTCCACACCAGTTTCTGTGCAATGATATACATTACGGCATAGCCGTTGGAAATGATGGAATTCAGCTCACGGTCCAATCGCTCCTTCACGATGGACGGAAGCTCCTCGCCGTACATGCTGTGCGCCTTGGTGTAGCAGATGTCACGCAGCATCTGATCGGAATTCTCAATGACCGGCGGGCACTTGTCCGGGCGCACCGGTGCGATCTTCTCACACATATCGGCAATCTTGCCGGGATTCGTGATGACAACCTCCTCCGCCTTGGTGCTTCCGAGATACTCGAACTCCTTTAACATCTCCTCCGTTGTCCGAAGGAACAGCGGTGCCTGGTCATCGGCATCCTTAAATCCCTTGCCCGCCATGATGATACGGCGGTATACCTCATCCTCCGGATCAAGGAAATGCACGTCGCAGGTGGCGACCACCAGCTTGTTGAATGTCTCGCCCAGCTTTACAATCCGCCGGTTGATATCCTGCAGCTCCTCGACAGAGTTGATGGCGCTCTTCTCATCCCGCAGCATGAAACTGTTGTTGCCGATCGGCTGAATCTCCAGATAGTCGTAAAACTTCACAAGACGGATGATCTCCTCCTCCGGTCTGCCGTCTAAAATCGCACGGTAGAGTTCGCCTGCCTCACAGGCAGATCCGAGCAGCAGTCCCTCTCTGTACTTTACAAATTCGCTCTTTGGCACACGCGGTGTCTTGTGAAAATAGGTCAGGTGTGACATGGAGACCAGACGGTAGAGATTGATGCGTCCGATATCGTTTGTCGCCAGTATGATCGCGTGATGGCTCTTTAACTTTTTCACAAGTTCCGGCGACGTCGCGCCCATCTGGTTCACATCGTCTAACGTCTCCATGCCGCGTTCATGAAGCATCTCGATAAACTTGACAAAAATCTCCGCCGTACATGCCGCGTCATCGACCGCCCGGTGATGGTGATCCAGCGATACACCGACCGCCTTTGCCACGGTATCCAGCTTGAAACGGTTTAACTGCGGCAGCAGGATTCTCGCCAGCGCCACGGTATCTGCGATGGTAAAATCAAACGGCAGTCCCATGCGCTCGCAGTTCTTGCGGATGAATCCGGTATCGAACTCCGCATTGTGTGCCACCATGACGGTCCCCTCGCAGAACTTCATGAATTCGGGCAGGATCTCCTCAATCCTGGGCGCATCGAGCACCATGTCATCCTTGATGGACGTCAGCTGCTCAATATTATACGGGATCGGCACCTCCGGATTGACGAAGGTCGAAAAACGCTCCGTGATAGCTCCGTCCACCACCTTGACGGCACCGATCTCAATGATCTTATTCTTATCCGGCGAAAGTCCGGTTGTCTCCAGGTCAAATACGACATAGCTGTCATTTAAGCTCTGTCCTTTTGAGTCAACGATAATATCCTTCAGGTCATCCACCAGATACGCCTCCACGCCGTAGATGATCTTAAAATCTGAATCCGGCGGAACCGCATGGTTCGCGTCAGGGAAAGCCTGTACATCGCCGTGGTCCGTGATGGCAATCGCCTTGTGTCCCCACTTCATGGCGCGTTTTACAATATCCTTGACATCCGAGACGCCATCCATATCGCTCATCTTCGTATGGCAGTGCAACTCCACGCGCTTCTCCGGGCTGGTGTCTGCACGTGTGGACGTAAAATCCGCAATCTTTTTGATGCCGACCACAGAACCGATCGTAAGCTCACTGTCGAACTTGTCGATCGTCGTCACACCCTTGATCTTTAAAAACGCTCCCTTTGCGAGTCCCCCGTCAAGCAGTTCCTGCAGCTGATCGTTTCTGGTAAAGATTTTTAACACAATCGAATCGGTAAAATCCGTCACGGACATAATCACGATCGTCTTCTCATTCCGGATCTCTCTGGTCTCTAACGTCATGACCTGGCAGCGGATCGTCACCTCTCCCATCTCTCCCACAATCTTCTCGATCGCGATCGGTTCATCCTCAAAATCACGTCCGTAGATCACATCCGGATTGTCCGACTTCTTAAGGCCGCCGCCCTCGAATCTGCGCTTGAATTCCTTCTTCCCTTTTTCGCCGTTTCCTGCAGTTTTTCCTGCATGTTCTGCAGATTTTGCAGTATTTTTTGCAGAAGAAACGGTATTTGTGGTGGCATTGCCGCCTGCACCACCAGATGTTGTTGTGCCATCGGAAGACGCCTCGGCACCGCCTTCTGCAACCGCCGGCACACTCTCCCCGTCGTCATTGCGGATATGTACCTTTTTCATGATGTTTTTGATCTCAAACTGTATCTGCAGATCACTGTTTTTCTTGTATTTGCTCTCCTTCGGTTCCTCGTAGGCAAGCTCCACTGCCAGATCGAGTCCGCATCGCTCACAGATTACCTTCTCTAAAAACTCCACGATCTCATGGGAACGCGTCTGTGCGATAATGGTGTTCTCCAGTGTGAGCAGCATGTGGCTTTCACTCGTAAACTCCATCTTTGCCGTCCGAAGCAGATTGTATTCCATCAGGCTGTAATCTTTCAGTTCCTCTAAAATACTGTCGCGGTACAGATCAAGCAGCTTTTCTGGTGTATACTGTTCCGAGAGATGATACTTTTCAATGACCTTGACCTGCATCATTCTGCCCTTAAAAATCTGTTGTGCAATGGCAGATTCCAACTGGCGGATATCCTTCTTGTGAATCAGACGCGTGCTGCTCAAATAGACGCGCAGATGATTGCGCTCATGATTCATACCCACCTTTGTTACTTCCGTCTCCGTCAGCAGATTTTTCATGTCGCCTTCTACCTGCAGTGATGGAAATACATCAAAAAACCGTTTTGCCATGCCCTTTTCTCACTTCTTCCTCAGTCTGTTCTACTTCTGCTGCTCATTCCAGTGCAGCAGCTCATAGCGCAATGCCTCAAGCAGTTCGCCCTCCGGCACCTTTTTATACACTTCCCCGTTCTTGATCAAGAGTCCCTCTCCGATTCCTCCGGCAATACCGATATCCGCTTCCTTTGCCTCACCCGGTCCGTTGACAACGCAGCCCATAACCGCCACCTTGATGTCTAACGGGATGTCTGCCACCATATTTTCCACCTGGTTGGCAAGCCCGATCAGATCGATTCTGGTTCTGCCGCAGGTCGGACAGGACACGACCTCCACACCGCCTTTGCGCAGCCCTAAGGTACGCAGAATCAGCTTCGCGGACTTGATCTCCTCCAACGGGTCTCCCGTGAGCGATACGCGGATTGTATCACCGATTCCCTGATGCAGAATGAGTCCCAGTCCGATCGAAGATTTGATATTGCCGCTGATGATGGTGCCGGACTCCGTGATACCGACATGCAGCGGATGATCCGTCTGTGTCGCAATCAGCTCGTGCGCCTTCACGCACATCATCACATCGGAGGATTTGATGCTGATGACCAGATTGTCATACCCCATATCCTCGATCAGATGTACTTTATCGAGGGCGCTCTCGACAATCCCCTCCGCCGTCACACCGTGATATTTTTCCACAAGATCTTTTTCCAGAGATCCACTGTTGACGCCGACACGGATCGGAATACCGCGCTCTTTTGCGGCATCCACCACTGCGCGCACACGCTCTGTACTTCCGATATTTCCCGGATTGATGCGGATCTTATCCGCACCGTGCTCGATCGCGGCAAGCGCCAGGCGGTAATCAAAATGAATATCTGCCACAACGGGAATGCTCACCTGCTTTTTGATCTCGGTCAATGCCTCCGCCGCCTCCATAGTCGGCACGGCGCAGCGGATAATATCACATCCGGCAGCGGTAAGCGCCTGAATCTGCGCCACAGTTGCAGCCACGTCCTCCGTCTTTGTATTTGTCATGGACTGGATCAGGATCGGATTGCCTCCGCCGATCACCCGGTCGCCAATTTTCACTACTTTTGTCATCTTTTTGCCTTTCTATCCGAACAGCTTGCGGATATCGTTAAAAAATGTAAAGAACATGAGTGCAAACAACAGCATCATGCCAATAAAATGCACCATGCCTTCCTTGTCGGGATCGACGCGCTTTCCGCGGATCACCTCGACAATCAGAAACAATAGTCTGCCTCCGTCCAGCGCCGGAAGCGGCAGCAGATTCATCACACCGAGGTTCGCCGATAAGAAGATCGCAATATAAAGCATCTGCAAAAATACCATATAATAGCCGTACGTCACGCTCTGCTCATAGCTGTCCCCGATCATATTGACGATCCCGACCGGACCGCTCATGTCATTGACGCTCACCTTTCCGCCCACCAGAGACTTCAGGCTGTCAATCGTCACCCGGATCCAGTATTCCACCTCATATACGCTGTATTTTAAATTGGAAAGCACAGAACCTTTCGTCTTTTGCGCGCTTCCCTGAAAGCCGTACATATAATAGCCGTATTCTTCGTTATATTTGGGCGTGAGCACCGTCTGATAGCGTTCTCCGTCCCGCTCATAGGTCACTGTGACCGCGTCCCCGGAATGAAACTGTGTGTAGGCGCTGATGTCCCGGAAAAAATGTATCCGGGTGTGATCAATCTTTAAGATTGTATCTCCCGCCTGCATTCCCGCCTCCTCGGCCGGATATCCCTCCGTCACTCCGGCGAGCACCGGCAGATCATAGCCGATATTGCATAACAGAATAAAAGCAAAGACAAACGCCATCAGGAAATTGAATACCGGCCCGGCAGCCACCACACTGATGCGCGCCCAGACTGATTTTTTCCCGAACGCCCTGCCGTCCTCGCTCTCCGTATCCTCTCCCTCCATCATGCACGCTCCACCGATCGGGAACAGATGCAGGGAGTATGTCGTCTCTCCCTTTGTGATGCCAAACACTTTCGGTCCCAGTCCGAGACAGAATTCATTCACCCGGATTCCGTTTGCCTTCGCCAGAAGGAAATGCCCCAGTTCATGAAAAATAATAATCAGACTGAATATCAGAATTGCGATAATAATCTTCATGCAAAAACCTTTCCCCATTTGCCTGCAATGTGTTCATATGCGGCTGCCTCCGTCTCCAGGATCTCATCAACCGTCGGATTGGCAATAAAATCAGCTGCCTCCATACACGATTCAATCATCTCCGGGATCTGCTGATAGGCAATTTTTCGATCCAGGAAAAGCGCTACCGCCTTTTCATTCGCCGCATTAAATGCCGTCGGAATATTGCCGCCGCGGCGCATCGCCTGATAGGCTAACGCAAGACCGCGGAACGTCTCCGTGTCCGGTTTCTCAAACGTCAGCTGTCCCAATGCAAACAGATCCAGTCTGTCGCCCGAGAGCGGTCTGCGCTTCGGATAATAGAGCGCATACTGGATCGGCAGACGCATATCCGGTGTGCCGAGCTGCGCAATGACTGCGCCGTCCTCATACTGCACCGCAGAATGAATCACACTCTGCGGATGAACAACCACCTCAATCTGCTCCAGTTCCACATCAAACAGCCACTTTGCCTCCATAACTTCCAGGCCTTTATTGACAAGCGTTGACGAATCGATCGTGATCTTGCGTCCCATTGTCCAGTTCGGATGACGCAGCGCATCCTCCACCTGAATGTGTGCCAGATCTTCCGGCTTTTTCCCGCGGAACGGTCCGCCGGACGCCGTGAGAAGAATCTTCGCAATGCGGTTCCCGTTTTCTCCCTGCAGCGACTGGAAAATAGCGCTGTGCTCGCTGTCGACCGGCAGAATCGGCACGCCGCATTTTTTTGCCAGCGGCATAATAATATGGCCTGCCGTCACAAGCGTCTCCTTGTTCGCAAGTGCAATCTTTTTCCCCGCTTCAATGGCTGCAATCGTCGGTCTTATGCCGAGCATCCCGACAATCGCCGTCACAAGGATCTCGCTCTCCGGCTGTACCGCCACCTCCAGAAGTCCATCCATGCCGGACACCACGCGGATATTCAGATCCTTCGTGCGATCGCGCAGTTCTTTGGCGGCGTCCTCCTGAAAAACGCATACCAGCAGCGGATGAAACTCTCTCATCTGCTCTTCCAGCTTTTTGATGTTGCTTCCGGCCGCAATCGCCGTCACCTGTATGTCGCCCTGCTCCCGCACAATATCTAACGTCTGTGTCCCAATGGAGCCTGTCGATCCCAAAATAGCTATCTTCATCATAGGTCTCTCCCAAAATTACAATACAATCAAATTAGCGGCAAGGAAATAGATGAGCGGCGCCGTAAAAATGACGCTGTCGAAACGATCCAGGATACCGCCGTGTCCCGGAATGAGTTTTCCATAATCCTTGATGCCGTAATTGCGCTTGATGGCGGAAGCTGTCAGATCTCCCACCATGGATACCAGTGCGCCCGCCGCACTGATGGCTGCCATAATCCAGACATGTGACATCTCACTTCCCATCGCCCCGCGAAATACCATGCCGTAAATCACGGTGAGAAGCGCAGCTCCGATCACACCACCCACGGCGCCCTCCACGGACTTTTTCGGACTCAGCTTCGGCGTCATCTTATGCTTCCCGATCAGCATGCCGACACAGTACGCGCAGGTGTCGCATCCCCAGGAACACAGAAAAATAAGCCACACAATGTAGGTTCCGGCGCTAAGCATTCTGGTCTGGTACACGTAAGACAGCATCACTGCCACATAGAACACGCCGAAAAATGCGGCGAGCAGCTGCTCCGTCTGATACTTCGGGTAAGTGAACACATACACGAACATCAATACGATCAGAAGACCTAAAACCAGCATCATCAGATCCGGCAGAAAGCCGAAGCGCAGATTCGCATAGTAGACCGCCGCCGTTGCATACCCGACAATGCCCGGCGCAGACTTCTCAATATGAAAAATCCGGTATAATTCAAACATCCCGATCCAGGAAATCAGCAACGTGGACACCAGCAGCACATCCCCGCCGGTAATAATCAATACCAATGCGGCAATCACAAGAACGATTCCGCTCAATAATCTCGTCTTAAACATATCTCCTCCATCCGGCAGTCCAGCCTACTTATTGTCCGTCAAACCGCCAAATCTTCTGTCTCTTTTATTATACGCTTCAATGGCACGCTCTAATTCCTCTTTGTGAAAATCCGGCCACGGCACATCGGTAAAGTAAAATTCACTGTATGCGAGCTGCCAGAGTAAGAAATTGGACAACCTGAGTTCCCCACTCGTGCGGATTAAAAGATCCGGATCCGGAATGCCTGCGGTATCCAGATACTCCTCAAACACACTTTCTGTGATCTCTTCCGGCTTTCTCTTCCCCGCCGCAACATCTTCGCTCATACGGCGCATTGCGCGTGTCATCTCGTCGCGGCTGCCGTAATTGATGGCAATCTGAAGATTCAAGCCGTCATTTTTTGCGGAGGCAGCCTCCAGTTCACGGATGCGCTCCTGAAAGCGCTCACTGAGTCTCGTCGTATCGCCGATCACGCGCACGCGCATATTGTTTTTGTCTGCTGTCTTAATGCAGTTCTTCAGATAGCTTTCCAAAAGCTTCATCAGCGCTTCCACTTCGCCCTCCGGGCGGTTCCAGTTTTCCGTCGAAAATGCGTACATGGTAACATACTTTACGCCGAGATCATGTGCTGCCTGGCATACCGTCTCGACATTCTTGGCTCCCGCTGTATGTCCGTAATTCCGGGGCATTCCCTTTGCTTTTGCCCATCTTCCGTTTCCATCCAGTATGATCGCTATATGCTGTGGAATCTTTCTTCCCGTCTCCATACCTGTGCTTCTCCCTCGTATCTGTACTGAAGTATCAACTATACAAAATAACGGAAAAGATACAGATGTATGCCTCCATAAACATCTGTATCTCCTCTCGTTTCAAATCTATCCAAACTATACCGTAAGGATTTCCTTTGTCTTTGCCTCGACCGCACGGTCCACATCTGCGATGTACTTATCGGTCATCTTCTGTGCCTGATCTTCCAGCTGCTTGATCTCATCCTCGGAGACATCTTCCTCCTTGGCAAGCTTCTTAAAGGAATCGTTGGCATCACGGCGGATATTGCGGATTGCAACCTTCGCGTTCTCGCCCTTTTTCTTTACATCTTTTGCAAGTTCCTTACGTCTCTCCTCGGTAAGCTCCGGGAACAGAAGCCGGACTGTCTTTCCATCATTCGTAGGATTGATTCCAAGATCGGAAGTAAGAATCGCCTTCTCAATCTCCTTTACCATGGATGCCTCCCACGGCTGAATCTGAATCATACGCGGCTCCGGAACACTGACATTCGCCACCTGCTGAATTGCTGTCGGAGTACCATAGTAATCCACTCTCAATTTGTCAAGCACATGCGGATTGGCGCGTCCTGCGCGGATCCCACCAAACTCCTCCGCAAGATTGTTCATTGTCTTGCCCATCTTCTCATCAAATACCGCTAATCTCTGATCCATATATACACCATGCCTTTCTATCAATTCTATGAAACTGTAACCTTCGTGCCGCTAAACTCTCCTGTCATGGCTTTTACGATACTATTCTCTTCATTCAGTCCGAATACATACATCGGCATCCGGTTCTCCATGCACATAATGGAAGCTGTCAGATCCACCACCGCAAGCTTCTTGTCAATCACTTCCTGAATGGAGACCTCATCATACTTCACTGCGTTCGGATTCAGCTTCGGATCGCTGTCATACACACCGTCAATCGCCTTTGCGAGGTAGATTCCGTCTGCCTCCATCTCGATTGCGCGCAGAACAATGCCCGTATCCGTCGAGAAATATGGGTGTCCCGTTCCTCCCGCGAAAAATACAACCATTCCCTTTGCAAAATACTTGTTTGCACGATCCTTGGAAAACAGCTTTGTCATGCTTCCACACTCAAAAGGTGTCAGAATCTGTGTCTGCATGCCCACAGAGCGGAAAATCTCTGAGACATAAATACAGTTCATGATCGTGGCGAGCATACCGATCTGATCCGCTTTGGTGCGGTCGATCGTCTCGCTGGTGCGTCCTCTCCAGAAATTGCCGCCGCCGATCACGATACCCACCTCGGTACCGCCATCCACGATCTGCTTTACCTGCTTTGCAACCTCTGTGACTGTCGGCTCGTCAAATCCTGTGTGCTTATCGCCCGCAAGCGCCTCGCCGCTTAACTTTAACAGAACTCTCTTCATAATGCTTAGTTTCCTTTCTTGGCATTGAACAGACTCTGAACATCCACATCTGCATAGCACTGAGAGCAGAATCCCTCAATCACAGCGCCGTTGTTGATCTGAACAGACCGGGACTTGATGTTACCCATAACTACTGCGGAAGTATCCACAACAACCGGTCCCTGAACATCGATGTCTCCCTTGATAGCACCCGCGATCACTGCGGAGCTGGATGTCACATTACCGATAATCACGGAGCCAAGACCAATCTTAACCGTACCGGAACTTACGACTTCACCCTCCACCTGTGCAGAATCTGCAAAGAATTCAGAAGTGTTGCTGTTGCCGTTGACAACGCCTGTCACGGTAAGCTTTCCGTTGCAGCTTACATTTCCGTCTACCTGACCTCTGATGTCGAGAGATCCGTTTGAGATCACATCACCGTTGATAATCGTTCCCTCTGTAATCACGGAAACCTCGTCCGATACGATCGGCTTATCCTGTGGTGCGCTCTGCGGTGCTGCCGCTGCCTGTGCTCCTGTCTGTGCTACCTGTACTGGTGTTACTGTATTATCAGCCATTTTCTTCTCCTCCTGTGCTGCTGCCATTGCATGCTGCGTGTATTCTTCTTTTGTTTTCTGTGGCTCTGCCGACGCTGCAGGTGTCCGCACTTCCACCGGCTCCTGCTTCGTCACCTGCTCTAACAGGCCATCCAGCTTCGACAGTTCGCTCGCCACATCCACTTCATCTTCCAGTGTGTTCACGACCATGTCATCATCCTTGTCCGTGCTTTCGAGATTGTCTTCTCCCGGCATAAGTTCATTCACTGCCTGTGAGAAATCATCCTTAAAGTCCTTGAAAAATCCCATGTTCTTACCTCCATTTATAATCTGGTCATCTGGCACTGTCGGCTTTGACATACTGGATAACCTGTGTATCTTCATCAATCGGTAAAATCTCGGCATCCATATCCTGCAATGCCTCGATCAGCGGTCCTACCGCTTCTACCGTTGTTGACCTATCTTCCGAGTCGTGCAAAAGCACAACCGAGGTCTTGTATTTTGAAACATCTGAAACAACATTCTCGACCAGTTCTTCCGGTGTATATGCAGCATTTGCCGCATCGCCTGCCGAGACGTTCCAGTCGTAATAAACGACGTCCTCGCTGTTTAAAAACCGGATCAGCGAACTCATCGGCACATTGCTGATCTGATTGCTGCTCCCGCCCGGAAACCGGTAATAGCGGCTCTTTTCACCGGTCACCTCATAGAGATAATCCTGCAGCTGATGAAAATCCGCCTCGAACGCATCCTCCGACTGATAGATCAGACTGTACTTATTAGAATAGGAATGCATTCCCAGCGTATGCCCCTCATCCACGATCCTCTGGTAGATGGCTGCCGATGCCTCATCCTCTTTTCCGACCACAAAAAAGGTTGCCTTGACATCGTACTCCGACAGCACATCTAAAATGGCGTCCGTATTCTCAGACGGCCCGTCATCAAACGTCAGATAAACTTTATGTACATCTCCATCCTGTGCCAGATTGTCTGTCTCGTCGATCCCGGATGCAGGTGCCGTCACAGCCACTGTCTCCGTATCCATGCCGCTGGTCTCTTCCTGGGGTAGTGCCTCCGTATCCGGCACCTGCTGGTTCATCACCCGCTGCATCTGCCAGAGTTCATCTAACTTTCTCTCCATGGATCTCGTCCGGACAAGCAGAAAAATGATCAGAATCATGGACAGGATGATCCACCCGGCAATTATCGCGATTATGGTATGTTTCATTCTTGCAATCCGCTTTCTCCGCCTGCGTTGATTGCGGAGTGCCTCAGAATCCTTATCCTGCATGTAGAACCCCCAAGTTAATCATAATACTTTATCTATTGTATCACATTTTTGTATTTTTCAAAGAAAAAAGCGCAAAAAAATCGTATGATTTTTCTACACTTTTTCATGTATTTTCTGAATTTTTATGTTTCTCCCGCTAAAAGCCCGGTGACCACCGCCCCCACACTAAACAGCATCACGCCCCAGGCGATGACAGCCGGCGATGTCCCGCGCAGCGGGATTTTCCCTAATATGGCAACCGGGGACGCCGCCAGCAGCCCGAAAATTGCCCAGTAGGTCAGCCTCTCAAACCTGCAGAGCAGATATTCCATCAGCTTTGCGACAAGAAAAATACCTCCAAGCACGCCGCATCCGAACGGGACTAATAGGACAAGACAGTACCACGCCGTCCCGGCATCCAGCATGACCACCGCCACAACGAACGCATTGATATGGTCAATGACCGGCGTGTAATATCCGAGCGCCATCAAAAGCATCGAACCGCTCACCCCCGGAATGACCATCGTAGCCGCGGCAGCCAGCCCCACCGCAAAAAGCTTCACTGCCGTCCCAGGACCGGCGGCAAGAACCTGTTCGCTGCCTTTTCCAAGGAACTGCATTCCAATCATCAGGCAGAAGAATCCCAAAAACAGTGCCAGCTCCGGCACCTTCGGATATCCCCTGGACACCTTGCGCCAGATGAGCGGCACGCCGCCGAAAATCAGTCCGATAAAAAGCATCGCGGTCTGGAACGGAAAATTCTCAAAAAGATAACCGATCATAAAGGAAAGGCAGATAATTCCGATCCCCATTCCAAACAGATACGGAAACAGCTTTAAGATGCTTTCCTTTTTATGACGAAAAAAACCGGTGACCGCCTGCAGAAGTTCATCATAAATCCCCAGCGACACCATGATCGTACCGCCGCTCACTCCTGGAACTACATTGGCGATTCCGATCGTAATTCCTCTTATGACATTCTTTATGAATTCCATACATCCTCCACTTTTTTGCATGCTGCCTTTCTCTGTTCCGCCGCAAGCGATTCGCTCTTCTTATCCGGAAGAAGATGCTCTGCCATCCCTGCCAGCAGATTTCCGGCCGGAAGCAAAAGCAGGGTCGTTCCGATATTAAAAATCGTATGCATGTTGGCAATCTGGGCAGCCGGTCGTCCCGGTGTCAGCTGCGCAACCAGCGAAACGAGCGGCGTTGTCATGCACAGCACGGTAAACACCACCGTTCCGATCAGATTAAACGAAAGATGAATGATCGTCGTGCGCTTGGCGTTCCTTCCGGTGCCTATGGCAGCCAGAACCGCCGTAATGCATGTGCCGATATTCTGACCGAACAGAACATACACCGCCCCCACGAAAGATACAGCTCCTCCCTGTGCCAGAGTCTGCAGGATACCGACCGAAGCCGAGGATGACTGAATGGCTGCCGTGAACGCCGCGCCCGCCAGGATTCCAAGCAGTGGATGTTCAAACTTTGTCATTGCCTGAAGGAACACCTGCGAATCACAGAGCGGCTGCATGGCTTCCCCCATCATATCCATGCCGATAAACAGGATTCCAAGCCCCGCCACAATCTCGCCTGTGTACCGGATCCGGTCTTTTCCCGCAAACAGAATCAGAACCACCCCCAAAAAAGCCAGAAGCGGCGCAACGGCTCCCGCATCCAGTGCAATCAGCTGACCGGTGATTGTGGTGCCGATATTTGCCCCCATGATAATCCAGACCGCCTGGCGCAGAGTCATCATCCCGGAATTCACAAAGCCAACGACCATGACCGTGGTGGCTGAGGATGACTGGATCACCGCCGTCACCGCTGCTCCGACGCCCACGCCAAGGAAGCGGTTCTTTGTCAGCCGCTCCAGGATCTGCTTCATCTTCTCACCTGCGGCAGCATTTAAGCCCTCGCTCATCTGATGCATTCCATACAAAAAGAGTGCAAGCCCGCCCAGCAGTGCAAAAAAATTTCTATATTCCATTTTCTTCTTTTCCCTTTTCTTATCCTAATCTTATGACGCTTCTGATACCTGTGATAACCAAAAGGGCAAATCTTTTTTACCGTCGGAATTGTGCACAAAACGCACCATGCGGTAACCTGCCAGGCAGATGCACGCCGCCGTGACGGTAAGCACTACCGCCTCTGCATAGGGAATCTCTGCTATTTTGAATAAAACAGCAGTAAAAAGATGAAAAAAAAGACGCTGCTCCGCCGCCCCGGTCATTTTTCTCATCACGACAATCATACTCTGTGACAATCCTGCTTCCGGTTCCGCTGAGAGCGCGTTTGAGACATAATCGGAGTCCGTCGTCCGTAAAATACCCTGTGCTTCCCCTCCGACCTCTGCCGTCAGATTCTGCACCTGGGCGATCTGTGTCTGCCACAGACAGACACCAAGATGGGAAAACAGCAGAACCGCCATCATGCAAACCGCAAAAAATGCTTTTCTTCTATCTGCACTGCGCATGTTCCCTGCTCCTTTCCCATTCCAAGACTCTTTCCTCACGATAGCAAAGCACTTACGACTTGTCAATAGATGCGGATATATTTTCCATAAACCTGCGCAGTGTCTGTTCCGTCGTCGCAATCGCTTCCTCCGGAATACCTTCGGCCAGCCTGCGGAAAAACGCAGCTTTTTTCTCCGTCATCTGCTCTGTGAGCGCACTGCATTGCTGCGTGAGATATAAATGGCAGATTCTCTTATCGGCAGCATCCCGTTCCACCACAAGAAACTGCTTTTCCACGAGGCTCTCCACCGATCTGGCAACCAGTCCCTTGGACACCCCCTCGTACTGCGCAATATCCCGCGCCGTATTGCATCCGCCGTTGTCGCGTGCCAAAAAAAGAAGCACCAGCAATTCGTTCGGCGTGAGATGATATTTCTCCATCTCATCCTGAAAGTATTTCCGGTATGCTTTCTCTATCTTAAAATAATTTTCAAAAAAGTCTTCCAGCATATTCCCCCTCCTTTCCGCCGGTTCATGCCTTCTCTTTGCTTTAGTTGATTTGTGAACTGTTTATATAGAAACTTTATTTGAAATCTGTATAAAAGTCAATTAAAAAAGTGTTAAGATTTCAGAAAAATCACTCCGACTCGGTTGACTTTCTACACAACAACCGATAAAATAATAGTTGATTTGTGAACTGTTTAACTGGTAACTCTATTAACCATATTCTAGAAAGTGTGTGATGCTATTTTGAACAAAAAATTAAAAGAGAAATTCGACGAATCTGTAAGCGCCGTTCTTCCCATTACCGTCATTGTGCTGTTGCTCAGCATTTTTGTCGTACCGATGGAGACCGGAACCATTGCCCTGTTTCTGGTCGGAGCGTTCATGCTGATCATCGGCATGGCATTTTTCCAGCTGGGTGCTGAGATGGCGATGACGCCGCTCGGCGAAGGTGTCGGTTCCCATATCATGAAGACAAAGCGTCTTTCGATTCTGATTATTGTCTGCTTTGTGATGGGTGTCATCATCACAATCGCAGAACCGGATCTGCAGGTTCTCGCCAATCAGGTTCCTTCTATTCCAAACGAAACCTTAATCTGGACGGTCGCTCTCGGCGTCGGTGTCTTTCTGGTCATCGCTGTTTTGCGTATCATTTTCAAGCTGAGCCTCCCCATGCTGCTGTGTATCCTCTATGCCGCACTGTTTTTGCTCTCCTTTGCGGCGCCGGCTGATTTCATCGCAGTCGCATTTGACTCCGGCGGTGTGACGACAGGTCCGATGACCGTTCCTTTTATTATGGCCATCGGTGTTGGTCTCTCCTCCACGCGAAGTGACAAGGACGGCTCGAGCGACAGTTTCGGTCTGATCTCCTTCTGCAGCATCGGACCGATCGCCATGGTGCTCCTGCTCGGTATTTTCTACCATCCAGCCGGCGCATCCTACAATGCCACCGAAATACCGGATGTTGTAACCATGCAGGATGTCATGCGCCAGTTTGTACATATGCTGCCGGACTATGGCAGGGAAGTCATTTCTTCCATCCTTCCGGTACTGATCGTCTTTTTACTGTTTCAGCTTATTTCCAGGCGCTACCACAAGAACCAGATGATCAAGATGCTTATGGGCTTTCTCTACACTATCATCGGACTGATCCTGTTTCTGACCGGTGTCAACGTAGGATTTGCTCCCGTCGGAAGTCTGCTCGGCAGCAATCTCGCCGCACAGACATGGCGCTTTGTTCTGATTCCCATCGGCGCGTTAATCGGTTATTATATTGTAAAAGCCGAGCCTGCCGTGCAGGTGCTCAACAAGCAGGTGGAGGATGTGACAAACGGTTCCATTTCGCGCAATGCGATGAACCTCTGTCTCTCCATCGGTGTCTCCGCTTCCGTTGCGCTGGCGCTGCTCCGGGTTCTGACCGGACTTAACATTTACTGGCTCTTAATTCCGGGCTACATCATTGCTCTGGTGCTCACCCGGTTTGTTCCAAAAGTATTTGTCGGTATCGCTTTCGACTCCGGCGGTGTTGCCAGCGGTCCCATGACCTCCACGTTTCTTCTTCCGCTTGCCATGGGCGCATGTACCGCCGTGGGCGGCAATGTGGTAACCGATGCGTTCGGCGTCGTGGCGATGGTCGCAATGGCACCGTTAATTGCCATTCAGATCATGGGCGTACTGTATCAGCTGAAGCTTAAGAGAGCGACATCCGACGCGCTTATCATGATCGATGTCGACGACAATGCCATTATGGATATTGAGGAGGAATAATTATGCAGGATCATACCATGCAACATAAAAAAAAGATGCCGGCATTCCGGTGCCTCGTCATTATCATAGATTCCAATATCCGTGATAAACTGACCGAATTTCTCACCGATGCCTCCATCCCGATCTATTACCAGATGCACGGCGTCGGCACCGTCAGTTCCGATTTTCTGAATCTGTGCGGTCTCGGCGACACCCACAAAACCATCATGTTATGCATCGTCCCGAAGGAACGCACCCGGATGCTGTTGGCGGAGATGAATCAGGCGCTGCAGCTTCACAAGAGAGGAACCGGTATCGCTGTCAGCATACCGTTATCCGGCATTCAGGGATGGCTCTATAAAGTTCTCGGTTCCGGTTCTTTGGACTCCTCTGAGCCGGAGATAGAAAAAGAGGTGAAAAAAATGAGTGAAACGATTACACATGCAATGATTCTTGTCACAATCAATCAGGGATACAGCGATGATGTCATGTACACCGCGCGCGCTGCCGGCGCTACCGGCGGAACGATCTTAAAGGGTCTGCGCTGCAGTCCGGAGGAGGTTGCCAAACATTTCGGTATGGCTCTTCAGGAGGAGCAGGAAGTCCTTGCCATCGTCGTTCCAAAGGATAAAAAGACCGAAATCATGACCGCCATCAGCAAGCAGCACGGCATTGACACACCGGCGCACGGCGTCAGCTTTGCTCTGCCGGTCGACGCAATCATGGGACTGTAGCATTTATACTTTATGACGCAAAAACCTTATCGAATCATAACCAGGTTCGATAAGGTTTTTTCTTACAAAATGACCCCTGCAAATAGTGTCTCCACCATTCGTAGGGGTCATTATCCTTCAACAGTTTAGCACAATATCAAATTATGCGTTCATCTGTGCTGCAACTTCTGCTGCAAAGTCTTCCTGCTTCTTCTCAAGACCTTCGCCAGTCTCAAAACGAACAAATCTCTTAACCTTCACAGTACCGCCAACTGCCTTGGATACTTCCTCAAGATACTTGGCAACGGTCTGCTTGCCGTCCTCAGCCTTAACGTAAACCTGATCTACCAGGCATACTTCCTTGAGTTCTTTGCTGATACGTCCTTCGATCATTCCGTTGATTACCTTCTCCGGCTTCTGGGACTCCTTCGGATCGTTCATGATCTGTGCTAAGAGGATCTCTTTCTCATGAGCGATGTAATCAGCACTTACCTCGTCTCTGGAAACATACTTCGGATTGAGTGCTGCGATCTGCATTGCGATATTGTGCATTGCTTCCTTTACAGTGTCATTTACAACATCGGTGTCTGCATCAACGATAACGCCGATTCTTCCGCCGCCGTGTACATACGGTACAACACAGCCATGCTCAGCTACAACCTTCTCAAATCTGCGGATCTTTAAGTTCTCGCCGATCACTGCAACCTTCTCAACCAGTGCTTCACTTACAGTCTTGCTGGCATCCTCATTCCACTTCTCAGCCATGAAAGCATCCATGTCTGCTGCATCGGAATTCACTGCCTGTGTTGCAACAGCCTTAACAAACTCCTGGAATGTTGCATTCTTTGCAACGAAGTCTGTCTCAGAGTTTACCTCAACAACCGCTGCTGTCTGGTCATCCTTGGTCACTACCATGCAAAGACCCTCTGCTGCGATTCTGCTTGCCTTCTTCTCAGCCTTAGCCTGTCCGTTCTTTCTTAAGAACTCTACAGCCTCGTCCATGTTACCGTTTGTCTCATTTAATGCCTTCTTGCAATCCATCATGCCTGCGCCGGTCATCTCACGCAGTTCCTTTACCATAGCTGCTGTAATTGCCATTTTCTCATCCTCCAAAAAATAATTTATCCTGATTCTTTATCTTTATGCCACAGAAAGGGACGTAACACGCGTCCCTTTCCGATTGTTGACATATGGGCGATCCTGCCAATCAGGCACCCGTTGTTTCCAACTTATTATGCTTCCTCTGCTGCATCTGCCTCTGCGGACTCAGCCTCTTCTGCAGTCATCTCTGCACCCTGGTTTGCCTCGATCACTGCGTCTGCCATCTTGGAAACGATCAGTTTTACGGCTCTGATAGCATCATCATTGCCCGGGATCACATAATCAAGTTCCTCAGGATCACAGTTTGTATCTGCAATACCGATCAGGGTAATTCCTAATGTATGAGCCTCCTGAATACAGATTCTCTCCTTCTTCGGGTCTACAACGAAGATTGCATCCGGGAGCTTCTTCATCTCCTTGATACCGCCAAGGTTCTTCTCTAACTTCTCCCACTCTTTCTTAAGTGCGATAACTTCCTTCTTCGGCAGTACTTCGAATGTACCGTCGGTTGCCATTGTCTCGATCTCTTTTAATCTTGCAATACGGCTCTGGATGGTCTTGAAGTTGGTAAGCATACCACCTAACCATCTCTCATTTACATAGAACATGCCGCAGCGCTCTGCTTCGGTCTTGATTGCATCCTGTGCCTGCTTCTTGGTACCTACGAAAAGAATGGTGCCGCCCTCAGCTGCAATATCAGATACTGCTTTGTAAGCCTCGTCTACCTTGCCTACAGATTTCTGTAAGTCGATGATGTAGATGCCATTTCTCTCTGTGTAGATGTACGGAGCCATTTTAGGATTCCATCTTCTGGTCTGATGTCCGAAGTGAACACCTGCTTCAAGTAACTGTTTCATTGAAATAACGCTCATTTTCTTACCTCCATGGTTGAAATCTTCCATATGCTTCATCCCGCAAGGCAACCATTCGGCACCGGCCCGGTGGTCAGCATATGTGTATTATTGTGTGGAAATGATTTTCCACGCTTGAACCTCGCATATTATATCACAAACATCTTTGCTGTGCAAGTACCTTTTTACTCTTCAAGCGGTCCCGCCTGCAGAATTTTTGCAATTTCCTCATTCGACAGACCGTAAGGAATATCGTAGTTGCCGACACGCATATTGGAAGCGTAGCCGATCTGCGATAAATACTGCCGGAACGTCTCCGCATCGGAAATGACTCCGTTCTCCGCCAGCTTCTCGCAGACAATACGGCAGACATCCCCTTTCTGAATCACCAGACGGTATACGCCGGACGGATCCTCTGCACCAGCAGCCTCCTGCTGTGCCTGCGTCTCCTCATCCGTGTTCGCGCTATCCTCCTGCGCCTCAGCTGCCACGTTCTCAGCTGCAGCTTCCGTATTCTGCGCGGTCTCTTCTGCCGCGGTTCGTTCTTCCAATAGTTCGGATGCCGTCTGCTCGGTCACAACCTCCGTCTTCGCTCCGGTGTCCGTGCCGTCCGGATCCTGCTCCGTATCGCCCTGCTCTGTTGTCTCTGTCTCCTGCATGACCATGCCAAGCTGTGCCGCCCGTGCCATGATCTCCTCATCAGACATCTTGATCTCTTTCTTTGAAAAACTGACTGCCAGTATCACCGTTGTGACAATGATTCCGATCCCCAGTCCCCGCAAATAATATTTCAGTTTCACGAATCACTCTCTCCTCTGTAAAGCCCATTGACCAGGCGAACTTCACCGATTCCGATTCCAAGCTTCTTGGCAATCTGAACCTCCGTCATTCCGAGTTTTTTCAACTTCAGAATCTCTGCATGCAGTCCTTCCTGCTTTGTCTCTTCCGTCTCCGGCATCTCTTCCTTCTGCTCTGCCGGTGCAGCAGCCGTCTCTCTCTCCGTCGTATCTGCCGTCTCAACCGGTACCGGTGTTACTGCCGAAGCCGCAGATACCGCTGCGGCACGCTCCGGTGCAGTCAAAGGTGCTTTCTCCTCAAGGCTTCTTACATCCGCAGCCAGGCGCTGCAGATCCGCCGCCATACCGGTAAGCTCCGTGTGTTTATCGTTCAGCATACTGTATAAGAACATAATCTCATTATGCGTTTTATTCATGCTCTCGATCACCGTGTCGGAATATTCACTGATCGCCATGATCTTATCGTTTGTCACTTTTTCAAGGGAACGATCCACCTTTTCGGAAGACTGGTCAACCTGCTCATCAATCGCATCCTCAATCTGTGTCTCCGCATTCTTGAGTCCCCGGTCAATGATTCTCTTTAATTCCTCTTCGCTCAACTCTGCAATCTGGTTCAATTCTGACGGCGATAACTTTTCCGTCACAAAAAAGCTTCCGATCATAAAAACCACACCGATCAGAAGTAATATCCATGCTACTCCGGTCATATGCTTCTCCTCACCTATCTATATCTTGATATCAAAATGGCTGCCCTGCCCTTTTAATATGACTTTTCCCTCATTCTCAGGCTCCTCTTCGCGGCGCTTTTTGTGCCTGCCGGATTCGCCCTCATATTCGTTATTGCCCTTTTCCTTGGCATCATAACGATAGCCATCGTTCTCCTTTTCCTCCGGATCCTGCACACGATGGGTCAGCTGGTCTTCGTGCTTCTGCTGTTCAATCTGAATATTCTGCTGTTCGACAATCGGCCTATTATCCTCCTGCTGCTTCAGATTCCCGACATCCTGCGTCCTCTGAATCATCCCGTTTAAAACAACTGGTCTTATTGACATGCAACACACCTCCGCTCTTCTGCTACTCAGTCAGAATTCCCATATAGCTTCCCATCTTTTTGCGCATCTTAAGCAGCGCCTTTGTGTGAAGCTGCGACACGCGCGATTCAGACACTTCCAATATATTGCTGATCTCCTTTAACGTGAGTTCTTCATAATAATACAGAAGAATCACCTTGCGCTCTTTTTCCGTGAGCAGATCCATTGTCTCGGACAGAACTTTTTTCAGTTCTTCCTCCTCAATATTGTCCTCCGGCTGTGCGAAATGGGAGTTCCCGCGCGCATCCATCACCGGCTCTCCGCCCTGCTCCACGAACTCATTGAGAGATACCACATTTGTGACTTTTAACTGCGACTGCCACTCATTCAGTTCAGCCGCCGCAATTCCAATCTCCCCTGCAATCTCTTCATCCGCCGCAGCACGTCCCGTCCGCGCCTCGATATTTTTGATTGCTTCCTCAATCCGCTTCTGCTTCTGTCTGACAGTCCTTGGTATCCAGTCCATCTTGCGGATCTGATCCAGGATGGAACCGCGGATACGCAGGCTCGCATATGTCTCAAACTTTACGTCTTTTCCGGGATCAAACTTATCAATGGCATCAATAAGTCCGAATATTCCATAACTAACCAGATCTTCGTATTCCACATTGTATCCAAGATACATGCTGAGCCGGCCCGCAACCACTTTCACGAGCGGTGCATATTCCGTAATCAGCTTTTCTCTCAGCGCAGACGATGGATTTTTCTGGTATTCTCCCCATAGTTTTTCTCTGTCAACCGTTTTCATTGGAAGCCCCCACGTCTAAAGATTACTGTTCTTTCGCATCGGCATTCTCTGTCTCCTCCGATGCCGTTTCATTCTCTTCTGCCTCAGGATCCTCTTCTTCCTGCGGCAATGTACCATCCGTGGTTTCCTCGTCATTCATCCCGGCAAAATTGCGGTCAAGAACAATTTTGACCACACCGCCCAGAAGGTAAAATACAATCAGGACAATCAAAAGCATTTTCATGAAATCTGCCACTTCCATGTGTGCACAGATGCCCGCTACGCAGGCGACAAACCCGGCTGACAGCATCACAATCGCAGGTACTGATTTTGTTTTCATACTTACAGCCCTTCCTTAAATAATCTTAAGCGGCTTGCCCACCGACTTAATATAAAATTCTCCGGTATCACAATGCAGTTCCACTGTTCTACCATAATTGAGTCCTGTATCTTCCGCTACCAGCCGGATTCCAAGTTCTTTTAAAATCGCTTTGGCAGCCTCCGCATTCCTCGCTCCGATATTTCCCACATCCGAAAGTCCGCTTACCTCAAACATCCGCGCGCCCCCGGCAATCTTGGCGATCAGTCTTGGCTTACTTGCTCCCGCTGCAACAACACGCTTTAACAATTCCCGAATTCCCGTATCTCCAAACTTAGCTATATTGCTGTTGTTTCTTACTTTTGTACTGTCAGGAAGCATATAATGCACCATGCCTCCCACTTTTGTCACCGGATCATAAAGAACCAGTCCAATACAGGAACCGAGACCTAAAGTCGTAATTACATCCGGAGCCTTGCAAACGTTCAGGTCCGCCATGCCTACTTTTATGACTTCGCTCATATACGCATTCTCCTTATATTGAGATACCAAGTGACGTTAATATTTTTTCGTAAGAATCCTGCTCCGGCATCAAGATGAAATATCCGTTGATCGCCACATCCGCACAGATCTCCGTCTGTATCAACAATGCATTGTCACCGTACTGTCCAAATTCAATCGCCGGCACGCTCAAAATCGATGCTGCCATGTCCACCGCGATGTATGGAACGGACGGAGTGATGACAAGATTGGTCAGGGAGGACAATGCGGACAGATAAGATCCCGCAATGATATTGCCGATCTCTTTTAATGCGGAAAGTTCCATCTCGCCAAACGGCTGGTCATCCGGTTCGTTTGTCATCATCAACTTGTTGACCAGATAACGTGCAGACGGAATATCCAGAAGGAACATCATGCTTCCCTCAATATCTGTCTCCACCTCAAGGAAAATGCCGACAATTGTCTCATCTTCCGCTCCTACCGCCATTCCCAACTGTGATACTTCCATCAGTCGGATGCTCGGTACATTCATATCGATCTTCATGCCAAGCATATTTGCAATGGCTGAAGTGGCATTTCCTGCTCCGATATTGCCGATTTCACGCAATACGTCCAGGTACATGTCATTCACTTGCTCTAGTGTCATATTACCCATGAACGTTTTTTCTCCTCTCAACATAATATATCCATGGTTTTCTAAGAGGAATGTCTCTGGTTCTCTCCCGCTGCATTCCCTGTAGTAAAACAAGCAGGTTAGCGGAATGTATTCCATTCCGCTAACCTGCGCACACGTCTATGCACGCATATGTTCTGTGTGCTTATGCGTTGTCATCCACCACCGAGTTAATCTCGAGAAGTGAGATCAGATCATCGCCGTGTTTACCGATTCCATTGATGAATTTACCCTTGTTGGTCGATTTTTCAATTTCATCCTCACTTAAATTGACGACTTCCTTCACCTCGTCGACAATCACGCCGATCGCGCCTTTTTCTTCCAGCTTTAAGATGATGATACGGCTCGCGTTCGTGAACACATCATCCTCCAGCCCCATCTTGTTGCGGATACTCATTACGGATACGATCTCACCGCGCAGATTGATCACGCCCTTAAAGTAGGACTGGATCTTCGGGACACGGGTAATCTTCTGCATACGCACGATGTTGTCAATATAGCTGATATCAATTCCGTACTGCTCGCTTCCGACCATTACGACAATATACTGTTTTGACTCTTTGTCAATTACTTCCACGTTCTTTTCTGCCATGTTGTCCGCCTCCTCTTACATCAGTACATTCACATCAAGGATCAGTGCCACTTCACCATCGCCAAGGATCGTTGCGCCGCTGATGATCTTGTTGTTGTTTATGTATTTACCAAGTGACTTGATAACGATTTCCTGCTGTCCGATCAGGTTGTCGACCACAAGGCCTGCCAGATTCTCGCCCTTCTGTACAATCACAACCGTCAGGCTCTCCGGCTCTTCTTCTTTCGGCTCAATATCCAGAACCTGATCCATACGGATCAGCGGAATTACCTTGCCGCGGAGGTGAATCACTTCCTGAGCCTCCACATACTTGATATCCTTCACCGGAATATCCTCGATGTTGGAAATGGAACCAAGTGCGATTGCGTATTTCTCATCGCGGATCTCTACCATGAGTGCCTGGATGATCGCAAGTGTCAGCGGCAGGCGTACGGTAAAGGTCGTTCCCACACCGAGCTCTGTCTTTACTTCCACATCGCCGCCGAGAGCCTCGATGTTGGATTTTACAACGTCAAGTCCTACGCCACGTCCGGAAATATCGGTAATCTTCTTCGCCATGGAAAAGCTCGGCAGAAACAGCAGATTGATGATCTCTTTCTGGCTCATTGTCTCAGCCTGCTCCTCAGTGATGACACCGCGCTCGATTGCCTTGTTGCGCACAGCCTCCACGTCGATTCCGTTACCGTCATCGCCAACCTGGATGATGACATTGTTGCCTTCCTGGAATGCGTTGAGGAAAATGCTTCCGACTTCCGGCTTGCCCTTTGCAATACGGGTTGCGTTGTCTTCAAGTCCGTGATCCGCGGAATTACGAAGCAGATGCTGCAGCGGGTCACCGATCTGATCGACTACGGTACGGTCAAGTTCTGTATCTTCACCTGTCATGTACAATTCCATCTTCTTGTCCAGCTTTCTGGAAAGATCACGGATCATACGCGGGAATTTTGCAACTACACTCTCGATTGGCACCATCCGGACTTTCATCACGGACTCATGAAGATTGGTCGTGATACGCTCCAGATATTCAATCTGCTCATGGAAGGACTGGTTCTGGAAATCTCCGGAATCGGTGGAGCTGATCGACACCAGACTGTTCTTTGCGATGATAAGCTCGGATACCTGGTTCATCAATGCATCCAGCTTCTCAATATCTACACGGACAGTACGGTTTGTGACAGGCTTTGCAACCGTCTGCTTTTTATTGCCGCTGCTCTGTGTCTTCGCTGCCGGCTTTGCTGCCTGTGCCTGTGGCTGCTCCTGTGCCGGTGCCGCCTCAGCCGGTGCATCCTGAGACTTCTCTGCCGCCGCAGCGTCCGCTTCCGCTTTCTCCTGCTTTGCAGCCAGCGTCTCGTATTTTACTTCCTCACCGACAACCTTATCAATCTCAGATACCGACTTTGCAGCTTCCGCAATCTTCTCATACGGCTCGTCCGACGCAATAAAAATGCTGAAATCGCAGTCGAACTTCTCATCCTCAATATCCTGGGAGCTCGGATTGTATACAAGGATCTCTCCAAACTCTTCCACTGCCTTGAATACCAGGAATGCTCTCGCTGCCTTTAACAGGCACTCTTTCTGGATATAGATGGTCATGCCATAAATGTGTGCGCCGCCCTCTTCCGCCTGCTTGATTTTATCCTTCTCGGACTCGCTGAGACCGAACTCAAAATACTTTTTATCATCTCCGCCCGCGGTCTGTGCCGGTGCCTCTTCTTTTTTCGGCTCCGCCTGTGCAGGTGCAGCTGCTGCGCCATCCTCCGCCGCGATGAAATCATTCAGTTCCTTGATGATCAGTTCGTTGTCCTCTGTTCCCTCATCCGAACTTGCCTTTACGTTGTCGAGATAGCCCTCGATCGCATCCAGGCACTTGAACAGAAGGTCAATCATAGAACTGGTCACTTTGACTTTCTCACTGCGGACCTCCTGGAACACATTCTCCATGTCATGTGTCAGGCGCTGCATTCTCTTAAAGCCCATGGTTCCAGCCATTCCCTTTAAGGAGTGTGCTGCACGGAAAATCTCGTTGATCGTGTCCATGTTCTCCGGATCTTTTTCCAGCTCCATGATGCAGTCACTTAAATTCTGTAAATGTTCACTTGTCTCATCAATAAAAATCTCAAGGTATTGGCTTACATCCATATTACTTTACCCCCACATTCTTAATAATTGATTTAGCTACGTCATTAAGAGGAACCACTTCATCCACAACGCCCGCCTCGGCAACCGCCTTCGGCATTCCGTATACCACGCACGACGCGGCGTCCTGTGCGATCACATAGACCGGCTTCTTCCCGGCAAGGGAAACAATCCCCTTGGTGCCGTCCGCACCCATTCCGGTGAGAACCACGCATACAACCTGATCGTAACCGCAGTCCCGCAGGGAATCGTACGTGATGTTGGCACACGGCTTCAAGCCGCCGATCGCAGGCATATCGTTCAACCGGATCCTGTGACTTCCATCCGGCTGGCGCTTCACTTCCATGTGCTTGCCGCCCGGTGCGATGTACACCGTTCCTTTCATCAGCACATCTCCGTCTTCCGCCTCCTTGACATGAATCGGGCTGACCTCGTCCAGTCTGTCTGCCATTGACTTGGTAAATCCGGCAGGCATATGCTGAACCAGTACCATCGGTGCGTCCAGATTCTTCGGCAGATATGGAATGACACTCTGCAGCGCCTTCGGACCGCCCGTCGAACATGCAAGCGCAACGATCTTGCTGCCGCTCTTGATCGCATGTCCAGCTGTTGCAACCGGCTTTGCGGTCCCCGCAGGAGCCGATACAGCCTTAGTCTGCGGTGCGATGCGCCGTTCGCGATTGTAACTCTGGGTCGCGCATACCGCCGAGAGCACGTCGAGAAGCTGTTTTTTGAACTCCTCGCCCTTTGCCTCAATAACATTGGTTGGCTTCGTGACAAAATCGACTGCCCCGCGCTCCATCGCCCGGATCGTGACATCCGCATCCTTGGTTGTCGTCGTACTTACCATGATGACCGTTGCACGGATTCTGTCCTTCTGTAACTGTTCCAAAAGCTGCAGTCCGTCCATGCGGGGCATATTGACATCGAGAACAACGCCATCATAGCGCGTCGTCTTAAGCTTCTCATATGCCTCAAGACCGTCACGGCAAGTATCTGTGACCTGAAATGTTCCGTCTGAATTGATTATATCACACATGACCCTTCTCATGAGTGCAGAGTCATCAACAATCAAAATCTTTTTACTCATATCTTATGCTCTACCCCTTTGACGCGCTTTGCGTTCTTCTTCAAAGATGAACCGGATGATTTCCTCCCTTACGCTGCTGTCGGTAATCAGGAATTTGGCTCTGGCCTCGTAGGGCGTTTCCGGCGTTTTTTCTGTCTTGATACAGGAAATAATTGTTCCAATGATATAATATTGTTTGTCTAAATTTTCATTCTGCAGATGTATCTCAAAGAGAACATACTGATTCTCCCGAAGCTTCTGATCCGTCCGAAACCGGATACCGCCGCCGCTTAGATCCACGATCCTTCCGGCATATTCCCGGTCTCTGCTCTTTCCCTCCGCTTCCTGCAGTTCAATAAATAGGGCTTCTCCCGTCTTTAATGCGGCTTCCTGTTCCTCAATGGTGTAATAATTCATGTCCATAATACATGGAAACCGGAAGAATTCTCTTCTCTGATACTTGGAGATCTGGGATTTTAATTCGATCTCTAACATGTATACATTCTCTCTTTTGTAGCGCTCCCGCACCTGGCCGACGGCGCGGTAAAGCGTTCCCTTCGAGAAAAAGATAAACTCCATCCGGATGCCCAGCGGAAGCAGCACCAGTTTTCCTCTCTCCACCGGCATGGAAATCTCAAGATTGCCGTTCTCCTTTAAATCCAGCACCTGGCTTTTGTAGATTTTCGGCATGGACTGGTCTTTTTTTGCCCGTTCCACATTCTGTACGAAACTGATGTCAACTTTATCTCCCGGTTGAATAATTTCAGCTATTGTCATCATTCCACTCCTTCATTCTTCTGTTTCCAAAATCCCGAAAACAATCTTGACAGTCCAAAAGAACGATATGCGTCACTGCTCTCACCCTGCAGCAATTCCGCAGCCACTACTTCAAATGCTCTTGCAGATTTTGACAACGGTGCCTGAAGCGATACTGGTTTCTGCATCCGGATCGCCTTTTCAAGCGCGCTATCCTGGGGAATCATCCCCGCATATGTAATTTCCCCCTCTAAGAACTGACCTACCACAGTATTCAGTTTGTCATAAACTCCTCTGCCTTCCGCAGCAGACGTCACACGGTTGGAAAGAACCGATATCTTGGTGTACTCCCTGTTAAACTTCGGATTCCGGTACAGAGACTTTAACAGAGAATAAGAATCTGTCAGTGATGTCGGCTCCGGTGTTGTGACCACAAGAACCTCCGGGCTTGCCAGCACGAACTCCAGTACATGATTGGCAATCCCCGCGCCGGTGTCCACCAGAATCACATCTGCCATCTGATCCAGTTCCCCGAAACAGTGAAGCAGATAAGAGATCTGTTCATCGGTCAGATTGCCCAGTCCGGTAACTCCGGTTCCCCCCGAGACAAACCCGATTCCCATCGGACCTTCCGATATGATCTCCGTGATCTGTTTTCCATGATATATCACATCTGCCAGATTGTACTTGGGAATGGCGCCAAACATTACTTCGACATTGGCAAGGCCAAAATCCGCATCAAAAACAAGCACCCTTTTTCCCATCTTCTGCATCTGCACCGCAAGGTTCACAGCCACATTCGACTTTCCAACGCCACCTTTTCCACTTGTGACGGTAATGACTCTGGCATCCGGCTTATAATTTTGTTTTTTTAATTTCACAACACTTCTAAGCTTCTCTGCCTGATCCATGTGTTATCTGCCTCCCAGCAGCTGTTTCACAATCTTTTGTGTATCAAATACTTCAATATCATCTGGTACATTCTGACCGCTCGTCATATAGGATAACTTTGCCCCCGAATACAGCTTGATATTTAAAATATTACCATAAGTAATTGTCTCATCCAGCTTTGTAAAAATCAACTTATAATTTGCTATTTCCCTGTAAGTATCTGCGATCTCCAGCAGATCCTTATATTTGGTCGTCGCACTGAGCACGAGGTATACCTCTTTCTCGTAAGCCTCATCCAGTCCGTCGATCAGCTTTTTCATATCCTGGCACTGTGCCTCATTGCGGTGCGAGAATCCCGCCGTGTCAACAAATACCAGATCATATTCGCTTACGCGCGCAATGGCATCGTTCATCTCCTCCGGCGTATAGATAATGCTCATCGGAGCATCCAGAATATTTGCGTAGATGCGCAGCTGCTCTGTCGCAGCAATCCGGTAGGTGTCCGCAGTCAGAAATGCCACTTTCTTCTCTTTGTCTACCTTATAGCGTGACGCAATCTTGGCAAGCGTTGTTGTCTTTCCCACGCCGGTCGGTCCGATGAAAAAAATCACCTTCGGCTTTTTGCCTGTAAGCTCAATCGTCTGCGGCTGATCGAACTTTAAGATCAGCTTCTGATAAACGTTGGAAAGAATAGAATCCACACTGCTTCCGTTGTGAAGCACCTTCTCCGCCTCGTCCATGATCTGATTGACATACTTCTCATTCACATCATTCTCCAGCAGCGTGCGGTAGAGCATCTTGATAAACTGGAACCCTTCCGTGCGGTTCTCCTTTTCCTGCGGCTCTACCGGATGAGACTTGCGCATCTCCTCCACGGAAAACTGCTTTTCCAGAATATTCGACAGGTTCTCCAGCCGCTTTTCCAGTCCCTCATTCGTAGATTCGCGCTTTGCTTCTTTCATAGGAACAACCTCCTGTTCCGCCGGTGCCGGTGCCACTGCCGGTCTGGTGTTCTCTCTTGCCACCCCCGGAATGGTAATCTTTTCATCTGCAGCCAGACTGATCGTATCGTGCACAGGCTTTGTCTCGCTGCGGAGCGTCTGCGCCGGGAACGCTTCCTTTTCCTCCACCGCAGCCGTCACCTCATACAGCGTGTTCTTAAACATCTTAAACATGCCCTTGGGCTTAATCTCCTTCACGTTCAGCACGACCGCCCCCGCGCCCAGCTCCTGCTTTGCCTTCTCGACGGCCTCTTCCTTTGTCTTGCCCTGATATTTGTTAATGGTCATTTATATTGTCACCATCCCTACTGATTGTAATTCTACGTTGGATTCCACCTCATTGTAAGACAGCACCGTCAGATCCTTGAAGTAATCCTCGGTCAGCTTCTTAAAGTACATACGCACAATCGGCGATGTCATAATGATGGCAGGCTTGCCCATGTTCTCCAACTTCGCCACTTCCTCCTCAACGGATGCCATAATCGCCTTCGTGCGCTCCGGATCGAGCGTCAGATATGCCCCCTGCTCCGTCTGCTTGACAGAACCCATGATCTCCTGCTCGATCTTCGGATCTACCGTGATCACGCTGGTTGTCTCATTCGCCGGGAAATATTTGCTGGAGATCGCGCGCTTTAAGCTCTGGCGTGCGTACTCCGTCAACACATCGGTATCCCTAGTCGCCGGCGCATGGTCTGCCAGCGTCTCAAAAATTGTGAGCAGATCTCGGATGGAAATTCCCTCCGAGAGCAGATTCTGCAGAACCTTCTGGATCTCGCCAAGTCCAAGAAGCTTCGGCACCAGTTCATCCACGAGAACCGGATTGCTCTCCTTGAGGTTATTGACAAGGTTCTGTACATCCTGTCTGGTAAGCAGCTCTGCGATATGGGAACGGATCACCTCGGTCAGATGCGTCGCAATGATTGACGGCGGATCCACCACCGTATAGCCAAGGCTCTCCGCACGCTCTCTCTGGCTCTCCGTGATCCAGATTGCCGGCAGGTGGAAGGACGGTTCAAACGTCGGAATTCCCGTAATCTCCTCCTCCACATATCCCGGATTCATCGCCATATAGTGATCGAACAGGATCTCTCCCTCGGTCACCTGAATTCCTTTGATCTTGATAATGTACTGGTTCGGATTCAGCTGAATGTTATCACGCAGTCGGATAATCGGCACAACCGTACCAAGTTCCAGTGCAATCTGTCTTCGTATCATAACCACGCGGTCTAAGAGATCTCCGCCCTGGTTCACATCCGCAAGCGGAATAATACCGTAGCCGAATTCCAGCTCGATCGGGTCCACCTGAAGCAGCGACACAACGTTCTCCGGCTTGCGGATCTCCTCCGCCTCCGTCTCTGCCTGGCTGACTTCCTCCTCGATATTCTCAATGCCGATGTTCTTGTCCACCATTCTGCCCGCTACGATAAACGCAGCGCCCAGCGCAGCAAACAATACCACATTCAGCGGTGTCACAGCACCGAGGAAGATCAACGATCCACCGACCAGATAAAGTGCCTTCGGAATACCGAACAGCTGTTTTACCAGAATGTTGGAGAAGTCTGCATTCTTGGATGCCTTCGTGACAAGGATACCGGTAGAAAGTGAGATCAGCAGGGACGGGATCTGGGAACAGAGTCCGTCACCCATGGTGAGAAGACCATAGCGCTGAATCGCCTCCGAAAAATCAAGTCCACCGCGCATCATCCCCATCGCGGTTCCACCGATTAAATTGACAAACGTGATAATCAGTCCGGCTGTGGCATCTCCCTTGACATACTTCGTAGCACCATCCATCGAACCGAAGAAGCTTGCTTCTTCCTGAATCTTATTACGCCGCTCTCTCGCCTGTGTCTCCGTAATGGCTCCGGTGTTTAAGTCAGCATCGATTGCCATCTGCTTACCGGGCATAGCATCCAGTGTAAATCGTGCGGATACCTCTGCCACTCGCTCGGAACCTTTATTGATAACGACGAACTGTATGATGATCAAAATGATAAATACGACCGCTCCGACGATCATATCACCACCGCCCACGAAGCTTCCGAATGTTTCAACGACGTTACCCGGAGCACCGGTCGTTAAGATCAGACGTGTCGAGGACACGTTAAGAGAAATACGGAATATGGTAGTAAACAACAGCAATGTCGGGAAAAAAGACATATCCAGAACTTCCTTCACAAACAATGTGTTGAACAGAACAATCAGTGCGATCGAGATATTCAGCGCCAGCATTACATCAAGTAACGTAGAGTTAATCGGCACAATTAAAAAGATGACTGCAGCAAGCAAATAAAGCGCAACACCTATGTCAGCCTTTTTCATATCTCTTCCTCCTTCGTTTTACTGTCTCATATTATATACCATTGCAAGAATCTCCGCTACTGCCTGATACAATTCCGGCGGAATTTCATTGCCGATTTCGACATTGGCGTAGAGCATTCTTGCAAGCGGTTTGTTTTCTACAATTTCAATGTGATTCTCCCTGGCAGCTTCACGGATCTTCTGCGCCAGATAATCTTCACCCTTTGCCAGAACCACCGGTGCCTTATGCACCTCCGGTTCGTACTTGATGGCAACCGCCAGATGGGTCGGGTTGGTGATAACCACATCCGCTTTCGGGACATCCTGCATCATACGGCGCCTCGATGCCTCGCGCATACGCTGGCGCTGTCTGCCTTTTACTTCCGGATTTCCCTCTGTATTTTTGTACTCGTCCTTGACCTCCTGTTTGGTCATCTTCATCTCTTCATTAAAGCGGTATTTCTGATAGATGAAATCAGCAATTCCGACAACGAGATACACCAGACTGATCTTGAGCCCTGCACCGATAATCACATCTCCACACAGTGCGATCGCCTGATTTAACGGAATATCATATAAAATAAAAAGGTCATTTTCGTGATCCTTGATTGCAGTATACGCGATATAGAGAATCAGTGCAATCTTAATCAGGGATTTGAACAGTTCAAAAACGGAATCCTTGGAGATAATCCGCTTCATTCCGTTCACCGGATTAAACCGGTCCAGCTTTGGCTGCATCGGTTTCGTGGAAACCTTCCACCCCACCTGCAGAATATTTACAAGTAGCGTCACGGCGAATCCGAAAATAAAAAACGGTGCCACGATTTTGAGCATCTGTATATTCACCGGTGAAAAGAAAGACATTACCGCATAGGTGGACACATCCATCGCATTGATTCCGATAAAATCCGGAATCAGATTATATACATAGTAAAATATCTGAAGAAATCCGTCGCCAATCGTGGAGACAAAAATCTTCAGCATCAGAAACATCACAATCAGATCAAAGGCGGCGGTAAGCTCCTTGCTTTTGGCGACCTTACCGTCCTCTCTGGCTTCTCTTAACTTTTTCGCGGTTGCCGGTTCCGTCTTTTCTCCGCCCGGTCCATCCTTCGCAAACCACTGGAGGTGATAGGGAAGGATCTGTCTTCTGTCCTGTTCCAAGCTAATACATTCCCTCTATCATCGATACAATCATTCGTTTCATTTCTTTAAACACAAAATCGGAAATTCCCGGAAGCAGCATTACCGTGAGGAACAATACCGTAAGTCCCAGGAGCACCTTCATCTGCATTCCGACCGCAAACATATTCATCTGCGGCGCTACCTTCGCCATAATGCCGAGGATGCAGTTTAGTATCATCATGCAGGCAAATACCGGCAGCACAATGCGGAACGCGATCACAAAAGAATCCGCCATATAGGTTGTCATGGACTCTGCCAGGCTGTCCCATTGAAACACCTGCCCGTTGACGGGGATTACCTGATAGGAATCAATGAGCGCCCGCAGTACATAATGATGCATGTTCGTCACGACCATCATCAGAAGCAGCAGGTACTGATACAGATTTCCCGTGATGGTGACCTGCGAGTTGGTCATCGGATCGAACTCCTGCGCCATGGAAAGTCCGATATCCATGTCAATGATATTTCCCGCAAATAAAATAATGGAATTACAAATGTTTGCAGCAAATCCCATGAGCAACCCTGTAATTCCTTCTCTTAGAACAATCACCGCATATCCAAACATGCCCGTGTAGGTAACCGCTGACTGATCGACCGAAGGGAATATCAGGATCGACAAAAGAAACGATAATCCGATCTTCACTCTGGACGGAACATTTTTCATGCCGAAAAACGGAGCCGCGTACACAAAGCAGGATATGCGAACCAGTATTAAAATGAGTATTTCAAAATCCACCAACGAAAACGTATAATTTAACATTCCTCAACCTAACCCAGATATATACTAAAGTCTGACCAGAGCGTATTGATAAACTCTGTCAGATTGGTTAGTATCCAGGAACCAAATATCATCATTCCAAGAAATACACAGATAATCTTTGGCACGAAGGTAAGCGTCTGTTCCTGAATGGACGTCACCGTCTGAAAAATACTGACGACCAGTCCCACAACCAGAGAAATAATCAGCAACGGCGCCGAGCACAAAATAATTGTATACAATGCCTGTCTGGCAATGTCTAATACCTGTCCTTCTGTCATTTCACTTCATCTCCTGTTCCAAATGCACGCATCAGTAAAATGTCTTTACAACGCTTCCAATCACCAGATTCCAACCATCCGCCAGAATAAACAGCAGTATCTTAAACGGCAGTGAAATCGTTGTCGGCGGCAGCATCATCATACCCATGGACATAAGTACCGATGCCACTACCATATCGATTACAATAAACGGGATATAAATGAGGAATCCCATAATAAACGCATACCGAAGTTCGCTGATGATAAATGCCGGAATCACGGTTGTCATCGGAACATCGTAATAAAGCTCCAGTGTCATCTGATCCGGATAATCTTCTCCATCAATATCCATAAATAGGTGCAGATCCTTTTCCTGTGTCTGACCGTACATAAAGTCGCGAATCGGTGTCTCCGCTGCCTTGTATGCCTCCTCAATGGTAATGTCGCCATTGTCTAACGGCTGTATGGCATCTTCGTTAATCTGCTGAAAGGTCGGCCACATAATAAAGAATGTCAAAAACAGGGCAAGACCGACGAGAATCTGATTCGGCGGTGCTGTCTGTGTACCGATCGCGGTGCGCAGGAAATGCAGCACGATGATGATTCTGGTATAAGAAGTCATCATAATCAGAATGGACGGTGCCAGTGAAATGATCGTCAGCACCAGAAGTGCCTTGATCGGCGTGGATACGGCTCCGGTGTCGTTGTTGTATGTAATGGACAGGCCGTTGTTGATATCGCTCGTCGCATCCGTCAGTCCATCGCTGCTATCGGTATTGCTCAAGCCAGTAATCATATCTGAAGATGTATCTGCCGCATAGACTCTGGTCTGTCCCATGGACAACGTCAATGCGATGATCAGCACTGCCACCGCAAAGACAAACGACATAATACAATATGATTTCTTTAATTTTGATTTTGTCATAATTTAATCCTGTTTTTTCGGGAAATGTTCCTTTAACTTCTCAAGCGTCTCCTGGAAGGTCATCTGACCTTTTTCTCCATTCTGTCCGGGAGTCTTTCCGTTGCAGATCTCTGCCTCCGTAAGTCCCATCTCTTCCTCGGTAAGCTTTGCGAGCATGGTCACATTATCTTTTGCAACCGCGATCACAAGATACACATCTCCCATTTTTATTACCTGAACCAGTTTGTTGTTGGCGATCCGTATGGTATCGACCACCTGAAAGCTGCGTCCGGACATCTGGACCTTCTGATATCCGCCAATCCATTTGGTTGTGAAATAGGTAATCACAAGAACAAACAGAAAAATAAGCAGGACGCCAAGCAGCTGTATAAAACTGTTCAGGCTTGAACTGAGTAAAATCATATTAGCCTACTACTTTTTTTACTGCCTCGAGCACACGCTCTGCCTGGAACGGCTTTACGATAAAGTCCTTTGCGCCAGACTGGATTGCCTCGATAACCATGGCCTGCTGTCCCATTGCAGAGCACATGATAATATTTGCATTCGGATCGATCTCTTTGATCTTCTTCAGCGCCTGAATACCATCCATATCCGGCATGGTAATATCCATCAGAACCAGATCCGGCTTTGCATCCGGGTACTTCTCAACTGCAACTGCTCCATTCTCAGCCTCCGCAGCGATCTCATAACCATTCTTGGTTAAGATATCCTTAATCATCATTCTCATAAAAGCTGCATCATCGCAAATCATAATCTTTGCCATAACATTCTCTCCTTGTTTCTTTTCTTATATTGTTTTGCTTATATTGCTTTTCTTATCCTGTTTCCAATCACTTTACAATCTCGGTAATACGGATACCATAGCTTTCCTCTATAATAACCACTTCACCCTTGGCAACGTATTTGCCGTTTACCAGAACATCGATCGGTTCACCCGCAATACGATTTAATTCTATAATAGTTCCAGGTGCAAAATCAAGAATCTCTTTAATAGATTTTGAAGTTCTTCCCAATTCCACCGTTACCTCAAGCGGTACATCCTTGATCAGATCAATGTTTTCCGGTCCGTATCCCACCGGAACGCTTCCGGTAAACGCCTGAAACTGTGCCGGCTGTACATTTACCGGCTGCTGTCCATACATCTGTGGCATTTGCTGTGCCATCATCGGTTGTCCCATCATCTGGCCTCCCATCATCGGTGCTCCCATTGCCGGCTGTCCCATCTGCGGTGCTGCCTGCGGCTGTGGTGCCGCCTGCGGCTGTGGTGCCGCCTGTGCTTCCGGAGCACTACCTTTGCTGCCTGCAGTCGAATTCGTATCTTCCTCCATATTCTGTGTCACACTCTCACACATTTCCTTTGCAAAAGGAATTGGATACAGCTGCATGATATCACTGTCGACCAGATCGCCGATCTCCAATCTGAACCGTATCTTTACAAACTCGCCTGCCAGGAACTCATCGATGACGCTCTCATCGATTGTCTCCTGTAAATCTATCAAATCCGCCTGTGGCGGGCTGATATCAATCACCTTGTTCAGCATAGATGACATGGATGTCGCTGCCGAACCCATCATCTGGTTCATCGCCTCGCTGATCGCACTCAAGTGCAGCTCGCCGAGCTCTCCATCCGTATTAGTTCCATCACCACCCATCATAAGATCAGTGATTACTTTTACATCGTGTTCCTTTAAAACCAATATGTTGCTGCCATCCAGTCCGACAGTATATCCGATCCGGATAAACACACATGGCTTCTCATATGCTTCACAGATATCACTCCAGTTTGCGAAAGAAACAACTGGAGTCGAGATCTCTACTTTTCGGTTTACCAGAGAAAACAGCGTGGTCGCTGCCGTTCCCATACTGATATTGGCAATCTCTCCGATTGTATCTTTTTCTTTCTCAGTCAGTACCTCTTCTTTGGGCTGCTCGCTGCTGTCCTCAGACCCGTTCAGTAATGCATTGATCTCTTCCTGAGACATTACTCCATCCATACTTACTGCTCCTCTCTGATTACTGATGTCACTCTTACTGCATAATTATCACCGGATGCTCCCGGCAGAGCAGTAAATTTTTTTATATTTCCAACATACACCGACAGATCCTCATCCACTTTGGTGTCGAGACGGATAATGTCTCCCACCTGCAGACCAAGGAAATCATTGACTGATATACTGCTGTTACCCAGCACAGCCTTGATCGGCATCGGTGCCCGTGCAATAAGTGCCTCAATGGTCTCTGTATATTGCTGTTCATCCTTCTCCTGCAGGCTGGAATACCAGTATTTTGTATTCAGCTTGTCCATCACACTTTCCAATGTGATATACGGCAGGCAGATGTTGATCAGTCCCTCGACATCACCAATCTTAATATTCAACGTAATTAACGCGATCATCTCCGTCGGGGAAATGATCTGGGCGTACTGCGAATTCGTCTCAATCCGCTCCAGTCTCGGTGTCAGTTCACACACACTCGCCCACGGTTCCACCAGAAGATTCACGCATACGTTATAGATCCGCTCAATCAGAAGAAGCTCGATTTCGGAGAACTCCCTCGTCTTGTCAAGCGGCGCCCCCTGGCCGCCGAGCATACGATCCACGATCGTAAAGCCGACATTCTCTGCAATTTCAATAATGATATTGTTATTCAGCGGAGCAAAATTTACAATTCCAAGCAACACCGGATTCGATAGTGCATTCGCAAACTCTGAATACGTCACCGCCTCCGAACTCATCACTTCCACCTGAACATTTTTTCTTAGGTACACCGGCAGATTCGTTGAAAGCAATCTTCCATAATGTTCAAAAATAATCTCAAGCGTTCGCAAATGCTCTTTTGAGAACTTCGCGGGACGGGCAAAATCGTAATTTTTGACCTGTTTTTCATTATCATCTTTTATTTCATCTACATCCAGTTCACCGCTGCTAAGAGCTTTCAGCAAACTGTCTATCTCATTTTGAGATAAGACTTCACCCATTCTCTCTCACCACCTACTGTCTTATTCTAGTGTGCTTCCGTTGCCACGCTTGAGAAATTCACGCCCACGATATAGTCGGAGCCGAACAGATCCTGCATCTTGGATAAGATCTCCTCCTTCACAGCCTTCTGTCCATCTGCGTTGAACTCCTCCTCGGTATACTTGGCCACTACCGTATTGATGTCGCTGCGGATAATGGTCTCCTTATCCGTAAGCTCTGTCATCTCGTCTCCCCCGTAGGTGGCATAGGACTCGCTTGTCTTGTTGACGGAAAGTCCTACAGAAAATACAGCGTAATGCTTCTTTCCATCGCCGTTGTCTGCCAGATTCACGGTAAAATTATCTGTGATATTATAAACTGCAATTTCTTCGATCGGCACTGCGGAACTGTCTTTGTTCTGTCCGCCCTCGAGTTCGATGTTGATTGCAGCGCACACCTGATCAATCAGTTCGTTTGACTTTTTGGTCTGCGGAATAATGGAAAATACCAGCACCGCGGTCAGAATCAGATTCACGAGAACCAGTGCCAAAATAATTACTGCCAATAAATTTTTCTTCATTATGCTTCCCTTCCTATTCGTTCACAACTTCTGTCGGTTCCACAGTCGCACCTGTTGTCGCTGCTTCCGGCGTATCTGTCACCGTCTCAGTGCTTAAAGCCGCATCCGCAGGCGTCTCTGTACCTGTGTCATCCGTGGATGTCCCGCTCACATTCGAGTTGTATGAGTTATAGATTTTAATCTCAACCCGGCGGTTCCTTGCCCTGCCCTCCGGCGTTGCATTATCTGCAATCGGCACATACTCTCCGCGGCCAGACGACTTTATGTATGCAGGATCCAGTGTTGTGGTATCCCGCAGATAGTTGGCAACCGCAAGCGCACGGTACATGGACAGTACGTTGTTGTCCTCATACTTGGAAGAATGAATCGGCACATTGTCCGTGTGTCCCTCGACCTCAATGATGTTATTATCGTAAGTAACCAGTATCTTGCCAAGCTTGTTGACCAGCGGATACGCCTCATCTCTGAGTTCTGCGCTTGCAGAATCAAACAGCAGCGCGCCGTTCATGTTAAGCGTTACATACTCTGCATTAAAATCAACCTCGACGTCGTCCTGTATCCCATATTGCGAAAGTGCATTTTCAAGCTGCTGCGCCATATCCTCAGACTCTTCCAGTTCCTGCTGTTCATATGCTTCGGTAATGTCTTTTTCTTCCTCCGTCTGTCCGTCAGACTGGCTGCTCAGCTGCTGGTTGTAATAAGAATCAAAATTCTCAAGCTGACTGATTCCGGAAGAAATCAATTCACCCTCGCCGATCGATGCTCCGCCTCCCGGGAGTATGCTGAATGTACTCTGGAAAGAGGCAATGACCTTCTCAAACTTTTCCTCATTCACACTGGACATGGAGAAAAGCATTACGAAGAAACAGAGCAGGAGATTCATAAGGTCCGCGAAGGTATTCATCCATGCAGGTGAGCCTTTGGGTGGATCTTCCTTTCTTCTCGCCACTATTCCTCACCTCCGACACTGCCCTCCGCAGTTTCCTCTCTCGCTGAAGGTGACAGGAATGACTTCAGTTTTTCTTCTATGACACGTGGATTCTCTCCTGCCTGAATCGACAGAATACCTTCCACCGTAATTTCCTTCATCATCATCTCGTTATTATTGTTTACAGAAAGCTTGGATGCCGTCGGATTACACAGCCAGTTGGCAATCAACGAACCGTACAGTGTTGTTACCAGTGCGACTGCCATCTTCGGTCCGATCGTTGATGCATCATTCATATCCTTGAGCATCAGGATCAATCCGATCAGGGTACCGATCATACCCCAGGCAGGACCAAGTTCTCCCCATTTTTCCCATACAGCGATTGACTTTTTGTGTCGCTGCTCGATACAGCCCAGATCCGTCTCCATGATACCTCTTACCAGTTCCGGATCGGTACCATCTACCACAAGCATGATTCCTTTTTTGAGGAATTCATCCTCGATTCCGTTTGCCGCCTCCTCAAGTGCAAGCAGTCCCTCCTTGCGGGCGGTATTTGACAAATCAATGATATTCCGGATGACTGCCGCAGGATCCTGCGGTACCTCCTTAAATGTTAATGTAATACTCTTCAGACCTGCAATAAAATCCTGAAGTTTGTTGGACGCCAATGTACCCGATATGGAACCTCCCAGTGTGATAATGATTGAAGGGAAGTCAAACATATTGAAAAGACCCGAAGCTCCACCACTGGAAAATACACCGAACAAAAACATTACAACGCCAAGCAGCATCCCTGCTAAAGAAGCTATATCCAATTCTTCCACCTACCATCCTTGATATTATAGTATTGCTGTCTCCAAGCGGAGACTGAAATCTCAACAAGTTGTCATCCTATATCTTGTATAATTTTACTAAACTTTTGACCGCTTGTCTACTTACTTTTGCAAATTCTGTGTTTCTTCTTTCATGGAACCGGGATTTTATCAGGGAGACAAAACCCCGGTTCTCCAAAATCTTATCCGTGATGCTGCTCTGTCATCTCGCAGCCGCTTATCTCTTCAGGTTCACAAGCTCCTCAAGAAGCGTATCGGATGTCGTGATTACACGGGAGTTCGCCTGGAATCCACGCTGTGTGGTAATCATCTGCGTAAACTCGGTGGAGAGATCCACGTTTGACATCTCTAACTCGCCGGATGTCATCTTGCTTCCGTCCGCCGTAATATCCACACCGATACCATCGAACTCACCGGAGTTCAAGGTCGTGCTGTAGCAGTTCTCTCCGACTTTCTCAAGACCTGCCGCATTGGCGAACTGTGCGACCGCGATCTGTCCTAACAGGTTGCGGTTACCGTTGTCATAAATACCGTAGATCTCGCCGTTGTTGCTGACTGAAAGTCCGATCAGGTTACCGAGCTTCTTACCTGCTCCAGTTGTTCCGTCTGTAGCGCCTTTGCTCATCGTTATAGTGGACTTGCCGCCGTTGTTCGTATTCTGGCAGGTGCTGAAGTCCACATTGATATTTGCGAACTGTCCGCCGAACAGGGACATGTTCAGTCCAACACTCTTCGCATCCGCCACGTTTCCAACCTTTGAAAATGTTCCATCGTCCGTGCTGAAGCTTAATCTGTGATATACACTGTTGTATGTAAGTGTCAGTGCCCCGGTTGTTCCGTCAACCGCATATCCGGTGCCATTTCCGGTGTAAGCATCCGCTTTCGCCAGAATGTCCGCTCCTGCACCGTATACCTGTGTCAGGCTGAGTGCCCCTGCTGTGACAACCGTCATGTCTGTTGCACTGTTTACCTGGTCATAGCTGTGCGTTCCCGCATTGTACTGGTAGTAATTACCGCTCTTGTCCACGATAACATTGGCAGATACATAGGTGTAATCCTTGCCGAGCGTATAACTCTTTGTTGCATCCTCGGTGTTACCGAACAGTGCGTTTAACGCCGGCTGTCCTGCCTGTATATTCTCAGGATCGTAGTAGGTATTTCCGTCGCCGTCTAAAACGTTCAACAGTTCTACCGTGAACTCTCCGTCTGTTCCGGTTGACTTAATGGAAAAACGTGCGGTGTACTCATATCCCAGGTTATCGTAGAACTTGAGGTTCTTGATCAATCCGTCGTCACTCAATACGTCGGTATCGTTCTTATCAATAATACCGCCGCAGGTTGCCTCAGAAGTTGCCTCCGGTGCGCTTGTCAGATTCTCCGTGCTCATGACGCGCAACGCGGATACGGTATCTTTCCGGATATTTCCGGTTGTCTTATCTACCTGCCATCCCATGACCGTATATCCGGTAGACGTCATACACAGGTTGCCTGCACCGTCTACATAGAAAGATCCGGATCTGGTAAACAGATTGGAAGATCCGTTGTTGACAATAAAGAAATTGGTGGTCGACTGATCTGTCATACGCAGATCGAAAGCTCTTCCGGTTGTCTCAGCTGCACCCGCGGATGTAATGCTGATATTTACCGCACCTGTGGTCACGCCAAGACCGATCTGCTTGGCATTCACACCGCCGACTCCCGTAGCCGCATTTGCTCCCGATGCTCCGGATGTGTTCTGGTAGAGCATATCCTGGAATGTCACGGAAGAAGACTTGAATGCTACTGTGTTTACATTGGCGATATTGTTACCAATAACGTCCATTTTTGTCTGATGTGTCTTAAGACCCGACACAGCAGAGTACATTGATCTCATCATAATGAAATGACCTCCTGTAATGTCTGGTGCCCTGCTCCCTTCTGTCATTCGGGGAGCTTCTGCCTCCTTGTAAGGTCCGGCATATTATACAATCACGGCACCGTCAATATTTGTAAAAATATTACTCTCTGACTCACTCTGATCCATGGCTGTGACCACCGTCTTGCTCGGAACATTCACAATAAACGCCAGTGAATCCAGAATCACGAGTGATTCCCGTATTCCCTTTTCGCTTGCCTTCAAAACACCGGATTCCAGTCTCTCGTTCTGCTCGTCCGACAGATTGATGTGTCTGTCATTCAAACGTCCCTGTGCATGTTTGGAAAACCGAAGTTCCTGACTTTCTGCGGTCGTCTGTTTCTGTCTTAATATATCCTCGAAAGAAACACTGTTTTCCTGCGCCGCAGTCTCTGTGCTTTTGCGATTCAGATACCGGTCAGTTACCTGTTCGATGGAAGCAAATTGGTTCGTAATCTTATTCATAACCAACGCTCCTTTCTCAGATCATTCGGCTTTCTTCTCAAGCTCCGCAATCTTAGCCTCGAGTGCTGTCAGCTGATCGTAGGAATCCTTGCTGATATAAGTCTTCTCTGTGGTGGTCAGCGAATCGTAATTCTTGCGAAGTGCTTCCACTGCTTCCTTGTTCTCAAGGGTCAGCTCGTCCGCGGATGGAATCTGCGAAAGCGCATTGTCAAATACCAGGCTCTTCATGGTTCCGTCCAGCTTCACAAACGTTGCCAGCGTATCGCTGTCAATATAACTCTGCTGATAAGAAGTCAGTCCGTTGTACACGGTTGCCAGGTTCTCCACATCCGTCTGATATGCCAGCGTCAGCTTATCCGCATCCGGAAGCTTTGCCACAGATGCCTTGAATGCCTCTGCCAGTGAAACCGCCTCCATGTACTCGGTGTCTGCCACCTGATATACATCGTCGAGTGAATAACGGTTGCCGTTGACATAAATGTATTTCTGGTTGTTCTCGTACTGCACATAATCCACGAATCCTGCCACCGCCGTCGTCTCGCCGGTCGTCTCGGATGTTGTCTTTACAATGACATACTTTCCAACCAGATCGTTTGCCTTCGTGCTCTCAATGCTGTTCTGCATGTTCAGCATGGACTCCATCTGTGAAAAAGTTGCCAGCTGTGCCACATACTCGGTATTGCTCGTCGGTTCCAGCGGATCCTGATACTGCATCTCTGCACATAACAGCTGCAGGAACTCGTCATATCCGAGGTCATTGCCGGCACTGGTCGTTGTCTCTGTCGTACTCTCTGTAATCTTGCCGTTCTCTACGGCCTGTACTAATGCCATATGTCTCTCCTTTCTGTCTGTTATGCGGTAAAGTCAACGGAATTGCCCTGTTCTGCCATCATCTTCGCCACCAGAGTCTCCTCTTCCGTCATCAGCCCGGACAGTCCGTCCAGTTCATTCAGGTTGATGTGTCTGGTCGCATTGGCTGCCTTTTCCCGTTCCTCTGCCTGCTGTTCTTCCTGTTTTGCATTCTGCTCCAGGTTCTTCTCAAACTCATGTCCGCCGACGGTTACCTCCACGGCATCCACCTTCACGCCCGCCTGGTTCATGTTCTGCTTCAGATCTGCAATCTGGCTTTCCAGCGCCTCCTTGACCACTTCATTCTGTGCGGTCAGATGTGCGGAAACTGTTCCGTCTTTGGATGTGATCTCCAGATAAATCTTGCCCAGATGTTCCGGATTGAGCTGCATCTCCATCGTTGTTTCCTGATTCGCCGTGTAATTCACTCTCGTATAGGTCACGATCTGACGCACGACATCCGCGATGTCCACCTGTGCGGCATATTCTCCCGCACTATTGGCGCCCTGCATTGCCACGGTCTCTGTCAGCGTCGGGCCGGTATGTACATCCACGCCCGCATGTGCCTGCGACGCAAAATCCTGCTGTCCGGAATTGGAATTCGATCCGGTCTGTGCCTGTTCCTTGCCCGTCCCTGCAGCTACATCGGCAACTGTCTCTTCCTCTGTGCCGGCATCTGCCATCTTAGCCTGCGCATCCGTCTCTTCCGGAGTGATGTCTTTTGATCTAACTGCCCGGGGCTCTGTCTCTGCTACGGCTGCTGTCTGCGGCTGCTCTGCCGTATCACGGATTCCATCCGCCGTATCGGCGTAAACCCTCCGTGCATCTGCGGCATCTGCTGTCTGGACTGTCTGCATCAGATCTGCATTCATGTCCGCCTGTCCGGCATCCTCCAAAAGCTGCGTCAATTCTTCAGCCGTGACTCCCAGTTCCTGCAAGAGATCTTCGGTCAGTGTTCCCACCGACTGCATCACGTTCATAAACGCTTCATTACAGAGAAGTGCGCTCATGTCTTCGGTTCCGGTTAATTCTGCCGCCAGAGCTGCAAGCTGCTGCGGATTCATCAGATCGGCCACGGTCAGTCCCAATGTCTCCATTGCTTCCGTGATCTGCTCATCCGTCACCTGAAGTTCATCCTTGATGACGTCTCTCACACTCTCTTCAAAGCTTTCCAGCTTCTCTGACACCTGACTGCCGGCTGTCCAGTCCTTCGTGCTTTGCTCCGGTATCTTATTCTTCTGATACTGGTAACGGTCATAATTCTGCTCCGGACTGTGCGGTGTAAGCTGCTGCATATTCTGTGCTGTCTGAGATCCTGTACTTACGCTGCTTCCCGGGATCTGTGTCATCTGATCGACCATCTTCCGGAATGTGGTGCCGATATCCGCGCCATCAACGCCTGTGACACTCTGTCCACTCTGCGTCTGCATCAGCATTTTCCCAATGCTTGCAACATTGTTGTCTCCCATTCTCTTCCTCCTTTCCCATAGCTGCACCTGCAGCCTGATTTTTGAAGGAATCCCTCTGCCATTATGAAAAGCAGACTGTCCTTCTCTATTCTACAGGTTCCATGATCGCGGTCACCTTTGCTGCAGTAGCCGCGTCCATTTTGCCCAGAATATTCGCTCTCGATTGTGCGTCCATGCTGTCTAAGATATCTGCCACCAGCTGCAGATTATCTGTCATGGTATCAAAAATTGCAGCCGCCTCTTTTGGCTTCATGGAAGAGTACGCTTTCACATAATCATCCATCTCGTCGTTGGCTGCCGTCTGTTCTACAACCTGACGGTAAATGATCTCCGCATCCGCAGGATCAATGCTCTCATAATACTGCTTATATTCCTCTATATCGGGTGCTGAATCTGAAAACACAACCTCCTGATAGAACTTTTGCTTCTCAGCCTCAAAATCCGCCTCGTTCTGCTTGTACTGTGCCAGTTCTGCGGACTGGCTCTCAAGCTGTGCGATATATTCCGCATTTGCGCTGGACGTATTCTGTGCATCCGCAAGTTCTTTCTCCAGTTCCTTGATTCTGGCAACCGCATCGTCAATGGAAGTATAGCCGTAAGCGTCATCCTCCGTTGACACTTCCTCAGTCGCGCTGTCCGGCAGGATTTTGTTCACATAAGGAACATCCTTTAACACCGGCGCCAGAACGGATGATCCGAAACCGCCGACATCGCACTTGATCAACAGGACGATGATGGCAAGCCAGATTAAAATAATGATCAGGGTAACAAAGAACACGGCAATCTTGCCGCCAGTCGATGTCTCGTCATCCATATCCAGATCATCATTTAACTCTTTTGCCTTTTTCCGGTCCGCTTTCTTCTGTGCCTTCGCTTCTGCACGTGCAGCCTTCTCCTGTGCCTTTGCTGCCTTTTTATCTAATACTTCGTCTTTCTCTTCTTCTGCCATTTGAGACCTCCGTGCCTATCCTTCATGGTAATTGTAGCTAACAAGCTCGTCTATTTCCTTGCTCTCTGCCTGGGCGATTTCCTGCTTAAATTCTTCAAACGCACGCTCCCTGAGCTTCTCATGCGTCTTTCGCTCCACCATCACCCGGTTCAGTTCGATTCGCGCCATCTCCAGCGTCTTTTCCGCGGCGTGCACCTTCATCATCTGTGCTCTCTGCAGACTCTTCATCACATCGATCGCACGCTTGCATTCCCGGATCTCCTGGATATCCAGCGTTCCGTTGACCAGTTCTTTTGATTTTCTCTCGTAGCCGGCCCTGCGCATCAGGATCTCTCGAAGCTTCTCCTGCTCTTCCGCAAGCTGTCTGCTCGCCGTCGCATATGCAATTTTTGCCTGATTCTCCAGCTTGATCTTGATGTCAAGAATGTTCTGCATCCGGTATGTAAACTTTGCCATACACTGCGCCTCTTTTCCGCGGAGCGTTCTTAATCTTCAAATAGTTTCTTCAATAAATCGATTTCCTCGTCAAACAGGAACTTTTCATCTGTCCTCTGGCACAGGAACTGATTCACTGCGTTGATCTTCTGAACCGCATAGTCAATCTCACGGTTGGAACCGCTCTTGTAAGCTCCGATGTTGATCAGATCCTCCGCTTCGTTATAAGTAGCCAGTACATTCTTTAAACGTCCGGCAAGCTCCTTGTGCTCGCTGGTCGCTATGGCGCTCATAACACGGGAAATACTCTGTAAAATATCAATCGCCGGGTAATGATTCTTGTGTCCCAGTTTTCTGGAAAGCACGATGTGTCCGTCCAAAATGCTTCGGGCTGTATCGGTAATCGGCTCATTAAAATCATCACCGTCTACTAGAACGGTGTAAAGTCCTGTGATGGAACCCTTGTCCGAAGTACCGGCACGTTCCAGAAGCTTCGGCATCTCCGAGTATACACTCGGCGGATATCCCCTTGTTACAGGCGGTTCTCCGGACGCGAGGCCGATCTCACGCTGTGCCATGGAGAATCGGGTCAAAGAGTCCATCATCAGCAGTACATCTTTTCCCTGATCCCTGAAATATTCGGCGATTGCGGTCGCCGTCTTCGCAGCCTTGTTACGGATCAGTGCCGGCTTATCGGAAGTCGCCACCACGACGACGGAACGCTTCATTCCCTCTTCCCCGAGATCCCTCTCGATAAACTCGCGCACCTCACGGCCACGCTCTCCGATCAGGGCAATGACATTAATGTCCGCTTTTGTATTGCGGGCGAACATACCGAGCAGGGTGCTCTTTCCGACACCGGAACCCGCAAAGATTCCGATACGCTGTCCTTTTCCCACGGTAATCAGCCCGTCTACCGCCTTTACACCAAGCGGAAGCACCTCCGAGATAATCTTACGGCTCATCGGATCCGGCGGATCCGCCTCGACCGGATATTCGCATCCGCCCTCAATGACTCCGCCGTCGGTCGGTCTTCCGATACCGTCCAGTGTGTGTCCCAGAACGCCGTCCCCGACAAGCACCCCAAGCGGATGTCCGGTATTCTCAACGATACATCCTACCCCGATGCCTTCCACATTTTCAAACGGCATCAGCAAAAGTCTCTTATCCCTGAATCCGACTACCTCCGCCATCACCGCGTGGTCTTTCTCTCTGTCAATGACAATTCTGCAGAGATCGTTTAACTTTGCATCCGGTCCGACAGATTCAATCGTAAGTCCGACAATCTTTACAACCTTTCCAAGGCGGTTGAAGTAGGTCTTTTCTCCAAGTTGTAAATATTTTTCAAATTGATGTGTCATCATTCTCTCACCTTACGAACATAAAGACCGGATATCTTTGATCAGATTCTCAAGCTGTGTACCGAGACTGCAGTTAAACACGCCGGAATCGGTCTCTATCGTACAGTCATTTCCCTCCACCGTCGCGTCCGAGACAATCTCAAGCTCAATGTCATGTCCCACACGATCCAGGATCTCGGTCTTGTGATTCTCCAGAAACATTGCATTGTCCTCCGCCACCTTCACCCGGAACCGCTTGTCGTCTTCAATATTTAAAATGGCATCTTCAATCAGATGCATCAGTATCTCTTTTTTGTCGTCAAACTGAATATGGAACACTTTTTCAAAGACGGTAACGATGACATCCACCAGATCCTGTTCCATATGTTCGCGTTTGTCCCTGTAATCGCTGTCAAGATCTCCCTGCTTTTTCCTGTAGGACTCCTCAAGCTGCACGCGAAGCTGCTCATTCTCCTGCTCCGCCGAAGCTCTGCCCTCCTTGTACCCCTGCGTCTTTGCAGATGTACGGATCTCCTCGGCATCTTCGTTTGCCTGTGCCAGTATCGCATCGGCATTCTGCTGTGCCGCCGCAAGGATCTCCTCGGCTTTTGCCTTTGCCTTTGCCTCATAATCAATCTGCGGCTCCGCTTTGATGACCTGACCCGGATCACCCGTCACAAGTCCGGCTGAAAATCCGCCTTCCTCTTCCTGCACATTCTGTGCCGGTGTCTGTGTCTGCGGCAGATCCTGTTTCAGGTGCTGCTGCAGGATCACATTGGAATCGATGATGCGCGTGTTTGTGGAATCCGTCTGAACAAACCACTGTTTATAAAGATTAGACAACGATCTCGTCACCTCCGCCTCTTGAGATTACAATCTCGCCTGCATCCTCTAGTTTACGAATGACGCTTACGATCTTCTGCTGAGCCTCCTCAACATCCTTCATTCGCACAGGTCCCATAAACTCCATATCTTCCTTGATCATCGCAGCAAGACGTTTGGAGAGGTTCTTAAATATAACATTCTGTACTTCCTCGTTCGCCGCCTTCAAGGCAACGCCAAGGTCTGCATTATCCACATCTCGCAGTACACGCTGGATTGCACGGTCATCAAGCAGCAGAATATCCTCGAATACGAACATCTTCTTGCGGATCTCGTCTGCAAGCTCCGGCTCTTCGATCTCGAGAGACTCCATGATATGTTTCTCGGTCGAACGGTCGACTGCATTTAAGATGCTGACAATAGCGTCCACGCCGCCGACGATTGTGTAATCCTGGTTGACCAGGGAAGAAAGCTTTCTCTCAAGTACCCGCTCCACTTCCTTGATAACATCCGGCGATGTACGATCCATCATCGCGATACGTTTTGCGACATCCGCCTGTTTTTCCGGCGGCAGCGCCCCCAGAACCATCGACGCCTGCGGTGCTGTCAGATAGGACAGAATCATGGCAATGGTCTGCGGATGTTCGTCCTGAATGAAGTTCAGCAGCTGGCTTGGATCTGTCTTGCGCACAAACTCGAACGGACGCACCTGAAGGGATGCTGTCAGCTTGGAGATAACCTCCTGTGCCTTGTCCGCGCCAAGCGCCTTGTCGAGCAGTTCCTTCGCATAACCGATACCGCCCTCCGCAATATACTGCTGAGCCAGACAGATCTGATAGAACTCGTTTAAGACATCCTCCTTGACCTGCGGTGAAATACTTCTGGTATTTGCGATCTCAAGGGTAAGTTCCTCGATCTCGTCCTCCTTAAGATGCTTAAAGATATCTGCTGACCGCTCCGGTCCCAGTGTAATCAGAAGAATTGCAGCTTTTTGCAGTCCTGTAAATTCCTCGTTTTTTGCCATATTACTCCCACTCCTCGTTGAGCCAGTTGCGCAGTAACGATGCAGCCGCCTCCGGTTTTTCTTCTACGAATTTTTCGATCAGTAAACGCGTCTCGGACTTCTCATTGTAGCCGATGTCCTCAAGCGGCTCCTGGTTCTCTTTTGTGGATTCCAGCAGGCTTTCCACGGAAAGTTCCTCCTCCATCTCTGCCTGTTTCTCCTTTCTGGTGCTGCGGAATACCACATAACCAAGCAGGAGAAGAATCAGTACCGCAAGTATGATCTGCAGATAATCCGACAGGGTTCTTCCACCGGAAGAATACTGGAAAATCGGCTCGTCATAAGCGATGATGCTGATGTTTGCCTCAGGAAACCCCGTTGCGTTGGCGATCATCGTGTAATTATCCTGATCCACCGTCGTCTTGACCGGGTCACTGTTTGCCGCAATATACTCGTCAAATGTCATGTTATCCAGCGCACCGGATGTCCTGAGTGTGTCCTCATCATAGATCACATAATTTTTTACCACGATCGCAATGGAGGAAGTATCGTAATTGATCGTTCCGGTCGCCGCCGTGCGGTCCGTCACTTTTTCATTGTTCTGATACTTTGTCGTGGTATCGGTGATCGTGGACTCGGTATAATTGTTATCCTCAATCACATAGGATGTATCGTCATTGGAATCTGTGCCCGGTGTGGCAGCTGCGCCGCCGACACTGTTCGACTCATAATTGCTCTGTTCGTCGATCATACCGTTCGTCTGACCGTCCGGTGCCGAATACTGGCGTTCCGTCTCGCGGTATGCATCAAAATTCATATCAAGCTTTGCCGCCACTTCCGCATGATCATAAAGTCCGGAGCCGACCAGAACATCCTTCACCTCGCTCTTAAGCAGATTCTCCGTCTTGGTCTTGAGGGAAAGCTGACTGCTTGCCGTTCCAATCGACGAGTCGGAATCCCCGCCCGAGAAAAGGACATTGGAGTTCGAGTCCAGGATCAGGACATTGTCCGTCGTGTCATTGCCGAGCTGTGTTGCTATGTACTGTGCAAGTCCCTGTGCCTGCTCGTCGCTCATATCTGAATTCAAGGTAAGAATTACCGCCGCGTAGGAATCCTGCTCTCTTGCAAGAATCGTGCCATCATCATTCGGGATGTCCAGTGTCACAGAAGCACTCTCGACATTTGACAGTGTCTCCAGCTGATCTGCGAAATAATTCTCCAGATACAGCTTGTATTTCTTAGTCTTGTCTGCCTCGGTGGAGCTGAATCCACCGCTGAATACATTATCGATGGAAAATCCTTCCGTCGGCACGCCGTTCTGTCCAAGCAGAATCGACGCCGCCGCATTGTCCTTTTCATCCACATAGAATGTCAGCCCGTCATCCGACATCTGGTAGGAGATGCTTCCGTCATTGTCCAGAAGGTCTTTTACTTCACCCGCCTGCGCTGTGGAGGAGCACTCGATAAGCGTTACCATGTTCGGCTTCCCGACAACCACCGCCAGAATCACCAATGCCAGTATAATTACCGCCACAATGCTTCCGAGCAGGATTCTCTGCTTGGTTGTAAACTTTTTCCACCAATCCGTTATCTTCGTTAAAATCTTTTGCACCTGTTCCGGCATAATTTCTAACTCCATTCATTAAATCTGCATGTTCATGATCTCTTTGTATGCATCGAGCATCTTATCTCTCACTGCAACCGTGTACTGCAGCGCCTCATACGCCTTGGCTGCCGCAATCTGCATATCGTGAGGATTGTCCGCCTCGCCCAGCGCGAACTGAATCTTTGCCGACTGCGAATCATTCTGCAGATCATTCGTCTCGTTGAGCATATTGATCGCCGAAGACAACACCGAGTCAAAGCTCTCATCGGTGTCCACAGACAACAGTGTCTTCTGTGTTACCGCACTCATGTAATCCGGTGAAGTGGCATTCGTCAATAAACTGATATCCATCTGTATTTCCCCCGTTTCATCCTAATCTATGTCTTACTGACCAATCTTAAGTGCTGCCTGAATCATGCTCTTGCTGGCATTAAACGCCGTCGTGTTCGCCTCATATGCACGGGACGCGTCAATCAGGTTCGTCATCTCTGTCACCGTATTCACATTCGGATAACGCACATAGCCGTTCTCATCCGCATCCGGATGGGACGGATCATACTCCATTGTAAAATCGGTCTCTGTATCTTCCTTGACGGAGGTAACCTTCACGCCGTTGCCTACAGCCCGCGCTCTGGATGACTGATAATATTTGCTGAACGGAGTCAGATCCTTTTCCGCAAACGTCACAATCTTGCGGCGGTACGGTTCACCGTCCTCCGTACGCGTTGTATTGACATTGGCAATATTCTCCGCGATGGTGTCGATGCGGAAGCGCTCTGCCGTCATACCGCTCGCACTGATGTCAAAAGACTGAAATAATCCCATATGCTACCTCCTGTTTATTTAAGCACTAATTTCATACGATTGAATTCTTCGTTGATCGATGTCGTCAGCATCTCATAGCGGAGCTGCTCCGATGCCAGTTCCACCTGCTCCGTATCCACATCCACATTATTGCGGTCCAGACGATAGGAATAATTGGAGGAATCCGTATAGGTAGACACATCTAAGCCCGAAAGATCCGAGTTCAGTCCCCGCACTTTCTTATCCAGCGGAATATACTTCGAGCTGCCAAGCTCCCGTTTCAGCGCAGATTCAAAATCCACATCCTGTCTCTTATAGCCCGGAGTATCCGTATTTGCTATGTTGTTGGAAATTGCCGACTCACGTTTCCAGCTGGCATCCGCCGCCTTATCCATGATGTTAATATAGTCGAACGCATTCGTAGTTATCATATGTATCGCCCTCCGCTTCACCTAGTTTCCCAAACTATCTTATTCCATTATAAAATATGGTTTCGTAATTGCAAGAGATTTTTGTTATTTTTTACACTATCTTGTAGATTTTTGCATAATAAGTACAAGATATTAGCAAAATTGTCAAATAAACCCGCATAAAAAGCCACGTTCCACGGAAATAAAAAAGAGCGCACCCTTCGATACGCCCTTTCGTCCTGTTTATTTTTTCTGATTCTGCTTTTTGATCTTGTCGAGTTCGTCGAATACAACGTCGTTCAATACTTTGATGTAGGTTCCCTTCATGCCGGAAGAGCGCGACTCAATCACGCCTGCACTCTCGAACTTGCGCAGTGCATTCACAATGACGGATCGTGTGATACCCACGCGGTCGGCAATCTTGCTTGCTACAAGGATTCCCTCCTTGCCGTCCATCTCATCAAAAATATGAATGATCGCTTCCAATTCCGAAAATGACAACGTGCTGATTGCAGATTTGACAATCTGAACCTTTCTTGTCTCCTCCGCATTCTCCTCATTCACGGAGCGCATCATTTCCAGACCGACCACGGTTGTCCCGTATTCGCTCAAAATGATATCGTCAATATCGTACTGTCTGTCTTCTCTGTAGACAAACAGCGTGCCAAGCCGCTCACCCGCAATATCAATCGGCGTGATGATCGCAGTGTATTCCTTCACGTGATCTACGAAACCTAACGTCTCAAGATTGACATTCTCCTTGGTAGAGAGGATTCCGAGCAGACGTTCGTTTAGCAGCGGGTCGATGAAACCTCCCACCTCGTCCACGATCAATTCCTGGATCTCATCCACTCCGGGACACACGCCCGTTCCAAGAACCTTTCCCTTTTTGCTGATGACCAGAATATTGGATGCAAGAATATCCTTCAACACATCGCAGATATCATTAAACACGACCTTTGAAGAGCTGTTATTGTGCAACAGCTTATTGATTTTTCTGGTTTTGTCCAACAATTGAACACTCATGTCCGTGCCCCCATTTCGTTTCGAATCTCTTTTTCGTTATATTTCATATTTTAACACGTCAATTCTGAAAATTCAATATTTTCGTAATATTTGACATATTTTTTTAACTATTTTGTATCCTCGTCCGCTTTTCTGTCACGGGTGTAGCCGCATCCCGCATCTGCACAGGCGATCTTATTGCCTTTTACCACCATATAGCCGCCGCACTTCGGGCACTTCTCCGCTACCGGGCGTGACCAGCTCATAAAATCGCACTCCGGATTATTCTCGCAGCCGAAATACTTTCTGCCTTTCTTCGTCTTGCGGAGGACAACGTCTTTTCCGCACTTCGGACATGGCACGCCGATTTTTTCCAGATACGGCTTCGTGTTCCTGCACTCCGGGAAGCCCGGGCATGCCAGGAATTTTCCGTGCGGTCCGTATTTTACCACCATGTTTCTTCCGCACTGGTCGCAGACAACATCCGTGACCTCGTCCTCGATCTTGACTTTCTGTAGCTCCTTCTCCGCCACTTCCACCGCGGCTTCCAGATCCGGATAGAAATTCCGCACAACCGTCTTCCAGTTCACAGCGCCCTCTCCGATGCTGTCGAGCAGCGACTCCATATTGGCGGTAAAATGCTCATCCACGATGCTCGGGAAGGATTCCTTCATAATCTGGTTGACCACCTCTCCCAGCTCCGTCACATACAGATTCTTCGCTTCCTTGACAATGTAACGTCTGCCAAGCAGCGTCGTGATCGTCGGCGAGTAGGTACTCGGACGTCCGATTCCCAGCTCCTCCAGCGTCTTGACTAAGGACGCCTCCGTGTAATGCGCCGGCGGCTGTGTAAAATGCTGCTTCTCATCGAAGGTGTCCAGCGTAAGCTTCGTATCCTCATCGATTCCTTTCAGCAGAACATTGTTCGTGTCCTTCTCGTCGTCCTCGCTCGTGTACACAGACATAAATCCCTCAAAGGAGACCTTTGATGCCGCGACACCAAAGCGGTACTTTCCGGCACCGATCTTCACGTTCGTCGTCTCATATACCGCAGAAGCCATTCTGCTTGCGGCAAAACGCTTCCAGATCAGCTGATAGAGGCGGAACTGGTCTCTGGAAAGAGATTCCTTGACCACCGCCGGTGTTCTCGCAATGTCGGAAGGACGAATCGCCTCATGCGCGTCCTGGATCTTGGCGCCGCCCTTCTGGGTAACGGTCTGTGTCGCTACGAATTCTTCCCCGTAATTCTGTGCGATATACGCTCTCGCATCCGCATCCGCCTCATCCGAAATACGGACGGAATCCGTACGCAGGTAGGTGATCAGACCGACCGTTCCCTGTCCCTTGACGTCAACGCCCTCATAGAGCTGCTGGGCAATACGCATCGTCTTGGAGATCGGGAAATTCAATGTCTTGGATGCCTCCTGCTGTAAGGTACTGGTCGTAAACGGCAGCGGCGCTTTCTTCACGCGCTCACCCTTTTTCACTTCCAGGACTTCAAACCGCTCTCCGCGGATCTCGTCCATGATACGGTCCGCCTCCTCGCGGCAGGTAATCGCCAGTTTTCCGTTCTCGTCCCCGTGGAACTTTGCTGTCAACGGCTTCTTTTCGCCGTCCGCCTTGAGCTTTGCATCCAGCGTCCAGTATTCTTCCGGAATGAATGCATTGATCTCGTCCTCGCGGTCGCAGATGATGCGCAGTGCTACCGACTGTACTCTTCCGGCGCTCAGCCCACGCTTTACTTTTGCCCACAGAAGCGGGCTGATCTTGTAACCCACAATACGGTCCAGAATACGTCTGGTCTGCTGTGCGTTGACAAGATTCATATCGATATCGCGCGGCTGCTTTAAGGACGCCTTGACCGCGTTCTGCGTAATCTCATTGAAGCTGATTCTCCGCACATTCTTGCCGTCCAGCTTTAACGCCTGGCTTAAGTGCCATGATATTGCCTCTCCCTCACGGTCGGGGTCGGTTGCGAGATACACTTTGTCTGCCTTTTTCACTTCTTTACGAAGCTTGGCAAGGATATCTCCCTTTCCACGGATCGTGATATACTTCGGTTCATAATCATGCTCGACATCGATTCCCATCTGGCTCTTCGGGAGATCCCGCACATGCCCGTTTGAGGCAACTACCTCATAATTTTTTCCAAGAAACTTTTTAATTGTTTTTACCTTAGCGGGTGACTCGACAATAACAAGGTACTTAGCCATTCATACATCTCCTTTATGCTGATTTCTCAAATCCGTCTGATATAACAATTCTTAAATGCTTCCGTAACAAACCCCTTTTTCAGAAGAATCCCCAGAATCTGCGCCAGTTCGGGCACAGACAGGTCTGTCTCCTCCAGAAGTTCTTCCATACTTTTCGGTCGTAAATCTACACAACTATACACCAAGCGTTCTTCTTTTTCAAGTAATAATTTTTCAAAGGTGCATGTCTCCCCGCCCGCTCCGGGATCCGGCGCAAGCTCCTGTATAAACGATTCGAGATCGGAAACTGCCCCCGCTCCCTGCCGGATTAAGCTGTTGCATCCCGCCGACAAGGCATCTGTAATCCTGCCCGGAATGGCATAGACATCCCTCCCCTGCTCCAGCGCAAAATCCGCCGTGATCAGCGATCCGCTCCGCTGCTTTGCCTCCACCACAACAACCGCCCGGACAAGCCCTGATATGATGCGGTTGCGCTGCGGAAAATATCCCGGAATCGGCTGCGTGCCGGGCGGATACTCCGAGACAACCGAGCCCCGTTCCAGAATCTCCTCATACAGCACCCGGCTGCTCTTCGGATAGCAGACATCCACGCCGCACCCTAAGACGGCGCAGCTGATTCCGCCCACGTCAAGCGCTCCCTGATGCCCCGCAGCATCGATGCCGCGCGCCATTCCGCTCACAACACCGACGCCGCGCGCCGCAAGCATTCTCCCGAGCTCCCTTGCAACCGTCCGCCCGTATTCGGAGCACATTCTCGCACCGACAATCGCAACGGTCTCTCCCTGCGGGAGGCATCCCTTTACATACAGTCCGTACGGCGGATTTGCGATATGGCGGAGCCTCTTTGGATAAGATGCATCCTCCAGCGACACAAACGAGATCCCGGATTCACACATCTTAGCGTACGCTTCCTCCATGTCCGTCTTTTGCGCAGCCCGGACCGCCTGTATTTCTTTTGCCAATAATTGCAGATTTTCCATCTGCTTTTCGCTAAGAAAATAGATATCCTGTGCATTCCCGACCTTTTCATGGATACTGATTTTCGCACAGTTGGAGAGTCCGGGAATATTTGCAAACCAATACGCATAATTCATCTCTTCACCTCTCCCAGAACTTTCTGTCAAAGCTTCTGTAGCAGATTGCCTCCTCCAGATGCCGGTCGCAAATCCGGTCTCCGCCGTCCATATCCGCCAGCGTGCGTGCCACCCGCAGAAGCTTATGGTAAGATCTGGCGGTGAGCTGCAGCTTTCCGTAGATCTCTTCCATATACTGCTCCTGCTTCTTGTCAAGAGCACAATACTCCCGGATCTTCGTGGCAGGTATCTGGCTGTTGTACGAAAATCCTTCCTTCCGGTAGCGCTCCCGTTGAATGTCCTGTGCCACCGCCACGCGCTTCTGAATTGCCGCCGATGTCTCCTCTTTTTGCTGTCCGGTTAATTCCCCGAATGTCAGCGCCGGCGCCTCCACACAAATGTCAATCCGGTCTAAGATCGGCTGGCTGATCCTCTCTAAGTACCGGTGGATCGCCGTCTGCGTACACCTGCATTTCTGCATATCGGGATAATAGCCGCACGGGCACGGATTCATCGCCGCCACCAGCATAAAATCTGCCGGATAGACATAACTTCCGCCAAGACGCACCAGATGAACCGCCCCCTCTTCCAGCGGCTGGCGCAGCGCCTCAACCGTCTCCCTGGCGAATTCCGGAAGTTCATCCAGAAACAGCACGCCCTTATGTGCCAGTGAGATCTCCCCCGGCTGCGGGATTCTTCCGCCGCCCGTAAGCCCCTGCACACTCACGGTGTGATGCGGCGCCCGGAACGGGCGCTGCGTAAGCAGACCGTTCTCCCCGGCAAGCATTCCTTTTACACTGTAGATTTTGGATAACTCCATGCGCTCCGCCTCCGCAAGCGGCGGCAGAATGGACGGGATACGCGATGCCACCATGGTCTTGCCCGCACCCGGCGGTCCCACAAACAGCAGATTGTGCATTCCGGTTACCGCAACTTCACACGCCCGCTTCATCAGCCGCTGTCCGTGGATCTCCGAAAAATCAGGAAGCACTGCGGGCTGTGTTTCTTCTATATTATATTCCTCTGCGGCGTACTTCTCCCACGACGCATCCTCAAGAAGCCGCATGACCTCCCCGATATTTTCCACACCGCAGACAAGCATCCCGGAAACAAGCGCCGCCTCTTTTCGATTCGCCCGCGGCACAATGCAGCGCCGGATTCCGCGTTCCTTTGCCTCCGCCACCATCGGGAGCACGCCGTGAACCGGCTGCACCACGCCGTTTAATCCGATCTCACCCACGATCAGCACATCATCCAGTACCGCATGCGGAAGCCTTCCCATCGCAGCCAGCACCGCCACTGCGATCGGCAGATCAAACCCGGCTCCGGATTTGCGGATGTCCGCCGGCATAAAATTCACGGTAATTCTGCGCGGCGGCAGCGCACACCCCACATTGCGGAGCGCTGTGCGCACCCGCTCCCTGGCTTCTTTGACCTCAGACGCCAGAAAACCGACCATCTCAAAAACAGGCATCCCGTCGCTCACATCCGCTTCCACGCAGACAGGCACACTCTGGATACCGCGTATCGTTGCTGTTGCTACTCTGCTATACAACCTGTTCTCCTTTTCATTATAGAAAGATCTGGAATCTCTGTGCAGTGAACACTGCTGAATATCTTAGAAAATACATTTGTTAAAAAGACATGTTTAGTATAACATCATTTGTAGAAAAAGGGAAGCGGCAATTTATCTCCCGCCCCCCGCGCTTTCCATTCCTTTTCGCAGTTTTTCCAGCGCCCGTTTCTCGATTCTCGACACATACGAGCGGGATATTCCAAGCGCCGCTGCAATCTCACGCTGTGTCATCGGTTTACAGGCATAGAGACCGTACCGGTTTTCTATGATATAGCGCTCCCTGCCGGAAAGCAGCTTCGGCACAAGTGCCAGCACCTCTCTGGTGCGTCTGTCGGTCTCGATCGTCTCCACCACATCCGGTTCATCGCTCTCCACAATATCCAGCAGATGAATCTGATTGCCCTCTTTGTCCGTTCCGATCGGTTCATACAGAGAGACCTCTCTGGCCGTCTTCTTTTTGGAACGGAAATGCATCAGCAGTTCATTGTCAATGCATCTCGCCGCGTAAGTTGCCAGGCGGCTTCCGTAATCTTCTTTATAAGTAGAGATTGCCTTGATCAGACCGATGGTTCCGATGGAGATCAGATCTTCCATATCTTCATCGGAATTCTGATATTTTTTCGCCACGTGCGCTACCAGGCGCATATTCCGAAGCGTCAGTTCTTTTTTTGCCTCAAGGTCGCCGTCTTTCATTTTTTTCAGGCATTCCATTTCCTGTTCTGGTGTGAGCGGAGATAAGAAAGTTTTCACAACGCACCTGAAAAGCTTTATTGATACATTCTATGTATGGGCCATGTTTTCCGTGCTTTTCCCCTCTTTTTTCCGCAAACAAATACATGCCGTCTTTACATCTCCCCCGCCGCTTCGCTATAATAGCGTTACATGAAACAGGAGGAATTTTTATGCTGCGCACCCTTACCTACCGCATTTTATCCGCCACGGACGGGCAGACCATTCTGCATTATTTAAAAAGTCTCGGCTATTCCGGGCCGATACTGGTACATTTAAAGAAAACAGACCACGGCACCCTCTTGAACGGCGTGTGGGCGCATATGAATGAAACGCTTCACACCGGCGACCTTCTCTGTCTTCATCTGGAGGAGAATACTTCCGGCACCTCCATTTTTCCGCAGCAGATTCCCCTCGCGATCTGTTACGAGGACGAAGATCTTCTGGTGATTGACAAGCCGGCAGGCATGCCGGTACACCCGTCTGCCGCGCACCAGAGGGATACGCTTGCAAACGCCGTCACGGGATATTACCGTGCAAAAGGCGAAATCCGCCCGTTCCGCTGCATCAACCGGCTGGATGCCGACACGAGCGGCCTGATCATCGTCGCCAAAAATATGCTCTCCGCCGCCCTGCTCGGCAAAGCCATGCAGCAGCGTATGATCCGCCGGGAATACCTCGCCGTCGTATGCGGCACGCTCACCGGAAGCGGCACCGTCCACGCGCCGATTGCCCGCGTAAAACCGGGCGATGTCCGCCGGCAGGTTGATTTTCTCTGCGGGGATGATGCCATCACGCACTATAAAAGTCTCTTATGCCACGCCCCCTATTCCCTGCTCTCCCTTCATCTGGAAACGGGGCGCACGCACCAGATCCGTGTCCACATGTCCGCGCTCGGCTATCCTCTGGCAGGCGACCAGCTCTATTATCCGGCATTTTCAGACACAAAAATAAAACGGCAGGCACTTCATTCCCACCGTTTGTCTTTTTCTCATCCCGTCACCGGGGAGATGCTTACGTTTACTTCTCCGCTTCCCTGTGATATGGCTGCGCTAATTGATCCAGAACCTTCTGCTCATAGGGGATCTTCCCTGCCAGCAGTTCTTCGCGGATAAATGTATTGACTTCCGGCTCGCCCCGGACAGCGAGCCGGTACAAAAGCAGTTCAAGAAGCGCCCGCGTATCCTTGTGCATGACATGAAAATCCTTTCCATGCAGGTAATACTCTAATGCGCTCCGGTCGGTATAGCGCTCCTTCTGGTAATTTTTCGAGGCCGCTACACGGTCGATATACATCTCCACCACGTACCGCAGAGGCATTTTCATGCCGCAGAGTCCCTTGTCCCCGCCCTCGTCCGGCACGCCGTAGTCAATCCAGTATTCCATGTGATGCTTGTTCCGCCCTTTGTGGTGCAGCCACGCGGACGAGTATCCCTTATCCTTGCGCTCTGCATTGTTCGGGCTCATTGTTCCCTGATAATATTTACAGCCCACCAGAAATTCTGTCGGCGTATATTTCGACAGATCATGTAATAATCCCTGTTTGTATAACCCCACCGCAAAACAGCCTTTCATGACCAGATGCTTGTGATGGTTGATCGTGCAAAAATGTTTCCATGCTTTCATAATAATGTAACCTTATTTTCCTGTTAATATAACGACAGACTGACCGCAAAGTTCGATCCGCGGCGCATCCACCCGCTCCTCCTCTTTTAGGAACGGTGCCCGCTCTCTGGCGGTGTCCATCAGCAGATACCACTTTTTCTTCCCGGGAAGCTTCGGAAGCGCCAATCTGGTAGGACCCATGTGAAAATTGCAACCGACATAAAGGAATTTCTCCCCCTCTGTTCCATCGCCATCCTCTTTTCCGCAGTAGAGCATGCCCAAAGACTGTCTCTCGCCGGAAAGATCTGAAATCCACGCATTCTCTCCGTGATAGGACAAATCGGGATACCCCGTTCCTTTTGCATCGGAAAGCTGTTTTGGCATATCCGCGGCGAGCACGGGATGCTCCCTGCGAAACGCTGCCATCCGCGCCACAAACTCCCGGAACCACGCGTAGCGCTCATCTTTCTTCCAGTTCACCCAGCCGGTCGGATTGTCCTGACAGTATGCATTGTTGTTGCCTTCCTGGGAATCTCCCGTCTCGTCCCCCTCGTATAAAAGCGGGACTCCCTGCGCGAGAAAAAGCACCGCCACCGCATTGCACATCTGCCGTTCACGGATTCTTACGATCCGCTGCTTGCGGCTTCGTCCCTCCACGCCGTAGTTGGCGCTCAAATTCCAGTCGCTTCCATCCCGGTTCTCCTCCCCGTTGTCTTCATTGTGTTTCTGCTCATAGCAGAAGAGATCCCGCAGGGAAAACCCGTTATTGTCCGAAATGTAATTGACAAATCCGTGATACTGATGCTGTTTGCGCTGCTGGCATGCAAATGCATCCATACCGCCGTTCTTGTGATTGAGCAGCGCCCGGACGGGATACAGATATTCGTCATTGTATACATACAGATGCGGATAACGGCACGGGTGCCAGAGCACAGCGTTCTCGAAACCGGCGCAGAAAATCTTCGTCCGTCTAAGCCACGCATCCTGTGCAATCTGCGTGACGGGCAGATTCTCCCCCAGCAGATGGAAGCCATCCACATGATACTCCCTGACCCAGTAACGCAGCGCATCTAAGATCAGATTCTGATTGACATTCTCAGGAAAATACATCTCCATCACACATTCCATGTGATTCTCATGGAGCGCGCGGATGAGTTTTTTCCATTCGACGGCCGCATCCTGCCCTTTCGCGTAGGACGCCTTTACCGCAAAATAATTGGCGGGCGCATATCCCCACAGGTTCACACGCTCCGGCATCGCACATGCTTCCGGCTTGATCTGATCCTCTTTCCGCACCTGCCAGCTGATATATTCCGGCAATACCGCCTTCTCCTTTAAGATCAGTTCCTCAAACTCATACACCGGCATGAACTCCACCGTCGTGACACCAAGTTCTTTCAGATAGGGAATCTTATCGCGCACCGCCGCAAAAGTTCCCCGCTCCTTTGCAGGGATTCCCGCATCCATCGAAAATCCGCGGATGTTGAGCTTATAGAGGAACATCTCATGGCGCGGGATCTCCGGATGTACATCCGTCCCCCACGAAAAAGTGTCATCCGAATAACCACCGCAGACCCGGAACTCATTCTTAACGCGCCCTGCGTCTCTCCAGCGCTCTCTGCCGATGATGCGGTTTGCATAAGGATCGGTCACGACCGTCCCGCTGATTTTATAATTATAACGCAGGCTCTCTGCCTTAAGCCCCGCGACAAAGACTGACCGGATCGCTCCTCTGCAGCAGCTTTCCGGCACCTTCAGTTCCTGCCGGATTCCGCCATCTTTCCCATACAGAAGAATACTGCAGTCCTCTTCCTTTTCTGCCTCAAACGTAAACACGACTCCGCCGCCTGCGGCTGATGCCCCGTATTGTCTGTAATCGCCCTCTTTTATCGTATACGCCATGCCATCTTCCACCTTTGTCTTCGCTGCCTGCACGTCTGCATCTCTTCGCAATGCACCTACACATCATTTCGCTGTGCACCTACACATCATTTCGCTGTGCACGTCCGGAAAATCAGAGATTTCCCGGACTCACGGGCTTTCGCCCTATCAGCCATGAATTTTAAAAAATTTTGCCTTCGCAGGCAAATTTTTAAAACTCCCTGTCTGGCACTGCTCAATAGCCTTCGCGTACATTATATCATTCCCGCTTGTTTTTTGTATAGTTTTTTCTTTTTCGGGGAGAATGCGCTTGTCCGGCATTTGCATCTCATGTTATAATATTAAGAAACGAGAGTTCTTATTGTCACAGTACGATCGAGGTGATGTATATGAAACGAATACCCACGACAGATTTAAAGCCCGGAATGTTCACAGCCAGACCGGTTCGCACTGCCGCGGGGCAGATCATCCTGGATGAGGGCTGTCTTTTGAGTGCGCAGACCATCCTGCACATCCATGACTATTCCATACCGGAAGTATGGATCAGGGACAGCAGCGATTCCTCCGGCGGGCTTCACGATTATCTGCAAAAGCAGTACGCTCCGGTTCGTTCCCGTTCCGAGCGTATCCGGCAAAGCGAAGAATACAAGATTTTCAGTCAGAAGTTTGACAGCTGCACTACGATGCTTCACACTGCGTTAAACGACTGTATTTTACGTGCCAAAAAGCTGGAGACAGACAAGCTTCTTGCAGGGACCCTGGATTTGTTTGCGTCGCATACTACCACACTTTCCATGTTCGACATGCTCCATAACTTACGGCAGATCGACGATTCGACTTACGCACACAGCGTCAACGTCGCCATTATCTCCCGCATGCTCGGGAACTGGCTCGGTTTTTCGGAGGATGCCCAGAACACACTGACTCTCTGCGGTCTTTTACACGATATCGGGAAATCCCGGATTCCTGCCAGCATCATCGGCAAGCCGGGCAGGCTGACTTCCGAAGAGTTTGAACAGATCAAGCGCCATCCCCTTTTAGGGTACGAGCTGCTTAAAAACCAGCCTCTCGATCCGCACATAAAGAACGCTGCCCTGATGCATCACGAGCGGTGTGACGGAAGCGGTTATCCGTTCGGTCTGTACGCATCGGACATTGACGACTACGCTTCGATCATAGCCGTCGCGGATGTATATGATGCCATGACCGCCGACCGCTGTTATCGTCTGGGGCTGTGTCCGTTTGAAGTGATCGCCCAGTTTGAACAGGAAGGCTTGCAGCGCTACAAGCCGCGCTATATTCTCACCTTTCTCGAACACATTGCGCACACTTACCTGCACAACCGGGTTCTGTTGAACAACGGACAGACCGGAGAGATTATTTTTATCAATAAGCGTCTGACGAGACCTACGATCCAGATCGCCCCCTCACGTTTCATCAATCTTGAGGAGCATCCGGAGTTCTACATTCAGGCGATTATTTAATAACATCCAATAAAGGAGATATCATGATGGCAGACAACCATAACACCAACGAAGACGAGGATATCCTGGTCACCCTGGATCTGGATGACGGCAGCCAGGTAGAATGTGAGATTTTAACCATTTTTACCGTCAACGAGCAGGACTATATCGCCCTTCTTCCGCTCACCGAAGCCGGCGAGCCGAACGAGGACGGCGAGGTCTATATCTACCGCTATGCGGAGGATAGCGATGGCAATCCGTCTCTGGATAATATTTTAGACGACGCCGAATACGAAGCCGTATCCGACCGCTTTGATGAGTGGCTTGACGAGGCAGAATTTAACGACATGGAGGACTGAGACGCTCTCCTGCCTCGGCAATAAAGCGCGAGATATCTGCATCTTTCTGATTCATCTGTTTGACGGAAAAGAGATGCAGATATTTTTTTGCCCGCGTCATACCGACGTAAAACATCCGGCGCTCCTCCTCGATGTCCTGATCCAGCACCGCCTTCTTGTAGGGCATCACTCCCTCGTTCACGTCGATCAGATAGACGTTTTCGTACTCAAGCCCCTTGGCGGAATGCAGCGTGGAAAGCGCTACGCTCTCACTCTGCTTTTCCTGGCTCTGGTACAGGCGTTCCAATTCCCTGGTGTAATTCTCGATGTGCGCAAACCATCCGTCATAATCTTCATAGCCTCTTGCACTTTCCTGTAGTTCATCCAGCACATCATAAAGTTCATCCGCCCGGATACGCCTGTAATCTGCATACTCGGCACAGAACTCGTCATATCCGATGCCTTTCCGGATATAGTTGATGGCGGCAAACGGATTCATCCGGCGAAGCTGCATCACATCATGCTCCAGCGTGACGATCCGCTCCGCCACCCACGGCTGTTCCGCCTCTCTGAAATACCATTCCCACACATCGAATGCCACCGTGTCCTCGTCCAATGAATCTCTGCTGATATAGCGCTTCGGGCGGTTCATGATCTGCAGAAAATCACGGCGTTCCCGGCTTCCCTGCGCGATCCGGATATAGGCAAAAATATCCTTTGCGATCCAGTGCTCGTAAAGGTTCGGTATGCGGTCTCTCGTCCTAAACGGAATATTGTACTCCATCATCTGCTCCATCAGAAGACGCGGCTGTGTGTTAGTGCGGAACAGCACAGCAAAATCACGGTAGCTCTTTCCCCTCTCCACCGCATCACAAATATCGCGGATGATCCGCAGATTCTCCTTCCGCTGATCCTCAAAAACGGCATACTCCACCCCGGTCTCCGCCGGGAGTGCCGCGCGGATGCGCTTCTGGAAGCGCTCCTTATTGTGCCCGATCAGATTCAGCGCATCCTCGACAATATTGGCCTGCGACCGGTAATTCGTGTCGAGAAGCACGGTTTTCGTCCCCGGAATTTCACGCTCAAACCGCAGCATAATCTCCGGCTTTGCTCCGCGGAAGCGGTAGATCGACTGGTCGTCATCCCCCACAACAAACAGATTTCTCTGCTCACCCGCAAGCAGCCTGACCACCTCAAACTGAATCTGGTTGATGTCCTGAAACTCGTCAATCAGAATGTAGGGATATTTTTTCTGCCAGGCAGCCAGAATATCCTTCCGCTCCTTGAAAAGCTCCCATGTATACAAAAGCATATCCTCGAAGTCAATCAGATGATGCGCATAGAGATATTCGTGGTACTCGCTGTAAACTCTCCGGAACACCTCTTCCCCGCAGTTCGTGGAATAGTAATGATCGAGTGAAATTCCGCTGTTTTTCACTAGACCGATCTCCCCCAGAAGCGCTGCGATGAACTCCGACTCATCCTCATATTCCAGCCTGTGGCGCTTAATGATCTCACGCATGCAGCTCACCCGCTGCTCCTCGCGGATGATGTTCTCCGCCTGATAGTGGTAGGCGTGCTTTAAGATCATAAAAAAGACGGCGTGGAAAGTTCCAAACGTCACTGCGGAAGATTTTCCGCCCATCAGGCGCAAAAAACGTTCCTTCATCTCCGTTGCCGCCGCTCTTGTAAACGTGATGACAAGAATGTTTGCCGGATTGATTCCATATTCTGTTATCAAATGTCTGGTGCGTTCCGTAATGACAAGGGTCTTGCCCGAACCGGGCCCGGCCAGTACGAGCATGGGACCATCCTTGTGACGGATGGCCTCACGCTGAGACGGGTTAAAACTCATAGATTACCTCTGATTATTTCTGTAACATGGAAATGCCTTTTTTGATTCTCGCAATGGATTCCTCTTTGCCTAAAACCTCCATCAGCTCTGTCGCTCCGCCCGGCGTCATCTGTTTGCCGGACACTGCGGTACGGATCGGCCACATCACATAGCCGTTCTTCACGCCCTTTTCCTCAACATACTTAAGGAGCGTCGCATAGAGTGCATCATTGGAAAAATCCTCCTGCGCTTCCAGCAGCGGCAGGACGTCGCTTAAAACCTCCAGCGAGGTCTCTGCATTGGTCTTCATCTTCTTGTGTGTGTACATCGCAATATCGTACTCCGGCAGTTCCTCGAAGAAGTCGATGTGGTCGCGGATCTCCGGGAAAACCTCGATACGGGTCTTCACCATCGCTGCAATCTTCTTCAAATCCATATCCTTGTGAATGACCTCACGCAGATACGGCTCCGCCATCTCATAAAAACGGTCAAAATCCATCGCCTTGATGTACTCCCCGTTCATCCACTTTAACTTGGTGTAATCGAACACCGCCGGGGATTTGCTGATTCTGTGATAGTCGAACTCTTTGATCAGCTCATCCAGGGTAAAGATCTCACGGTTGTCCTCCGGGCTCCATCCCAAAAGTGCGATGTAGTTGACCACTGCCTCGGACAGGAATCCCTGCTCTAAGAGATCCTCAAAGGAAGAATGTCCGCTGCGCTTGGAAAGCTTTTTATGGTTCTCGTCCGTAATTAACGGCAGATGAATGTACACCGGTGACTCCCAGCCGAACGCATCATAAAGACGCTGATACTTCGGTGCTGAGGAGAGGTATTCGTTTCCGCGAACCACATGTGTAATATTCATCGTGTGGTCATCAACAACATTTGCAAAGTTGTAAGTCGGGTATCCGTCCGACTTGATTAAAATCATATCGTCCAGTTCTGCGTTCTCCACGGTGATATCTCCGTAAAGTTCGTCGTGGAAGGTTGTCGTTCCCTCATTCGGAATATTCTGACGGATGACAAACGGCTTGCCGGCAGCAAGATTTGCCTCAATCTCCTCCTTGCTAAGGTGCAGGCAGTGCTTGTCGTAGAGCGTGATCTCCTTGCCCTCGACCACCTCTGTCTTAAGGGATGCCAGACGCTCCTTGTCACAGAAGCAGTAATATGCCTCCCCCTTCTCAATCAGCTCTTTAGCATATTTCATGTAAATGCCGGTCTTCATACGCTCGCTCTGTACATAAGGACCGTATCCGCCGTCCTTGTCCGGTCCCTCATCGTGTACAAGTCCCGTCTCCTGCAGCGTGCGGTAGATAATCTCGACAGCGCCCTCCACATAGCGCTCCTGATCGGTATCCTCAATGCGAAGCATGAAATCTCCTCCGGCATGCTTTGCAATTAAAAACTCATATAATGCGGATCGCAGATTGCCGACATGCATTCTTCCTGTCGGGCTTGGTGCGAATCTGGTTCTGACTTTACTCATCTTAAACCTCCATTGTATAACACCTTACGGTGCTGTTTCTTTCCTGAATAACAACAGCCTGTGGCTGTCCTTTGTCTTGTGACATGACCACAGGCTATTATATAACAATTTGATACTTCTGGCAAGCGGACAAATCCTGTGCCTATAATTTTTTGAAGACCTCTGTCTCGCGCTTCAAATCTGCCGCGATGTGCTGGTTCTCGTCCATATGGCGCGTGATGTCCTCCATGTCGCCCACGAGCACCTGCGTGCTGTCGGCAGCGCTGGAAACGCCCTTCACACCCTCCTCGATCGCATGTGCAATCGTGTTGATGGAATCCGCGATCTCTGCCATCGTCTTCTTTAAGACCTCCGTCTTCTCGGTAAAGTCTCCCATGCTGGTCTCAATGTGGGTTGCCTTCTCCCGGTACGCACTTCCGGCATCGACAAACGCCTCAAACTCCGGAAGAATGGAATCATTCATATACTGCACCAGTCCGTTGGAATGTTCCGTGAGGTTTCCAACCGCCTCCGTCACAACGCGGTTGATCTGCTGGATACGGTTGGCTGCCTCCTGGCTGGCGGCTGCAAGCTGACTGATCTCCGTCGCAACAACGGAAAATCCTCTGCCCGCTTCCCCTGCTCTCGCTGCCTCGATGGAGGCATTTAACGCCAGAAGGTTGGTCTGGCTTGCAATATTTAAAATATCATCGGTCAGGCTGTTTACCTGATTTACGCTCTTGCTGTCCTCGATTGCCTGATTTAATACGGTTAAAATCTCATTGACCTTGGCTCCGGTAGACTCCATGTTCTCCCTTGCGGAAGCCTCCATGGAATCCGCATGTTCCTTCATCTCGCGGGTGTACGCGTTGATCTCTGACGTGCGCTCCGCGATCTGGTCAACTTCCTGCTTTACAGACTCGGTGTTCGTATTGATGAGGGATGCATTGGCTGACATCTCCTCCATCGTGGCAGAAAGTTCTTCTGTGAGTGCCGACAGATCCGACACACTGCCATTCGATGTCACGACGCTGTCGCGCACCTCGCCGACCACAGATTCCATTCTGGTTGAATTGTTCACGATCACCTTGAAAATATCCTGAAGCTTGTCCATAAACACGTTGATGCCGTTGCCGACCGCCGCGACCTCCTGGTTGGCGTGCACGCTCACACGTCTCGTCAGATCGCCCTCGCGCTTGTCAATGTCCTCAATAATATCTGTGATCTCCTTCTGTGTCTTTAACAGAGGGATAATTACCAGCTGGAATACGCAGATCAGAGTTGTAAGCAGCGCCGCCACACTGATGATGATGGATGCCGTGCTCGCCGCGATTGCCGTCCGGTAGACCGCTGCAAGCTGTTCCTTTGCCACATCCGCATTTTCGCTGACATTGGTGCGGATTGCCGCAATGCTCTCCTGCATTGCACTGGAATAATCGGCGATCTTGCCGTTTGCCAGCGCATAAGCCGCCTCGTTATCGTTGTTGGCACTGTATGCCATGAGGTTGGCAAGCTCGTACTTCATTCCCTCGTAGTTGGACACCAACGCATCGTATTCCGCCTTGTTGTCGTCTGTCACATATTCCTGGAAATCATCCAGATATGTCTCTAAGGTCTCCTGCTCACTCCGGATGGTCTCGACCAGCGAGATCATGGTATTTAAGTCGGTCGCCACGATATGGGACAGTCCCAGTCTGTGGATCAGAAGCGTCTCTTTCTGAATATCGCCGAGCTCTGAAATACAGCTCATGTAGCCGTTTGCAATCTGCGTTGCATTTGCATTTACTCTCTTAATATTGGTCACTGCCAGAATATTGGAAACGACTGACACAAATCCCAGGATAAATACCGGAATCAGAATAATAAACTTTGTACTGATATAGCTTTTTTTCTTCATATCCTGCTCCTCCCCGTTACTGTACCGTCGACTGTGTAATTCCAGCCACAAGCGTATCCATCACTTCCTGCGGATCCGTTCCGTTTGTGCTGCCTGTCGCCATCAGATTGCCGAACTCCGTCGTCGCATCCCAGAAGCTGTTGCCCACACGCTGGAGTTTGCCGTACTGCGCCTGCGCAATGACTGCCTGGATGGCAGGCACCGCCTGTACCTGCTCCGACGCAGCCGCGTTTTTATTGGAAGGTCCCTGATCGCGCTCCTCAAGACGCAGCATCTGGTTCTCCTCGTTTGTAAACCAGTCTGCAAGCTTTAATGCCCAGTCCTTGTGCTTGGAATAGGCGTTGACGCCCATCATCTTATAGCCCGTGAAAGAGGCCATCTGGATCTGCTGTCCCGCGCAGGTGTAGGTCGGAAGCTTCACTGCCCCGTAATCGTTGCCCCATACCTTTTTGATCTCCGATGCATTCCACACGCCGCTGACGCCTGCCACAACCGTTCCGTCCTGCACGCCCTCCATGAATTCCGTGTCGGTACAGCTTAAAAACGCCGGATTCTGTGCGATGGCAAGCAGCGCCTCCTCAATGTCGGTTCCCTTTATGCTGCCTTCCGTCGCATTCCAGTCGCAGTAGTTCGTCACCCCGTCGTCATTTACACCGAAATCCAGTCCGGTGTTGCCGAAAAACGCATAGAGGTACCAGCCGGAACTCCAGTCCATCGTCACCTTCTTGCCCACAGCGCCCGCTGCTGCCAGAAGCCCGTCCATCGTCTGGACGTCCTCTTCCGTCAGGTAATTCTTATCGTAATACAGAAAATATCCGTTGTCCGCCGTCATCGGGTAAGCGTACAGCGTATCATTCACAGAAGCCGCTGCAACCGCCTCATCCAGATTCGCCTCCCGGATCTCATCTGCATTTGGTACCGGCTCTAAGGCACCGGCTGCAACCATGCTGGTAAGCTGATCGTCCGGCAGCGGGAAGACATCCGCTCCGTTATGTACATCTCCAAGCAGCGTATTGCGCGTCTCAGCATCTGCATTCTCCGCAAGCTGAATATCAAAATCTGCCTGTCCTGCATATTTCTGCTCGAAGCTGTCGATCATCTCCTGCAGAACATCAAAATTGGCCTCCTCTGCCCATACGGTCAATGTAACCTTGCCGTCATCCTCCGCTGCATCGCCGGACAACTCTGTCGAATCCATGACCGCCTCCGTCTGCAATACGGACGGTTCACCGTTTACGGACTCTCCACCTGCCGTCGTATCCGCACCTGTACAGCCCGCCATTGCTGTTGTAACAAAGGTTGCCGCTGCAACCGCCGCAATAACATGCTTCTTCATTTGAAATCCCCTTCCTTTGTATTCGTATCTGTATGTGCAAATTCTCTCTGCCGCCTCTTCTGTTCTTATACACGATTTTGCACTCATTTTATATATTTTACACCTATTTTACAAAATGCGCAATCGGTTGTTCCTTTTTTTTAATTTTTCTTATCCTTTCTCCCACTTTTACATCCGCTGCAGGATGAGCAGTGACCACAGCAGCCACAATCTTCTTTGTCTTTTTTTCTTTTTCCCATATACAAAAGCGCCAGGATGATCCACAAAAGGATACACCCCAGCACAATCAGATCCAACGCATGCAACCCACTCAAAAGAAGATTCCTCCTATCTGATAAACCGCAAATGCCATCAGCCACGCGACCGCGCATTGAAGCACCACGACGAGAAATGCCCGCATGCCGCTTCCCATCTCACGCTTCACCGCCGCAATGGCTGCAACACACGGCGTGTAAAGCAGCGTAAACACAAGGAAGCTTGCCGCCGAGCGCCCGGTAAACATACTTCCGAGCACCCTGCTTAGATTGGCAGTCGCCGTGCCGGTCAACACACTCAAGGTGCTGACCACCGCCTCTTTTGCCGTAAATCCGGTAATCAACGCCGTAGAAACCCTCCAGTCCGAAAAACCGAGCGGTCCAAACAGCGGTGCGATCCACTGCCCCACCAGAGCGAGCAGACTTTTCTCACTGTCTGTCACCACATTAAGCTTCAGATCAAAGGTCTGCAAGAACCAGATGACAATCGTTGCCACAAAGATAATGGTAAACGCGCGCTCCAGGAAATCCTTTGCCTTATCCCAGATCAGCTGTCCGACACTCTTTGCCGACGGGAAACGGTAATTCGGCAGTTCCATGACAAACGGAATCGGATTCCCGCGGAACGCGGTGTGGTTCAGTACCAGTGCGGACAAAATGCCCACCACAATTCCCGCCGTGTAGAGAAGTATCATCACAACCGCCTCGTTCCCCGGGAAAAATGCCGCCGCAAACACTGCATAGATCGGTATTTTGGCAGAACAGCTCATATAAGGCGTGAGCATAATTGTCATCTTTCTATCTCTCTCACTCGACAGCGTCCTTGTCGCCATGACCGCCGGAACCGTACAGCCAAATCCGATCAGCATCGGCACAAAGCTTCGCCCGGAAAGTCCGATCTTACGCAGTGGCTTGTCCATCACGAAAGCCACGCGCGCCATGTAGCCGGAGTCCTCCAGAATCGAGAGGAAGAAGAACAACACCACGATGATCGGCAGGAAGCTTAACACGCTCCCGACGCCGGCAAAAACACCGTCGATGAGAAGGCTGTGCACAACCGGATTCAGTCCGTACGCAGTAAGCCCCTTGTCGCAGACGGCAGTAAACGCATCGATTCCCACCGCCAGCCAGTCGCTTAGCGCCGCACCGACCACATGAAACGTCAGCCAGAAAATCAAAAACATGATCAAAAGAAACATCGGGATCGCAAGGTACTTGTTCGTGAGCACGCCGTCGATTTTCACACTCCGGATGTGCTCCCTGCTCTCCTGACATTTTTTAACCGTTTTCAGGCACACCTTCTCTATAAAGGTATACCGCATGTCGGCTAACGCCGCATTCCGGTCCAGTCCGCAGTCTTTTTCCATCTCCGCGATACTGTGTTCCATCATTTCCAGCTCATTCTCAGAAAGAGCCAGACGCTCTATAATGTCCGTGTCATTTTCCACAATCTTCGTCGCCGCAAAGCGCGGTGACATCCCGATATTTACCGCATGATCCTCCACCTGATGCGACACCGCGTGAATGCAGCGGTGTACCGGTCCCTGCTCGCAGAAATCCATGACTTTGGGCGGTATCTTTTTGCCCGCGACTTCCACGATCGCCGCAATCAGATCCTCAATTCCCTCGTCCTTCGCCGCACTGATCGGAATCACGGGAATCCCTAATTCCTGCGACATCTGTCTGTAATCAATGGAACCTCCGTTTCCGCGGACCTCATCCATCATATTGAGTGCTAACACCATCGGAATGTGCATTTCCAGAAGCTGGAGCGTCAGGTAAAGATTTCTCTCGATGTTCGTCGCATCCACAATGTTGATGATTCCATCCGGCTTCTCATTTAAGATAAAATCTCTGGTGACAATCTCCTCATTGGTATAAGGTCTGATGGAATAGATTCCGGGGAGATCTACCACGGAACAATTCTTCGTGGAGCGGATTTCCCCCATCTTCTGATCCACCGTAACGCCGGGGAAATTGCCGACATGCTGGTTAGCTCCTGTCAGCTGATTAAACAACGTCGTCTTACCGCAGTTCTGGTTTCCAGCCAATGCAAATATCATTTTTCTTCCTCCGGTTTCACTTCAATTTTCGCTGCGTCCTCCCGCCGGATCGTAAGCTCATACCCGCGGATGCGTATTTCAATCGGATCTCCCATCGGAGCCACCTTGCGCACCTCCACAGCAGTCTTCGGGATCAGCCCCATGTCTAACAGCCGGCAACGCAGTGCGCCCTCTCCGCCGACCGCCGTAATAGCAGCGCGCTTTCCGATTGGTAGTTCCTCTAACGTCATATTTTCCACACACCTTTTCTCTTTTGATATTGATATTCATTCTCACTAATACTAATATGATGCCTCTGCATTGTCAACCGGCATTCCGGTGTAATGGAATTTTTTGTTTCAGGGAACACTAAAAGGAATTGCTGCAATAAGCCCAGCCCTCTTTGGGGTGATAAGTAATATTATAAGAAACGCACTTGGGGATTTCATGTGGAAATGCAGAGGGAATATTCGTTGGAGAAAAATGTGAGCATTTCTTCCAGCTGAATGTTTGCATCAGATTCCGTGTCTCTTCCACGTTTTGACAATCCGCCGGGTGCATGTCCGACACACCGGAGACAATGGGCGGACTTTCTGGTGTCCCTAAGGGCACCTCTTCACAGACAATATAAACCCGCGCGAACCGAAACTCACTGCCATCTGCTATTAAAAACATGGCAGATGGCAATTCAGACATCGGCTTCGCGCGGTTATGTTTTGCTCAGAGGTGCCCATAAGGGACACACACAAAAGTCCTACAAATTGTCTTCCGGGATGCGGACATGACCCGCGGAGTGCTCCAAACTTGGAAAGACACGGATCATCGAAGATGCAAACATCCGGCTGGTTAGAAATACCACATTTTTTGAACCGAATTTTCCTCTGCATTTTCATCTGAAATCCCACTGTGTAATCTTCTGATCATATTACTTATCAAACCAAAGTACGATATGCTTATTGCGGCAGTTCCTTTTATTTTCCGCATCCCGGATCAAATTCGGGATTACACATATAAAAGTTACTGCGGTCGAGATCGTCCTGAATCATCCGAAGTCCCTCGCCGAAGCGCTGGAAGTGGACAATCTCCCGCTGACGTAAAAAGCGGATCGGGTCGCAGACCTCCGGATCCTTGACCAGACGCAAAATATTGTCGTAGGTCGTGCGCGCTTTCTGCTCCGCCGCCATATCTTCAAACAGATCGGTGATCGCATCGCCCTTAGACTGGAACTCGCACGCATTGAACGGAATGCCTCCCGCCGCCTGCGGCCAGATACCCGCCGTGTGATCCACATAGTAAGGCGCAAACCCCGCCTCCTCCAGTTCCTCCGCGCTCAGTCCTTTCGTGAGCTGACGGACGATGGAAGCAACCATCTCAAGATGTGCCAGCTCCTCTGTGCCAATATCGGTCAGCAGCCCCGCCACCTTCCGATCCGGCATGCTGTAGCGCTGCGACAGGTAACGAAACGATGCTGCCGCTTCTCCGTCCGGGCCGCCGTACTGCGACAAAATGATCTGCGCGATCTTCGCATTGGGGCTTGTGATGTTGACCGGGTACTGCAGGCGTCTCTCATAATTCCACATTAGCAGCCACCTCCTTCCCACGGCAGGGGCTGTTTTGCCCAATCCCAGTAAGCATCTGGATTTGCCGTATCAATCGTCAGCGGTCCGAATTTGTCCGCATACACCTGCATGGCATTTCTGCGCATTTCTATATGATGATTGAAGTAACAGATCGCTTCCGCATCTATGGGATGCGTATCCAGATACTCCGTAATGTCCACCACAGCAAAGCTCACCATATTGATCCAGTGCAGAAGCTGTGCCTGATTCATCTGTGTCATCTGATTCATCAGCAACGCCTGCACCCCCTTCCCACTGCCAGAAACGGCTTATCAAGTTCTGGGAATATGGTTCCGGTTTCAAGTGCCTTATCCAGTTCGTAGGTCGTTTTAAAGTGTTGCCAGGGAACATATGCCATCGCAACCACATATTCCGGCTGTCTATCAGAAGCTGCATCCGGTTCACACGCACATCGGCTGCGCGTGTTTCCTGCTGCATTGTAATTTCTCATGCGGCTCTCCTATTATGATATCTTCCCTTTACTCTATGCCGCATCCCATTCACTTGTGCTAATCTCCCTCGTTAATTTTATCTACTGCATTTAAAATCTTCTCCATCTGGGGGCGCATGCTTCCGACCTTGTCTAAAAGCTGTTCTGCCTCCTCTTTCTGCTCGTTGACCTGCGAGAGATTGTTCTCAATCCGTGCGCGCAGCTTCTGTCTGCGCCCGATCAGTCCGTGCTTGATCTCCACCATCTCCTTGGGATCGACGAGCGCAACCGCTTGTGTTACCCACACATGCGCATCGTACAGTTGATAATTGGAGAGCATGCGCACCAGTCTGCCGTTAAAATATTCCAGATCCTCATTGGTTCTCTGATATTTCTGGCGTTCCTTGACCGCCTCCAGATAATACTGCCACTGGTTTTCCAGTTCTCCAGCACTTTTTACATGGTATTTTTCACACGCATAATCGACCGCATTGGCAACATTGATATATTTCAGCTTGACCTTGTTAAGCAGAACAATCGCACGGTTCTGGCTCCGCTCCGCCACCTGTATCTCCGACAGGTCATTCTGGATTTTCATGTAAATACCGCACACCACCACCGCAGTTGCAAAGATCAGTCCCATCCACGCATAGTAGAAATCCTTTTCCAGAATGATCTGTAAGATTCCAAACACAACCGCGAGCGTCACCGCCAGACCGACAATAATATACAGCACATTTTTTAACTTTTTCTGCTGATGGTCCAGGTATTCCTTGCGCAGATTCCACTCGGACTTTTCCCGCTCCAGATACTTCATATCCCTCTGCAGCGTGTCACGGTGCAGTTCGTTGGTCTTAAAACGTTTGATTGCCTCCGGCAGTTCGCGTTCCTGCTGCTCTAACTGTGTAAACTGCGCGTCCGACAACTTCTTGGAGGAGTTGAGAAATTCCGTGCGCGCCTTGTTTAACTGCACCACATTTACCGCGATCTCAGAAATCTTATCTCTTTCTTCCTTCGGTATCTTCTCCAGAGTCTCAATATCGTTCAGATAGGACGTCACAATCCGGTATTCTTCCTTCTCATCGTCCAGCTCCTTGGTCAACTCAATCATCTGCTCTAGGCGCTCCACCACGTACTGTTCAATCTTACCGGTATTTTTGTAATCCTTTTTTGAGAGAACCGTTGTATTTAATTCTCCCATCTTACTCTCAAAATCAGGTTCCTTTTTCTTTCTCTTCCAAAAAAACATCGTTTCACGCTTCCTCTATATTCTGCAATTTTTCCGATAGGTATCTTTCCACTCTGCAAGCATTCCTGCAATTTCATCTTCCTGCCCGTCGGCAAACAGTCCGTCCACCTGCTCTTCAAACTGACGGATCTCCTCCGTCCGGGAAAGCTCGGAAAGTCTGTGCGCCGCCTCCGCCGCCTCCTCTGCCGTCATGCCGCATTCCGCCGCCGTATTCTTGAATCCGTCATCATCGTGCAGACACCGGTACGCATAGAGACATTCGCGGAGAGATTCCGGATTTTCATTGAGTCCGTACGCCTTCCGGTAACAGTCCGCTGCTTCCCGAAACCGGAATAATCCAGTATACGCTTTTCCCATGTTATGCCAGACATTCCCGACCAGGATCGGATTCTCCGCTTCCTGATCCGCAAGCAATGCCCTGTACGCCGAGACGGCTGCCGCATAGCGCCCGTTTGTCACATAGCGGTCAGCGCGGATCTTGCTGCACTCGTATTCGGATTTGTGTTCCAGCTCCGCGATCTGCTGCGCAATCTGCGCGATCTGCATTCTGTCACAATACCCGCTCTGCGACAGCAGACAGGTCACAAACTCGGACAGGGTGCCGCCTTTTCTCACAATCTCCCGAAGGGCATCTGCAGCATCTTTTAGTTTCAGTTCCCGTTCCAGCCAGTTGCAGAGATCCTCATTCATAAAATCACTGCGGAGCAGATAGACATTGTGGCAGATATAATAACTTAATTCCTCCAGCGAGTAAACGCCGATTGCCGCCTCCTCCACATAATATGGAAATGCCGCCATATTCTGATTGCACAGAATCAATTCTCCCATCGTCTTCTCCCACACCTCTACGGATTCTCTTCCGAAAATTCCATCCGGTAATCCCACACTTTATCCGAACTCTTAAATAATTCCCCGAATCCAAGATCCCGGATCTGGATCCAGACCTTTGTATCCGAAACCGGTTTTGCCGTGATGCGAAGCCTCGTTGCCTTGTCCGGGCGTTCCGGCAGATCCAGAAGCTTTAGCTTCTCCACCTTCGCCTCCCGGGTTCCCGGCGGCTGCAGCCAGAAATCAATCTCCGGCGTTCCCGCAAGGATCACTTCGCACATTCCCTGCGTCTCGTACCAGTTGTCCCCTGCACTGATCAGCGTATAGAACTCTGCTTTTCCCATATTCCGGACTTTTAAGCTGACATTGACTTTCATCTCATTGTCACCCAGATATACATAATCCCAGTTTTCCTGCTGTTCACTGCACAAGGCGGCGTAGCAGGCCCCCTTGGAGTACAGATTCTTCCCGACAAACGCTCTCCTGCCCTGACACAGAAACGCCACGGACTGTTTCATCCAGTCCCCGTCAAATCCGTCTCCCGTCAGGTACACCGACGAGACAATATGTCCGCGGAAGCAGTCCTTTAGAATGCCAAGAAAATTCTCGTCCCGGCTGTCCGCATTCATCCGGCGCACTTCCTCCGCCAGCGAGATCAGCTGCGGCGTCGTGCGTTTTTCCTTATATAATCTGCAGCAGCGGATATCCTCCCTGCGGTAATCGAACAGATACACGTCGTGCATCGAAAGTTCCGGCACCTGATGGTAGGCAAAATAGTAAAAACATTCTTTCCGGTCAAGCAGCTGCAGCTTTTCCCGGTCAATTCCAAGCTTCGGCGCCATCGAAAGGAACAGCTCCGTCGCCTCCCGCGACAGCTTTTCCATACAGATGACCAGCCGTTCCGGCTCCCATCTTCTGTCGGGGCCGCATGCCAGTCGTATCAGTTTTTTCAGATAGAGGGTCAGCAGTTCCTCCGCCGGATAGGTCTCCCCATCCACAAAAACCTTCTCACCGCCGACCGCCCGCGAGAGAAGTCTGCCGTTCGCCTCCTCGCCCTGTGCAATGGCAAGCCGCACTGCCTCCTCGCCGACAAACCACTGCCCGATTCCTTTCTTCTTGGTAATCAGCGCCGGAATCTGATAGATTTCGCTCCCTGCAATCGCAGAAAAGGTCTCCGGTTCTTTCTTATTCAATTCATAGCTGCTGATCACAGCGTACTGGTCATCCAGATCGATTCCCAGATAAAACCGGTGTTCCATATGTTCCCCTCTCTGTGCTACAATAGCCGGTATGCCTCTTCCGTCACTTTTGTCATGCCATAATAGCGCTTCATCTTCCCGGCAAGCTTCTCTCTGTCATCGAGCGTACACGCCAGCAGCATCTCATTCAGCCATGCGTAGCGGTCTCCGCTGCCCTCTTCCATAATATCCCCGTTGCCCAGGCAGCCGCTCGCCCCGATCTGCCCGTCCGCGGTCTGGCTCTCCAGGATATAATACTGAACCTTCTCCCCGAAGAACAGGATAAAGTCTTTTACATAGATTCCGTCATACATTTCCGTCAATTCATCCGCAAGATATTCCTGCTGTGCCTCCAGCCGGTAATGAACCTCGATCTGCTGCCCCGGCGCGGTGTGATATTCCAGAAAGAACTTATCTGTAAGCTGATATTTGCGCAGCAGCTTTTCGTCGAACTTCCGGAAAAATGCAAAATACAGATTATGCCGGATGCAGGTGTCAAGAAGCTCGTCCGCGATCTTTCTGTCACGCTCCGACAGGTGATTCTCCGAGAGATATTTTAGCAGTGCAATCCGGCAGACGCGGTTTAGATCGCCCCCGGTCAGATAACGCTCCCTGATCTGGCGGAACACATGCTCCGGCACGACGGCGTCCTCCGTGAGATACATATTGGCAAAATAAGAGAGATACGCCATGCAGACCAGATCTCTGCCGCCCCCTGCGCAATAACTTTCGTAGATCTCTTCCATATGCGGCGTGTAATCGGTCGTATAGAGCATCTGTGTCAGAATCCGCTCTTCCAGATCAAACGTGTCGATCTGAAATTCGCCCGCAGCTTTCCACAATTCCGCCATCTGCTTGGTCGGCCCATTAAAATACTTGCAGAGGTAAATCAGCATGACATCGCTGTATTTTTCCTGCCGGAAGGTGCTCTCCGCAAATCCCAGCAGAAAATCATCCTCCTCATAGCCGTGATCCGCGATCGCATAGCTGCAGAGGGAGACGCGCCACTCCGTCTTCAGATAATCGTAGCCGTCGATCTGCACCATCTGATAGGCCTTCTCATAGAGGTGGTTCTCCGTCAGAAGCGCGGCCATCTGCCTGCGCACACTCACGTCGGAAAGTGCCTCCGCGAGCTGCCCCTTCATCAGATCCAGTTCCCCCTCCGAATAGGAAAAATCCCTGCCGTCTTTTTTCTCGTAAGAAATCAGCGCAAGTGCAAGTCTGACGAGATAGGTTCTGGAAAGTCTGCCTGACTGCAGCAGCTGCAATGCATAGGTCTTCTCGGTATCGCTCCATGCCTCCGGCTCCATATGCCTGCTCATATACCAGAGCAGATAGGCGTTCTCCCCCGGTGCAAGCGAGAGACACTGACCCACATACCGCTCCGGATACATCAGCGCCTCATCCTGGTATACCACACTCGAACAGAACCGGTTGCCGTTCGTATCTTCCAGCACAATGCTATACTGTGGCGTATACGCCTTAAAATAGGCGGTTCCGTTCACAAACGACACGCTCTGCGGCATTTTCATCTCCTCATGCCAGATGATGGCTCGGGCGATCTGACGGTTGGTGCAGCTGATTCTGTGTGTGAACAAAAGCGGCGCCAGACTGTGTGCCAGTTCTTCATCCAGTATACCCTTGGGCAGCATCTCATCGTAGATCACCGCCAGATGATCGTTGATGTGCCCCGCCTCGATCTGTGCCATTGCAAACTGCTCCATCGTGCGCTGATATTTCTGGTATACCTCCGGCTGTTTCGTTCTGGCTGCTATGATATTGACAAACAAGACCGCCTTCTGCGTATAGGAAAGCGTACTGTCATACTGGAAATACATCTGAATCATGCGCGGAACTCCGCCCACCTCACGCGCATCCAGCGACATCAGATACGCCTCATAGAGTCCTGTAAGCCTTATCTTCTGCTCGATTCCGAGCTCATACCACCGGTGGTACTCGGTTTCGTAACACTGTGTGCGGATCAGATATGCACAGATGGCAGAAAGCATCTCCTCCTCCGGCTCCACCTGATACGCCGCCTCTAAGATCTCGTACAGTACCCGCGACTTCTCACGCACCTCCGGCAGCAGATGCCTGATCTGCTGTGCAAGTTCCTTTGTGAGGACTCCCTGGCGCATCGCCCACCGCAGGACTTTCAATTCATACGTTCCCAGTCTGGTTAAAAGATAGGGATCCTGCCAGATCAGATAATAGCTTTCCAGATAGAGATACGGGCTGCTGCATCCGCCCTCGATCCATGCTTCAATCGCCTTATACTTTCTTGGACTGCTGTAATAGTAGGATTCCCGCAAAAACAAAAGAATCCAGAACAACAGCGAACTCTTCGGATTCTTCTTAAAAAGGAGTTCAATCTCATCCGTCAGCTTATCGACATAGGACGGTTCCCTCTCAATCAGTGTGCACAGATACAGATAGTATCCCCATTCCGGCGTCTCCCTGTCCCTGCAGCCGCGCTTATAATCCTCCATAATCCACGAAGCTTCCTGCTTCTGCCGGTTCACAATCAACGCCTGCGCTTTCATCAGCGCATACATCTCACACTCCGGTTCCATTGCCATCATATGATCCAGGAGCTCCACGGACTGATTCGCCCATGCGCCGGTCACAATCTTTTTCAGCCGGTAATCAATATATAGCTGTGCAAGCCGCATCCGTCCGCGCTGTAATTCCAGATGCTCCTCCGATACGGCTTTTGCGCCGTCCGTCGTGGCGCACACTTCAAACGTAAGCGTCTGCTCCGGCAGGACAATCGAAAGTCTTCCAAAATTCTTCCCGGCATGCATGGCAGCTTTTTTCACATAATATGGCACTTCCAGTGTGCTTCCGATAAAATCCTCATCCGTCAGCTGACTCTTTTCCGGCAAAAGAAACGGCGCGTCCGACTCAATCGAAATGGAGAGATAGCCCCACTCATCCCGGTGCAGCTTCAGGCTCTCCCTGCGGTCGCCGGCGACCTGCTCGAATGAGGCATGATCCGCAAGAAGCGTAACCGCAACCGGCTTTTTCTGTCTGCACCCGCGCAGATATTCCTCCACCTTCTGCCATGACGCCGTGCCGTCCGCCTCCCCGTCATAGAGAAGACGCTCCCTGACCTCGGAGGGCTTTAGTATATTTTTAAAATGACCGGAATAAAACAGATGATATGCCTCCTGGGCACTGCTTTTTGCCAGTCCCGTAAAATCGTTCAGATTCTTAATGCGTCCCGCAGAAGTATCCGCATACAATCTGGATACAGACACAACAAAAGAAAGGTTATATTCTCCCTGGTTGCAGATTAGAAAAAAATCCCCCTTGACAATATCCCCTTCGATCAGTCCATTGCTATGAAATTGGTACCGGATCCGCACCTCTTCCCCCTCAAACTGGGGTGTTAGACATTCCATTCTGGAATCAGAGGTATAGATTACTCCCCGAAACGGCACATGGTTCGTACTTGTGATAATGAAATCTCCGGTGTAATCTCTACCCTCCGTCACCTCAATGTCGACTTTATCTGCAGAAAAAGAAAGAAGCGGTCTGGCGTATTGGAACTTTCCCCTTGCTAGCTGTTGTATCCGTTTACGCAAATTGACACCTGCTTTTCTATTGCTTTTTTGAACGCAATGACTATAATAGATTATAAACTAATTTGGAGGAGTAATCAATGATAAAACACAAGGACCATTTTCATGGAAGTGATCTCGAAAAAATAGAAGAAATCTACGGCATTAAAAAGGAAGAAATCGTCAGTTTTTCCGCCAATGTCAATCCGTTAGGAGTATCTCCGCTGTTAAAACACACGCTGTCCGATCAGATCGACGCCATTACCAGCTATCCGGACAGGGAGTACACTTCTCTGCGCAGATGCATCGCTGCATACTGCGGAACCGAGACGGAGAATGTCATTGTCGGAAACGGCTCCACCGAGCTGATCTCCCTTTTTATTCAGGTCGAGCATCCGAAAAAGGCCCTTGTCATTGGTCCTACTTACTCTGAGTACGAACGTGAAATCGCGCTGGGCGGCGGCACCACACTCTATTATCCGCTCCGGGAAGCCGATGACTTCAAGCTCAATGTCGAGGATTTTCTCTCGCACTTAAATGAGAGCATTGATCTTCTCGTCATCTGCAATCCCAACAACCCGACTTCCTCCTCGATCCCGCGCAGCGACATGCGCCACATCTTAGACGTCTGCAAGCAGTACGACATCTATGTCATGGTGGATGAGACTTACGTGGAATTCGCCGATAATATGGCAGAACTCACGGCAGTTCCGCTGACAAATTATTATAACAACATCGTGATTCTCCGCGGCACCTCCAAGTTCTTTGCCGCTCCGGGACTGCGTCTCGGATACGCCGTCACAGGCAACCGCGATCTGATCAAGTCCATCAATACACGCAAGAATCCGTGGACGATCAATTCTCTTGCTGTCATCGCCGGTGAGACAATGTTCACCGACAGCGCCTACATCAAAGAGACCAAATCGTTGATCTCCTCCGAGCGCGCCCGACTGTGTAAGCTTTTTAATAAGAATCCGGACTTCAAAGTATACGATCCAAGTGCCAACTTTGTTCTGGTGCGCATCCTGCGCGAAGATCTCACCTCGCAGGATCTGTTTGACCGCGCCATCCGGCAGAAAATGATGATCCGCGACTGTTCGACGTTTCCGTTTCTGGATAATAAATACATCCGGCTCTGCTTTATGAAGCCAGAGGACAACGACCGTCTGATCCGTTGTCTCTTCCATTAGAATTAAAGAGAAGCGGGATCTGTAATATTGGAGGAAAGCAGATAACTGGAAGTTCCGGATAGAACAGACGGCGGCAATTCTGACCGCAAAATCCGGTATTTCTAACCATGCCGCGCTTGGCATCTTCGATGATCCATGTCTTTCCAAGCTTGGAGCACTCCACGGACTGTGTCCGCAAGCCGGCAGACAATTTTAGGACTTTTGTGTGTGTCCCTTATGGCCACCTCTGAACAAAACATAACCGCGCGAAGCCGCTGTCTGAGTCGGCATCTGCCCTGTTTTCAATAGCAGATGCCGGCGAGTTCGGTTCGCGCGGTTTTATATTGTCTGTGAAGAGGTGCCATTAGGGACACCAAAAAGTCCGCTCATTGTCTGCGGCTCGTCGGACACACTCTGTGAGTGTCCAAACGTGGAAGAGACACGGAATTGGATGTCAAGCACGGCATGGAAGAAATACATGAATTTTGCTTCAAAGAATTGCCGCCGTCTGTTCTATTCCGGAACTTTCGGTTCTCGGGTAATCTCACAATATCATGGATCCCGCTTTTCTTTTTATGTAAACTGCTTCATCTCGTCAGTTCTGCCTCGGATCGTTCCGATGGCCCCCTTTACTTCCTCCGCATAGTTCCGGTTCTGCTCGCTTATCTCACGCACCTGCTCGGCGCTTGCAGTCACTTCCTCTGTCGCTGCAGACAGCTGTGAGATATTCTCCACAATACGGTTGTTGGAATCCGACAGTCCTGTGATCTGTCCCGCGATCTCATTGATATCTCCGATAAGCTGTGACATATTTTCATTCAGACGTTCAAAAGACTCTGCCGCAACCGCAATCTTCTCATTCTGGCTCTCTGTCGCTTCCACCGAAGACTCCACCGAAGTCATAACGTCGCGTGCATTTTCATTCAGCTCGTTGATGATCGTGGTAATCTCCTCCGTGGACTTCTTCGTCTGCTCGGCAAGCTGTCTGATCTGTTCAGCAACCACGGCAAATCCGCGTCCTGCCTCACCGGCTCTCGCACTCTCAATGGATGCGTTGAGTGCCAGCAGGTTCGTCTGGTTGGAGATATTGAGGATCATGCCTGCGATCTCCTCGACCTCCTTGGTCTTATTCTGCAGGCGTGTCATGGACTCCGTCACTTCATGATTCGTCGCCGCGATCTGCTCGGACTGGTTCTTCAATTCTTCCATTACCTGCAGATTCTCCTGAATATTCTCATTGGAATCCGTCGCCACATCCACCATCTTTCTGGAGCGCTCGCCCGTCTCGTCAATAGCCGACTGGATACTCTGTGTCATATTATTCTGCTCTTCGATATTCTTCGCCGTCGTGTTGGTTGCGGAAGAAATCTCCTGCATGCTCTGCGCAACTGTCTCCGAAGTGTGCACCAGTTCATCCACAAGACTGGTACTCCTCTCAGACTCATCCCGCACAGTCTTTGAGATGTCAAGGATTCCTTCCAGCATCACCTTCTGTTTCTCACCCTCGGACGCTGCAGAACCCAGTGCATGATCGCTGAATGTCTTGGCTATGCTGCCCACCCGGTACATAATGAAAAATAACAGATACACACATAATACCCGGCACAGGCTGTCCACATCCCGCAAACCAATCCCCTTGATTACACGAATGACCTCCACCAGTGTAAATAACGCCGAAAAAGCGATACAGGTCTGTTTATATCTCTTCATATCATAATACGGAATCTGCAATGTCAGAATGGCAATAAGTGCAAAATAGATAAACTCTGCATCTGTCTGCATTCCAATCAACGCAAATTCTACGCCGACACCGATGGCAACAACCCTCTTTAATCTCACATCAGACTTATTGCGCAGATAAAACGCCAGTTCAACCACCGCAAATAAAATAATCAGCACAACATTTCCGACCGCCGTACCGACTGCAATGCTCTTGCTCGCAAGCTTCGCCAGCAGATACACCCCAAACAGTACCCATAAAATAACCACTGCAAAAATATAAAATGTATTCATATAGCGGTAGCGTTCACTCTTATCTTTATAAATGTAATTCCTGTCTGAACCCGATGTCTGACCCATAGTCTTACTCCCTCCTGTCACTCTTTCTCTATCGATTCAAAATCTTTTTTTATTATAGTTCATTTCTCCTATTTTTTCTACTGTTTTTCAATTATTTTGACTAATTTTTTACACATTCCTTATCCTCGCGCAACACAACGCATCCGCTTCTTTTCCGTAAGCTGCGGCGGGTTGCTCCAGCGACATAATTCTACTCCGACGCAGTGAGATCCTGCCGAAGGGCTTTTTCATTCATAGGACGTAATTTCCTATGAAAAAATCCGGCGGATACTTCCGCCGGATCTCTCATCCCCACTCTTTTTCATATGCCGTATACAAAAACTCCACGCAGCCGTCTACGCGGTACAGCCTGAAATTCTGTAAAAACAAAAGTGCCGCCTCGTACATTTTTTCATCCTGCTCGTCCGCAAGGCTTCCCTCAAGCAGATAACTCATGCCGTTGTGGTATTCCCGTCCGTCCTGTATCGTGTAGTGGCGCCACAGTTCTTTTCGTTGCGCACATGCGGTCTGCTCCCGCATAAGCGTCTCCAGAAACTGTACGCACGGTCTTTCCGCCTCGCTGTAATGATTCCGGTACAGATACACAAAATGGTGCGGCGGTTCGATTCCGGAATTCTTCAAGCCATACTGGTTGACCGGATAATTGTCCTTCTGCTGCACCCAGCCAAACACCCCGTGAAATGTCAATCCGCCAACCGCCGCAAACTGCGTCCTCTGCTCTAATTCCTCCGGGGAGGATACCTTCTCTCCCAGTTCCGCTGCAATTCTTCCGGCAACCACAAAAAGCCGTCTGTGCATCTGTGCACAGCGGTAAAAATACCAAGCATCATAGTACGTCGTGCCGGACCAGTTCAAGCCGCAGCGCGCCGTCAGGCGCTTTCCCGCTCTCTCCATGGAAAATACACTCATCCGCGCATTGGCACGCAGGAAAAATTCAAGGACAGTCTCCGTGATTTGCGGCTCCGTCTTCCTGCCGGTGCCGCCTCCCGTGTCCTTACACTTCTGGCAGCACAGGCCAAACAGTTCTCCCACACCGTCCTCGTCCAGCTTTTTTTCGTGATAGTCCCGCAGGATGGCATTGGCAATCTGATAGAGAATGTTGGCTTTCCACTTTCCCACCATGCGCACGATCCCCATGATATCCTCATAGGATTCACACCAGAGTTCCTCCGGATCCTCCGAATGTTCAAAGGTGTCTCTTCCGGGGCGGATCCAGCTCTCGCCGTCGACTGCCGGTCTGGCTTTTTCGCTTTCCGCCTCCCGCTCCTTCGCCTCTTTGAGCAGAGACTCCAGAAAGAGAACGCTCCACTTTTTTCTGCCGGTCTTCTCCGGAATCCGGTCTGCTGCGCTGACCTTTTTTGTCTTCACCCGCTCTGCTTCCATTCCTAACCTTTCGCATTGTAGCGGCTGCCGGTCTGCCGCGTCTGATTACTGTCCGACGCATAGCGGCTGTAATTGCCGCTGGTCATATAAGAAGTTGCAGAAAGCGCTGCCGCCTGTTTTCTACAGTTGCTCTTCACACCCGAAGCCAGCACCTGCACGCGGTTCGACAGCGTGCTCTTATCCCCGAAAATCTTCTGCACCGCCTCCGGTTTTACTGTCTGAAACACCGTCTTATCAAACGACAGCGTGCCGTCTTTCTCCTGCGTGATTCCGATCTGTTTTAAGGCGGTCTCCCGCGCGGAAATCTCCGTTTTCAGCTTCTTTGCATACGTCTCGTCCACACTGTCCGACAAGTCACCAATCTTGCGGATCATCATATTGTAATCGGATACAAAACTTTCCATTTCCTTCGTAAGCTGCTTTCCGGCGTCCTCTCCCTCCTGGTAAAGGGATTTTTCTCCCTCCTCCAGAAAACGCTTCATATGCGTCTCCACACGCTCCGCCGCCAGTCCCGTGATCTCATAATCGTAGCTTTTTTTCTGATTCTCCACGATTTTGTCGCCGGATACGGCTGTCCCGTTTTGAAACTGATTTAAAAACTGCATCCACGCAGATGTCCTGTAGTTTTTACTCTTTGGCGCGCTCTGCGTCGTTCCTTTGGATGATGCGCGTGTCTTTGTGCTGCTGGAAAACGCACGCATCTTTGCCAGCCGGTTGTTCCTCGCACCCAGAATGGCAGACTGGTCTCTGTTATAAATTCTCATACTCATTTTCTCCGTTTCTTTTCTGTATCCCTATCGTTCGTTAAGATACGTCTCATAAGCCGACGCAAAATCATTAAACTTCTGTTTCGCCATCAGAATGGACTCCCCGTTCTTCAGCAGGATCGTTCCCACCTCAAAACTTTTTACCGCGGCAAAATTCACCAGATACCCGCGATGGCAGCGGAAAAACCCGTTGCCTAAAATTTCTTCCACCTCCTTCATTCTGGCATAATATGCAATGATTCCCGTGTTTGTGTGAAGCACCACCTTACGCCCCACACTCTCTGCATAGAGAATGGTTTTCTGATCCACACAGCAATAGGTTCCGTCTGTTTTAATCAGCAGCGGGCGCTTCCTTTCTGCCCCTGCTTTTCTCTGTTTCAGTTCTCCCGCATTGTCAAACGCTTTTCTGCGGAACCATACTGGAATCTTTTTCTGGCACTCCTCTATGCCACTTTCCGAAAGGAAAAGAACATCCGGCATTGTGCCGCTTCCCTCAATTTCATCTCCGCAAAGAATCTGTACATCCTCTCTTACATATTCGCCTTCCATCTCTTTTAAATACTTACGCACGGATGCCTCATTCCCGCACGCCGCAATGTATAACACTCATATTCCTCCCCGCTTTCGCATCCATGCTCTGTTTTCTACTTTATATATCGGTCATATTTTTCATTCTTTTATTTTTCGTAACGAAATACGCTGTTTTTGTCATCAAAAAACAGTTGACACGCTTACTGTATTATTGTATTATCTTATTAGTACAGATGATTTAGAAAGGAGATGACACTATGGCATGGACCCTTGATTCTGATCGTCCCATCTTTTTACAGATTGTGGAACGAATCCAGACGGACATCGTTTCCGGCCGCTACCAGCCGGGAGATAAGCTTCCGTCTGTACGCGATCTCGCAGCGGAAGCATCCGTCAACCCGAACACCATGCAAAAGGCCTTTGCAGAACTTGAACGCACCGGTCTGGTCTATTCCAGGCGGACCAGCGGACGTTTTATCACGGAGGATTGTCATATGATAGAACAGTTAAAAACCTCTCTCGCTACCGAGAAAATGGAAGAATTTTTAGCACAGATGCGGCAGCTCGGCTTTCAGAATGATGAAATCCTGTCGCTCATGAATCAGACGATGAAAGGGGAAAAACAATGAGTACCTTGTTGGAATGTAAAGATCTGACCAAATGTTACGGCAAAAAAACCGCCATCGACCATATCAACCTCGCCATTGAGAGCGGACATATCATCGGTCTGCTCGGACCGAACGGAAGCGGCAAAACCACTCTGATCAAGATGATCAACGGTCTGCTTGCCCCCACCTCCGGTTCCATCTTCATGCAGCAGAATCCGATCGGCGCAGAGAGTAAGAAGCATATCTCCTACCTGCCGGATCACACTTATCTGAATATGAACGAGCGGGTTCGCGATATTATCCGGTATTTTTCCGATTTCTATGAAGATTTTGATGAGAAGCGTGCCTACGACATGTTGGGAAAACTTCAGATTGACGCCTCGGATCGTTTGAAGACCATGTCCAAGGGAACCAAAGAAAAAGTGCAGCTGATTCTCGTAATGAGCCGTCATGCGGATCTGTATATTTTAGATGAGCCGATCGCAGGCGTCGATCCGGCAGCACGCGATTTTATTTTAAATATCATTCTGTCGAATTACGAACCGGAAGCTTCCATTTTGATCTCGACGCATCTGATCGCCGACATCGAGAATATTCTGGATGAAGTCATCTTCATCGATCACGGTCAGATCCGGCTCACCGCATCCGTGGATGATATCCGTATGAACAACGGTAAGTCCGTCGATGCACTTTTCAGGGAGGTATACAGATGTTAAAAAAATTATTTAAATATGAATTTAAGAGCACGGCAAAGATCATGTTGATCCTGTACGCCATTCTGATCATCACCACCTCCGTAGGTTCCGTGGTGCTGTATTCCTTAGATCTGGATCAGGCGGGTGAAAGCAAACTGGCATCCATTCTGTCCGTCTCCGCGATTGTCCTTTATATCCTTGCCATTTTTGCTGTCCTTATCGTGATGTACGTGTACCTGTGTGTTCACTTCTACCGCACAATGTATTCTGCCCAGGGATATCTGACACACACCCTCCCGGTAAAAGCACTTGCTCCCTTTCACGTAAAACTGATAACCTCCTTCGTGTGGATGTTTCTCTCCATGGCTCTGATGACTGTCTCCATCGTAGTGCTTATCGCCAGCGCCTCCCACGGAACCGCATGGCAGGATTTTACTTCCGCCTGGGATGAGGTATTCGGTCAGGATGTATTTTCCTTCCGTTTCATCTTCCAGATGGTATTGAGCGTGATCTGCTCCTGCTTAACCTACCTGCTCTGGGTGTTTGCAAGCGCTTCGATCGGACAGCTTTTCTCCAGCAATAAAGTGGCTGCCTCCCTCGTCGCGGGCATCATCCTCTATTTTATGCAGCAGATTTTCTCCATGATCCTCATGTTTGGAACCGGTATGTTCCAGTCGGGAGATAATTCCGTGAATTTCTTTGCCGTTACCACAACGATCGACAATACGACCACATCGACGACAAGCATCCTGCCGAGTTCACTGTTTGCCACCAGCAACATTTACTCGATCATCGTCATTGTCATTTTGTACCTGGTGTGCGCCAGAATCATCACAAAACATCTGAATCTCGAATAACGTTCTATCAGGGGCTGCCACTTAAGACCGGCAACGCCTCTGGATGTGATAAGTAATATTATCAGAAGATCACACCGTGGGATTTCAGATGGAAATGTAGATGGGATATTCGTTGGAGAAAAATGTGAGTATTTCTTCCAGCTGAATGTTTGCATCGAATTCCGTGTCTCTTCCACGTTTGGACACTCACGGAGTGTGTCCGACAAGTCGCAGACAATGAGCGGACTTTCTGGTGTCCCTAATGGCACCTCTTCATAGACAATATAAAACCGCGCGAACCGAAACTCGCCGGCATCTGCTATTGAAAATATGGCAGATGCCGGCTCAAACATCGGCTTCGCGCGGTTATGTTTTATTCAGAGGTGCCAATAAGGGACACGCACAAAAGTCCTAAAATTGTCTGCTGACTTGCGGACACAGTCCGTAGAGTGCTCCAAACTTAGAAAGACACGGATCATCGCGGATGCAAACATTCTGTTGGTTAGAAATTCCACATTTTTTGAACCGAATTTCCATCTGCATTTCCACATGAAATCCCCAAGTGTGCCTCTTATAATATTACTTATCTAATATTTCTTATGCATGAAAGGGGGCTGCCACTCATGTGACAGCCCCTTCCCGAATCTATTACGTATTTATTTTGTGTTCAAGTATGCGTCAATTCCCTTCGCAGCCGCTTTTCCTGCACCCATTGCCAGGATGACCGTTGCAGCTCCTGTCACGGCATCTCCGCCGGCAAATACACCGCTCTTGGAGGTAGCGCCGTTTTCTTCCTCTGCCACGATACACTTTCTGCGGTTCGTCTCAAGTCCCTTTGTCGTGGAGGAGATCAGCGGATTCGGAGAAGTTCCAAGCGACATGATGACCGTGTCCGCCTCAATCTCATACTCAGACCCCAGAATCTCCACCGGACTTCTTCTGCCGGAGGCATCCGGCTCGCCAAGTTCCATCTTGATGACTCTTGCGCCTTTTACACAGCCGTTCTCATCCACTAAAAGCTCCGTCGGATTCTGTAACAGGTCAAAAATAATGCCCTCCTCCTTTGCATGATGCACCTCTTCCTTACGCGCCGGAAGTTCTTCCTCACCGCGCCGGTACACGACATGTACTTCCGCACCAAGACGCTTAGCCGTTCTCGCAGCGTCCATTGCCACGTTACCGCCGCCGACAACGATCACTTTCTTTCCCGCCTTGATCGGAGTATCGTACTCCTCTAAAAATGCCTTCATGAGGTTGTTTCTCGTCAAAAATTCATTTGCCGAAAATACGCCCATTGCCTGCTCGCCCGGAATACCCATAAAACGCGGAAGACCCGCGCCGGAACCGATAAATACCGCCTCAAATCCCTCATTCTCCATCAGCTCATCGATCGTGACAGATTTGCCGATGACAACGTTCGTCTCGATCTTCACGCCGAGCGCCTTGACATTCTCCACTTCTGCCGCAACGACCTTCTGCTTCGGCAGACGGAATTCTGGAATACCATAGACAAGCACACCGCCCGCCTCATGCAGCGCCTCAAAAATGGTCACGTCATAGCCCAATTTTGCCAGATCACCGGCGCAGGTAAGTCCTGCAGGACCGGAACCGATGACAGCCACCTTATGACCGTTCAGCTTCTCTGCCTTCTTCGGCTTGATGCCATGCTCTCTCGCCCAGTCTGCTACAAAACGCTCCAGCTTACCGATCGCAACTGCCTCACCCTTGATGCCGCGGATACACTTTCCTTCACACTGGTTCTCCTGCGGACATACACGTCCGCAGACTGCCGGAAGTGCGGATGACTCACTGATAATGTGGTAAGCCTCCTCAAAATTGCCCTCTTTTACCTGCGCGATAAACGCCGGAATATTGATGGATACCGGACAGCCCTTCATGCACTGTGCATTTTTGCAGTTTAAGCAGCGCGCTGCCTCTGCCATTGCCTCCTCGGCATTATATCCCAAACATACCTCCTCAAAGTTCGCTGCTCGCACCTGCGGGTCCTGCTCACGAACCGGTACTCTTGTCATTACGTCCATAGGAACCTCCATACTCTGTATTTTCTATCCGGCAGATGCCCCAGTTCTCTCTGCCTCCACCGTCTAACGATCACTTCTGCCTTCTCAGCCGCACTGTCCGCAGCCGCCGTGATGGGTATCTCCCTCCGTCAGCTTTAACATTGCTCTGCCCTCTTCTGTCTTATATTGCTGCTGGCGCTTCATCGCCTGGTCGAAATCCACCAGATGTCCGTCGAATTCCGGTCCGTCCACGCAGGCGAACTTCACTTCGTCGCCGACAACCAGACGGCATGCGCCGCACATTCCGGTACCGTCCACCATGATCGGGTTCATGGAAACCACCGTCGGAATTCCCAGTTCTTTTGTCAGCTTACAGACAAACTTCATCATAATCATCGGGCCGATTGCCACACAGTGATCATAGCGCACGCCCTGATCCCAGAGTTCCTGCAGCTGCGCCGTGCCGGTTCCGTGAAAGCCGTAGGAGCCGTCATCCGTCGTCACATAGAGATTCGCTGCCACTGCCCGCATCTCATCCTCAAGAATCAGAAGATCCTTATTGCGGGATCCCATAATCACATCACAATCCACACCATGCTCATGCAGCCACTTTACCTGCGGATACACCGGTGCGGTACCGACGCCGCCCGCGATGAACACAATCTTTTTCTTCTTCAGTTCCTCGATATCCTCATCAATCAGATCAGAAGGACATCCAAGCGGTCCCACGAAATCTGCGAACGCATCCCCCTGCTCCAAGGATACCATACGCTGTGTGGAAGCTCCCACCGTCTGAAATACGATCGTGATCGTACCGGCTTCCCTGTTATAATCACAGATTGTGAGCGGAATACGCTCCCCCTGCTCATCAATCTTGACAATGACAAACTGTCCCGGTTCGCAATACTGTGCAACACGCGGTGCCTTGACATCCATCAGATAGATCTTGTCTGCCAGCTTTTCTTTTTTAACAATCGGATACATAATTTCCTCCTCGCCCTTTGTACTATCTTAATATAATAAAGGAAAAGCCCCGACATTTCAACGGCTTTTCCCATATTTTCTGTTTATATCTGCTATTCCGACTCCGTTTCGGACTGTATGTGATGTTTTTCTCCCTGCGCCCTACTCCTGTGTCTCCACTTTGGAAAATAGGATACGGTCGTTATCGAGCGCTTTTCCCGCGCGGAGCGCAAACTGCTCCAACAAGTCATCCACCGACATCGCCGCACGTTCCTCTCCCGCAACGTCCAGCACAATATTTCCCGCGTTCATCATCAATGTCCGGTTGCCGAGCGTCAGCGCCTGATGCATGTTGTGCGTCACCATCAGACAGGTGATCTGCCGCTCCGCCACAATCTGTCTGGTCAGATGCAGCACCTTCTCTGCCGTCGCCGGATCGAGTGCTGCCGTGTGCTCATCCAGAAGAAGAATTTTCGGCGTGACCATCGTCGCCATGAGAAGTGTGAGTGCCTGCCGCTGACCGCCGGAGAGAAGTCCCACCGGCTGCTTCATACGGTCTTCCAGTCCCATGTCAAGCAGCGCAAGCTGCTCTCTGAATTTTTTCTTATCCGCCGCGTTGATCCTGCTGAAATATGCATTCCGGGAGGTTGTCGTCCGAAGATAGGCAAGCGCCATGTTTTCCTCGATCGTCATGTGCGGCGCCGTTCCCTTTAACGGATCCTGAAACAGATGACCGATCACTTTGCTTCTCACATGCTCCTGCTGATAGGTAATATCCTCCCCGCCGAGCATGATCAGACCGCGGTCCGGGAAAAAAGCTCCGGTAATCGCATTGAACAGGGTGGATTTTCCCGCGCCGTTGCTGCCGACGATCGTTACAAAATCTCCGGCGCCAAGCGTCAGATTGACGCCGTTTAGGGCACACTTTTCATTGACGGTGCCAGGATTAAAGGTCTTGCTGACATTTTTCATAATCAGCATGGATTCTCTTTCTGCTGCCATATCACGCATTTCCTCCTTTTCCCTTCCGTTCTTCTCGCAGTAATTCCGCAATATACTGCTCATTCTCCGCTTTTGCCGCCCGTTTCTGCCGGTAGAACACCGCCTGCTTCTTCAGGTAAGGGAAAGCAATCGCCACCGCCACAATAATGGAGGATACCAGCTTTAAGCACTCTGCCGGGACATTCAGGCGAAGCGCCACCGCCACGATAAAACGGTATAGACAGCTTCCCAGAATCACGCCGATGACCCGCTTTAACATGCTGCCCTTTCCGATGATCGTCTCTCCGATAATCAGACTGGCGAGCGCGATCGTCACCATGCCGGTTCCAAGGTTAATATCACAGGACTTCTGGTACTGCGCGAGCAGTCCGCCGGAAAGTCCCGTCAGCGCATTGGCGACGCACAGACCGATCGTAATCATCATTCCCGTATTGATGCTGGATGCCCGCACCATATCCGGATTATCCCCGGTTGCCCGGATGGAAAGTCCGAGTCTCGTATTTAAAAACAGAGAGATCAATACGCCGACCAATGCGACAATCACTGCCGCCACGATCAGCTTATACCAGGTTCCGCCGATCGCGTCTTTTGCCCATGTAAATACGGAATCACAGGCAAACAGATTCAGGTTGGAGGCGAATCCCATCACCGCAATATTGATTGTGTAAAGTCCGGTGTTGACAATAATTCCTGCCAGAATCGACTGTATGCCGAGTCTTGTCTGCAAAAATGCCGTCACAAAACCGGAACACACACCGGCAGCCATCGCCGCCAAAAGCCCGAGTACCGGATGCCCCGCCAGTGTAACCGAAGCGCACACTGCACATCCCAGCGTAAAGCATCCGTCCGTTGACAGATCCGCTATATTTAAAATACTAAATGAAATGAACAGTGCAAGTGCAACCAGTGCATAGATAAATCCCAGTTCCAGTGCACTCTGCACGATCGATAAGGTGATGATTGGTCCCATATTATTCAAACTCCTCTGCCGTTACTGTCTCAACAACTTCCGAACACATATCTTTAAACATGGAGTAGTCCAGTCCAAGTGCTTCCGCCGTCTCTGTATTCACGGTCACAATTCCGCGCTCTAAGGTCTCGATCGGAGTTGCCGCCGGATCGGCTCCGTTTACCAGAATATCGACTGCCATATCGGCTGTCTTTGTACCAAGTTCCTCATAATTGACTCCGTAACCGCAGAATGCTCCGTTTAATGCGAATGAGTCCGCTCCTGTGTAGTGCGGGATTCCCGCATCGATGAACTTCTCAAAGATGGAAAGTTCTGCCGTCATGACGGTGTTGTCCTGCGGGGTAAACACTGCGTCTACGCCCTCTGCCACCAGGGCATCCGCTGCCGCCTGCACCTCCGCAGAGGTCGTACCGGTCTTCTCCACATAGGCGATTCCCTTCTCATCGCAGTATGCCTTTGCGTCCTCAATCGCACCAAGGGAGGAAGCCTGGCTCTTATCATAGAGCAGTCCGACCTTTGCGGTATCCGGATTTGCTGCCAGCATCAGATCAAAAATCGCTGCCGTGTCGATGGCATCCGACGTTCCTGTAATATTGGAACCCGGTGCGTTCACATCTGCCGCCAGTCCGGCGCCCACCGGATCCGACACTGCGGAAAATACAACCGGAATCTGATTCTCCTCGGTCGCACTCTGCATCACGACTGCGGTCGGCGTCGCAATCGGGATAATCAGATCCACATCATCCGCCACCAGATCCGCTGCAATCTGTGTCAGGATCGACTGATCTGCCTGCCCGTTGAACGTGTAATCCGCATAATCAAAGGTAACTCCGAGCTCTGCTCCCTTTGCTGTGAGTTCCGCTTCAATCGCTTTTTCAATCTGATTTAAGGAAGCATCATCCACATACTGTACAATACCGACTTTATATACGGTTCCCTCCGCCGCTGTCTGGTCTGCCTCTGCCTTCTGTGTCTCCGCCTGCGCGTCTCCTCCTGCCTCATTGGTCAATTCCACGGTCGTACCGGAGCCGGAACTGCTTCCGCAGCCTGCCACCGCTGCTGCCACCATCGTCATTGCAAGAACTGCTGTCATCATTTTCTTTTTCATAATCATTTCCTCCTTTTTCCTATTACATAAAAAAAGCCGTCTCAAGCTATTGCTTGAGACGGTAATAAACTAATATTATCGCGGTGCCACTCATCTTGACAAAATGTCCACTCACTTCATGCACTATCATACATGCCGGATGGATAACGGGTCCGGTTCCCGGCGGCTCCTACCTGCGTATCCACTGCTCAGGCCGCCCTCAAAAGTCCATTCAACAAATCCCTCCATACTGCAATCCCACCGCCTGCAGCTCTCTGTGATCTCGGATAAATGTCTACTACTCTTTCTCAAAGGTTTATCGGTATGTCACTTACTTTAATACATTAACGTGTATTTGTCAACCTTATTTTTAAATTTCCATCAGACGGAACTTCTCGATCGTCTGCTCCAAATCCTGCGCGATATTCTGAAGTGTCTTTGTGTAGTCCGTGATGTCTGCCATCGTCGTGTTGACCTGATCTGTGGATGCATTGACCTCTTCCGTCGCCGCTGCCGACTGCTCCGATACGGATGCAATCGCCTCCATACGACTTACGACCGTATCCTTGTTGGATGACATGTCCGCATTGAGCCGGTTGATGTTCTCCATGCCGGCATTCAGCTGCTCAATCTGCGCGATAATCTGACGGAATACCTCTTCCGTGCGCTCGATCGCTTTCTGCTGCTCCGACTGAAGCTCCTCGTTCTCCTGCATGGTCTCTTCCACCTGCTTGGACTTGTCCGTAATCTCGGTGATAATCTTCTTGATCTCATCCGTTGATTCCTTGGACTCATCCGCCAGCTTCCGGATCTCGTCTGCAACGACCGCAAATCCCTTGCCCATCTCTCCGGCTCTCGCCGCCTCGATAGAAGCATTCAAGGAAAGCAAATTGGTCTGTGCCGTAATATCCGCAATCGCATCGGAAATATAGAAAATCTTGTCGATGCTGGCAATCATCTCATTCATCACTGCAAGGGACATGCTCGACTTCTCTACGGTCTTCTGTGATTTTTCGATCAGATCCTTCACGCTGCCGAGTCCCTCCGAACTGATCCGGTTCGTCTCCTCGGTCATCTGGTTGATCTCGCTGACACAATCTCTGGAGGACTCCAGACTGTTCTTGAGGTTGTCCACCTCACTGCTTGCCTCCTGCGTGCTCTCCGCCTGCTTCACCGCACCGTCAGCCACGCTCGAGATCGCCTCCGCGACCTGTCCCATCGTGCTTCTGGTATCTCCCGCGATCTCGGAAATATGATCCGAAGTCTCTAAAATATGTCTGGACTTATCCTCCACCTCACGGATCACTGTGGATACATCCTTGACCATATCGTTAAAATGCGTCTCCAGCGCACCGAACTCGTCTCCTCTGGTGACCGCAATCGTCTGGGTAAAATCTCCCTCTGCCACAGCAGCTGTCGCACGCTCAATCTTTTTGATCTCACGCACAAGGCTGTACGCGGTAATAAGCGCGATCACAATACCGAAGATCACTCCGAACGCACCCGCAAATACCAGCGCACCGTTGATCTTCGCAAGATTGCCGGTGTTCTCGACATCGCTGATGCAGCCCAGAAGAATCCAGCCTGTCACCTGGTCTGTCATCGCGGTCACCGCACAGTCCATGCCATCTGCACGCATTGTGTATACAGACTCCAGTGTGATGTCGGAAGCGCTCTCATCGCCCGCTTCCTCCAGGGCGCTCTTCTGCTCCTCCAGAGACTTCAGTTCTCCGGAAATCGGCGTCCAGAATTCCAGACCCGTCACATTTCCGTCCGCAAAGGTATTTTTGTCACTGTCGATCACAATATTGCCGTCCGCATCGATCAGCATGGCAAATCCCGTGTTGAGAATGCGGATATTCCTGATATAATTCTCCAGTTGCGCCGCATCAATATCCATCGCCACAACGCCCATTAAGACATCTTTGTATTTGACCTCCTGCGCTACGGTGAAGATCTGCCCGCCTGTCTGCGGATCCTCATAAGGCTGTGTGATATAGCTGAAAATAGAATTTACTTTTGCCTTTCTGCCCTGGCAGTTCACATACCAGTCTTCCCCGGACAGATCCACATTTTCCTCGATGGTGTTCATCGCCGTCTTATCACCGTTGTCCTCGTACTTCACCCATCCGGTGATGAGTTTTCCGCTGGACGTCGCATAATAGCTTCGCACCGCTCCCTGCGTTACCTTGCACGCCGCCACCAGTTCATCCTGCACGTTGGCAATATAGTCATCAAACTGATCCTCGTACTCCAGCTGCTTGATGGAAGTCTTGCGCGTCAGCAGATCCACCGGAAGGCTGATCGTCTTCTCATACGTCTGCAGACTGTTCAACGCGCTCTCTAACGTCTGCTCGCTTGTGAGCTGCATGTTGCTGTTTAACACATTCTTCGTACGGCTGTATGTAATCACTCCACAGATCACAACACTTCCCGCAATCGCCACAAGAAAGCTCAAAATCATTTTCGGCCCTAAACCCAATTTTTTCATCTTTTTCCTCCGTTCATACTGCAATATGACACTTTATTACTTACATTGTAGATGTTTCGCACATTTTTGTAAATATCCGGTATTTTCTTTCATTGTATTACATTCTAAACAAAAACCTCCCTGCCGGCATTCTGCCAGCAAGGAGGTTCTCAAAAAAATGCCCACGCACTCTGCTCCTATGAAAAATAAACAAGTTCGTCTTCCGGCTTTTCTGCAGGTGTAATGGAAATCGGATACAGTACCGGTCCTTTTCCCTTGTACTCTCTTGCAAACTCCACCTTGATCTGCGCGGTAATATGAATCCAGGACTTGTGCGGAATCTTATCCTCATCCGGATATTTGCACTTAAATCCGATGAAGGTAATATCCTCCACACAGCAGGTCATCGCAAAACGTCCCGGAACAAAAATGCCCTTCTTGAGCTTGTCAGGATTGTATACAAGCGCCAGAAAGCTGACTTTCTTCCCCTCGTATTTCTTCGGGTTGTCCAGGCAGTCCATATACCAGATTGCATAATCCGCATCTGTAATCTCCAGTTCATCTCCCGAGATGTCAAACGGCAGCTCCTCCTCGCGCTCGTCGAGCGATCCGTCCGCGCGCTCATACACAAGCTGTGCCTTACGGTTGAGCGCCTTGACATTTCTGCGGTATTTTCCCTTATCCGTGCTGTCGTCACAGCGGTTAAAGATCACGACGTCCACCTGAAACAGCTGTTCCATAATCATCGTGCGCATATTGGCAAGATACATATCAAAGGTGGTCGCATCCACGGTCGCAAGGGACTGCACCACCATCCACCCGCGCGGAAGCTCCGTCTCGGTGAGCGTATCCATTCCCCAGGTTCCGTTATATTCGATGAACACCTGATCCGGCAGATATTTCATATTGATGGCATTGAGAAAATCAGCAGTAAAATCTTCCTCATTCTCCACCATCACGAGGCTTGCATTTATTTTTTTCAACTCTGCCTCATCATATTCCACCTCTCCGTCTTCACAGCAGATGATCAGGCTCTTTCCCTGATCGGCAAACCCGTTCTCCAGCAGCGTCTCCTTGATCAGAGTCGTCTTGCCACTGTCCATGAATCCGGTAAATAAATAAATCGGTATCTCCTGCATGTTCTATTCCTCTCTGTCTTATCTCACTATTAAAAGGCAGTCTTCACAGCTTAAGCGATTCCAAATAACTCCTCTAATCTGTGCTCGTCGATATCTGTTCCGATCACGCACAGACGTCCCGTATAATCCGGCTCGCCGTCACGCAGCTCGTACTCCCCCGGCACCATGTCAAAATAAATCCAGGAGCCGTTCTCATCCTCCACCATGCCCTTCGCACGGAGAATGGTTCCATAGTCGTCCGTCTCGCACAGAGTCTTTAAGACATCCTCAATCTTTGCCTTGGTAAACTTATGCGGCGTCTCTTTTCCCCAGCTTGTAAACACCTCATCCGCATGATGATGGTGATGCTCATGATCGTGATCGTGGCAGCCGCAGGTACAGTTCTCGCCGTGCTCGTGATGATGCTCATGGTCATGCTCGTCGTGGTCGTGGTGATGCTCATGATCGTGATCCTCATGGTCATGATCGTCATGATCGTGATGATGCTCATGATCGTGATCCTCGTGGTCATGCTCGTCATGGTCGTGATGATGCTCATGATCATGATCGTCGTGGTTATGGTGATGCTCATGGTCGTCATGGTCGTGATGATGCTCGTGCTCATGCTCCTCGGCTTCTTCCTTCGCATGCTGCTCTGCCATCAGCTTTCTCTCAAGAGAATCCTGTCCCTCTACCACCTTTAAAATCTGCTCTCCACGGATGGAATCCCACGGGGTCGTGATGATGGCAGCCTTATCGTTGATGGACTGAATCTGCTTTACGCAGAGCTCCAGCTGCTCCGGCGTCGCATTCTGGCTGCGGCTTAACACAACAGTGGTTGCATATTCGATCTGGTTATTGAAAAACTCGCCGAATGCCTTCATCTGCTTGCTCGCCTTTAATGCGTTTACAACCGTGATGAGACCGTTCAGCTTTACGTCCTCTTCCTTCTCCACGTCAATCACAGACTTCATGACATCCGAGAGCTTGCCGACGCCGGACGGCTCGATCAGGATACGATCCGGATGATACTTGCCGATCACCTCATGCAGGTTTCTGCCGAAATCGCCAACCAGTGAGCAGCAGATACAGCCAGAGTTCATCTCAGTGATCTGAATTCCCGCATCCTTTAAAAATCCTCCGTCAATGCCGACCTCCCCGAACTCGTTCTCGATCAGCACCAGCTTCTCGCCTGTGAACACTTCATCAATCATCTTCTTGATGAAAGTCGTCTTTCCGGCGCCTAAGAATCCTGAAATAATGTCAATCTTTGTCATATCTATCTCTTCCTTTCCTTACAATACATCATTTGTTCCAAAACACATATATTTTACTCGTTTTTCCTCCATTTTGCAAATCATATGCATTTTTTTCATATATTTTTTATAATATTTCTCCGGTTCACTGCTTCTGAAACTGCATGTGATACAGTTTTTCATAAATTCCCTTCTTTGCGAGGAGTTCCTCATGCGTTCCCTCTTCCTCGATGCCGTTTTCGGTCAGCACAAGAATCTTCTCGGCATTCTTGATCGTGGAAAGGCGGTGTGCAATCACGAATGTGGTACGGTTTTTCGCCAGTTTTTCCAGGGAGTCCTGAACCACCTTTTCACTCTCATTGTCGAGTGCCGACGTCGCCTCGTCAAAGATCAGGATCGGCGGGTTTTTCAAAAAGACGCGCGCGATTGAGAGGCGCTGCTTCTGTCCGCCGGAAAGCTTGATGCCCCGCTGTCCGATGTCAGTCTCATATCCCTGCGGCAATGACATAATAAATTCATGGGCATTGGCATTTTTCGCCGCCTCGATGACTTCCTCCCTCGTGGCATCCGGTCTTCCGTAACGGATATTCTCATACACGGTTCCGACAAACAGATACACGTCCTGCTGTACCATTCCGATGTGGTCGCGCAGACTCTTTAAGGTGAGGTCCCGCACGTCCGTTCCGTCGACCTTCACCGCCCCCTCCGTCACATCATAAAACCGCGGAATCAGGGAGCAGAGTGTGCTTTTTCCCGCTCCGGACGCTCCGACAAGCGCCATGTAAGAGCCCGCCGGGACCGTCAGATTGATATGTTGCAATACCTGTTCAGTATTCTCCTCGTACTGAAACGACACATCTTCAAAAGTAATATCTCCGCGCACATCGGTAAGCTCTTTTGCATCCGCCCGATCCTTGATGTCCGGCTCGATCTCCATGATCTCGCAGAAGCGCTCGAAACCGCTGTACCCGTTCTGAAACTGCTCCGTGAAATCGATCAATGTCCGCACGGGATCGGTAAATACACTGATGTAGAGCACAAATGTGACAAGATCACTGACATTGACCTTACCGTTTGCAATAAGGATGGTTCCGGCGAGAATGACGTTGACCTGAATCAGTGTCGTGAACGCGCCCAATCCCGCCTGAAAGCTTCCCATATAATGATAGCTGTTCTTCTTGGCAGACAAAAATCCCGCATTTCCAATCTTAAACTTTTTCTTCTCAATCTCCTCGTTGGCAAACGACTTTACCACGCGGATACCGGAGAGGTTATCCTCAATCTGCCCGTTGATCTCCGCAATCTTCACACGGTTCTGGCGGAACGCACGCCGCATTTTGCCATTCAGGTAATACGCGTACGCAAACATAAACGGCAGGACGATGAACGCCGCCAGCGCCAGAAGCGGGCTGATATTGACCAGAATCACAAACGCACCGATGATCTTGATCGCCGAGAGAATAATATTCTCCGGTCCGTGGTGCATCAGCTCCGTGATGTCAAACAGATCCGTCGTGATCCGGCTCATCAGCTGCCCGACCTTCTGGTTATCATAGAACGAAAAGGATAATTTCTGCAGATGCTCAAAAATCTCGGCACGCATGTTGTACTCGATTTTCGCTCCCATCACATGGCCGTAATTCGAGATAAAAAACTTGCTGTAACAGTCTGCCGCCACCATTGCAAACAGTGCAGCCGCAATGATTTTGATCTGGAACATGATCTGCGCCTTATCCTCGTACACAAGCGTGTAGGTGACGTAGCGTATCACTAACGGAATCGCCAGCGCGACGGCAGCAGACACCGTTGCAAAGAACATATCCGCCCAGAAAATACAGCGGTATGGCTTATAATAAGACAACATTTTTTTGAAATTTTTACTCATTTTCACACTCCTTAATCTCTTTTTCAAAAGACCCTTCTATTTTATCTGCTACGCGAAAAATGTCAAGCGACACGCCGCACGAACTGTGCTATACTATACATAGTTACGATTACCATTTAAGGAGGCATCATTATGAACCCAAGACAAATGCATTATGAAACGCTTGCCGGTACCATCATCAAAAACCTTGCCAGACGCCGCATGGAAGGCTACTACTGCGCCACCGTCGAGGACGCTGAAAAGATGGCATTCTCTTTCCTTACCCCGGGCTGCACAGTATCTTTCGGCGGCTCCATGACCCTGGAGGATACCGGAATGCTGACCGCCCTGCGCCACGATCCGGGAATCACCCTGCTCGACCGCGCCCAGGCAAAGACACCGGAGGAGACAAAAAAGATCTATCACGATGCTCTTTCTTCCGATTTTTATTTTATGAGCACCAACGCGATCACCAAAGACGGCGAACTTGTCAATATCGACGGCACCGGCAACCGTGTGGCAGCCTTAATCTACGGTCCGGAACACGTGATCGTCATGGCAGGCATGAATAAAGTGGCTGCAAACGTAGACGAGGCATTAAGCCGTGTTCATGGTACCGCCACACCGATGAACTGCAAGCGTCTCGGTAAAAATACGCCTTGTTCCGCTACCGGCGTCTGTTCCGACTGCCTGTCCCCTGACTGTATCTGCAATCAGGTCGTCATCACAAGACGAAGCGGCATCGAGGGACGCATCAAAGTCATTCTGATCGGCGAGGAACTTGGATACTAAAATCCAGGTTTCCACCCGACAAGGCAGAAAAAATCCTGCTTGCCGGATTTCCACGCCGCGCATGGCTGCTTGCGACCTGAATTCTATTACGAAAAAAAGAGTTACCGCGAAACGGTAACTCTTTTTGCATACATTAGTTGTACTTTCTTTTTCTTGCTGCTTCAGATTTCTTCTTGCGTTTTACGCTTGGCTTCTCGTAGTGTTCTCTCTTACGAATCTCCTGCTGAATACCTGCCTTTGCGCAGTTTCTTTTAAAACGACGTAAAGCGCTGTCTAAAGTCTCGTTTTCTTTTACAATTACACTAGACATTATCTCACACCTAACCTCCCTCCAGTTGCGTATTGTGCATATTCAACTGTTTGGGTCATATTCATTGCACTATATAAGATTATAACACATATTTTTTTCCCGTCAACTGTTTTTCTAAAAAAGCGAAAAATTCAGACAATTTACTCTTCCCGCAGTTTGAATTTGGTAATCAGACCATCCAGGGAATCTGCCTCCGCCGAAAGTTCCTCACTGGTAGCAGATGTCTCCTCGGAAGCTGCGGAATTGCTTTGAATAACATCCCCAATATCCTTCACGCCGTTTGCAATTCTCTTAACGGACTCTGCCTGCTGATCGGAAGACACACGGATATTTGCCACTTCCTGAATAATATCGTCAAGTTCCGTCAATACCTTGTTCAGGGATTCTGCCGTCTGCTGTGTCACGGTGTTGCCACGGTCAACCTCACTCTGATTTGCCTCCAGAAGATGTCTGGACGTCTCAGCCGCCTGCGCACTGTTCTCCGCAAGCATACGGATCTGTTCTGCAACAACCGCAAATCCTCTTCCTGCCTCTCCGGCTCTCGCCGCCTCGATGGATGCGTTTAAGGAAAGCAGGTTCGTCTGGGAAGCAATGCTCTCGATCTGGCCGATCACACTTACAAGCTCCTGGGAGGTGCCGGAAATACGCTCCATGGCCTCCGTCAGTTCCTGCATCTTCTGCTGGCTGACATTCGCCTCCATGCCGACTTCCTTTGCCTTGTCATGCACCACATCGGTGGATTTACTGTTCGCCTCTACCTGCTCAGATACGGTTGCGACACTCTCCACAAGATCGTCAACCGCACTTGCCTGCTCCGTTGCTCCCTTCGCAAGATCCTGAGAGCTGATAGCTAGCTGCTCTGCGCCGGCTGCCACCTGATCGGAAGACTCGCGGATCTGCTTAAACGTGCCGCTCACATCGGTCACCATGCTGATCAGATGTGTCATGACATTCTCAAATTCGCCGACATAAGATTCCTTGCAATTGGATCTTACCGCATAATTGCCCTGTGCAAACTCTTCCAGAATATATCCAAGATCCTCAATAATCTTGTTCAATGTAGTGACCGTCACTCGGAAACTGTCCGCCAGCTTTCCCAGCTCATCATCCGAGCTGTACTGCACTTCTACATCCAGATTTCCTTTGGAGATCTCTTCCGCTACTTTTGTCAGCTCCGTCACCGGATCCACCACTGCATCCACGATCTTCTGGCTGTTCCTCTGGATCAGTCTCGTATCATTGACTGCCGTAATAAGAAATACAATAAGAACCAGAATCGTGTAAGCGAGTGAAAACTGCTTCGGCACATAAGCCGCCGCAAAAACTGCAATCGCTGCAATCACAAGCGTCACATACATTACCACACTGACTCTCCGGTAACTTCCTTTTACCTTATCACTCAGACTACCTTGTCCCCTATCTCTTTCGTCCATCCCTGTCCTCCTGTTTTATCAAATATACCCATATCCCGATACATAAAAACGGCATATTGCCGATACCTACGTACTATTATACACCGTTTTTACTATTTGTAGCAACAAATTATAAAATATTTTTTTGAATTCTAAATTTTATAAATATACGCAATCATGTATTTCTGTCGAGTTTTTATGCAAGCTGTGCCTCAAGTGCCGTTTTCGCCTCGGCAATGGCATCCGGAATGCCTGCCGGATTCTTACCGCCTGCCTGCGCCATGTTCGGACGTCCACCACCGCCTCCGCCGACTTTACCCGCAATGCACTTGATGAGATTGCCGGCATGTGCGCCGTGCGCCATCGCATCGTCTGTCGCCATGGCAACCAGATTGACTTTTCCGTCTGATGCAGATGCAAGAACTATCACGCCTTCTCCCAGCTTTCCCTTTAACTGGTCGCCCAGATCTCTCAGACCGTTCATATCGACGCCGTCCACGCTGACAGCGAGGAGCTTCACACCCTTCACTTCCACAACCTGATCCATGACATCTCCAAGTGCTTCCTTGGCTGCCTTGCTCTTTAAGGATTCGTTCTCACTCTGAAGTGCCTTTAACTCCGCCATCAGATGACCGATCTTCTCGACGAGAGTTGCTGGTGTTGCCTTTGCAGCCTTGGCTGCAGCCTCGAGTTCTTCCTCTTCCTTCTTATAATATGCAAATACATTGTCTCCGGTCAGAGCCTCGATACGGCGCACGCCCGCAGCCACACCGCTCTCAGAGATAATCTTAAATACAACAATATCGCCGGTGTTCGCCACATGAGTACCACCACAGAACTCCTTTGAAAAATCTCCCATGGACACGACTCTTACCGTCTCACCGTACTTTTCACCGAAGAGTGCCATCGCGCCTGTCTTCTTCGCTTCCTCGACCGTCATGACGTCGGTTCTGACATCAATCTTCTCAGCGATCTTCTCGTTGACGATTGCTTCCACCTTCTTAAGTTCTTCCGGTGTCATCGCTGCAAAATGGCTGAAGTCAAATCTGGTGCGCTCACCGTCCTGATAGGAACCTGCCTGCTCTACATGTGTGCCGAGCACTTCGCGCAGCGCTTTCTGTAACAGGTGGGTTGCAGAGTGGTTCCTGCAGGTATCCCTGCGCAGCTTTGCATCCACACTGAGATCTGCTACATCTCCCGCCTTAATCATACCGTTTGTCATCTTGCCGATATGGCCGACCTTACCACCACGCAGCTTGATGGTCTCTTCCACCTGAAAGATACCGGAGGCGGTGCGGATCTCGCCCTTATCTCCCTGCTGACCACCCATCGTCGCATAGAACGGCGTCTTCTCCACGATGATCGTGCCGACCTCTCCGTCGGAAAGCGCCTCCACCAGCTCTGTCTCGGTGGTGAGCACTGTGATCTTTGAAGATGCTGTAAGGCTGTCGTAGCCTGTGAACTCCGTCGTGATCGAAGGATCAATCTCATCGTATACCGTAGCATCTGCGCCCATGTAATTCGTTGCTTTGTGTGCATCATGTGCTTTTTTCTTCTGGATCTCCATGGCTTTCTTAAATCCGTCCTCGTCAATGGAAAATCCCTTCTCCTCCAGGATCTCCTGCGTCAGATCGAGCGGGAAGCCATACGTATCATAGAGCTTGAATGCGTTCTCTCCGGACAGCGTCTTCTCTCCAGCTGTCTGCATTTCCTTCTCCATCTTCTCTAAGATGGCAAGACCCTGATCGATGGTCTTGGCAAACTTCTCCTCTTCCTGCGTAAGCACTTTGAAGATAAAGTCCTTCTTCTCCTCGAGTTCCGGATAACCATCCTTGCTCTCATCGATTACCGTCGCTGCAAGCTTCGCCATGAAAGTACCACCGATGCCAAGCATTCTTCCGTGTCTCGCTGCACGGCGTATGATACGGCGGAGCACATAGCCGCGACCCTCATTTGACGGCATGATACCATCGGAAATCATGAATGTTGCGGAACGGATGTGATCGGTAATCAGACGGATGGACACATCATCGAGCGCATCCTTCTGGTAAGACTTTCCGGACAGTTCACAGACCTTGTCGCGGATTGCTTTCATCGTATCAATGTCGAATACGGAATCCACATCCTGCATGACAACCGCAAGACGCTCAAGTCCCATACCGGTATCGATATTCTTCTGGGAAAGTTCAGTATAACCACCCTTGCCATCACCCTCAAACTGGGTAAATACGTTGTTCCATACTTCCATAAAGCGGTCACAGTCACAGCCGACCTTGCAGTCCGGCTTACCGCAGCCGTATTTTTCTCCGCGGTCATAATAGATCTCGGAGCACGGACCGCATGGACCTGCGCCATGCTCCCAGAAATTGTCACACTCTCCGGTCTTGGGGTCACGGTAGAATCTTGTGATACGCTCTGCCGGCACACCGACTTCCTTCGTCCAGATGTCGAACGCCTCGTCATCCTCCCCGTAGATCGACGGATAAAGTCTGTCCTCCTCGAGTCCGAGCACCTTTGTCAAAAACTCCCAGGACCATGCAATCGCTTCATGCTTAAAATAATCACCAAAGGAAAAGTTGCCGAGCATCTCAAAAAAGGTCAGATGTCTTGCAGTCTTTCCTACATTCTCAATATCACCGGTACGGATACACTTCTGGCAGGTCGTCACTCTTCTTCTCGGCGGGATCTCCTGTCCTGTAAAATACGGCTTTAACGGTGCCATACCTGCATTGATTAAGAGCAGACTGTTGTCATTGTGCGGCACCAGTGAAAAACTGTTCATTTTCAGATGTCCCTTGCTCTCGAAAAATTCCAGGTACATCCTGCGCAATTCGTTTTCTCCGTAAAACTTCTTCACGACTTCTTCCTCCAACATGTTTCTTTCTATTTTAAATCTATTTTGTCTCTTCGACGTTTCCGGTCTCACCGGCATTCTTAGCATCCTTGCGGTCGCTCAACTTCTTTCCCGCAAAAATTCCAAGTCCCGCCACCACGACCAAAACCACGAAAATCAGTACATAATGTACAAACCATCCCAAAAATGCCATAGTCAAGTCCTGCCTTTCCCCAATTCTTCACACCCCGTGTGAAATCTTCTATAACTAAATCAGTATAGCGCAACCGTTTTATGATCGTCAAGTACCGCTTTTTTGAAATTCCTCTCATTCCTCAAGGATCTCAAAAATCTGGTTTTCATGCTTTATTTCCACAACCCGCTCCGCCATCGCAGCGTTCGAGATCCTCTTCCGATAATCCGGAAGCGCGCTGTAATCCTGCCACATATGCATCGGAAATACGTAATCCGCATCCGTGTGCTCCAGGAAATAATTCATGCCGTCAAACTGGTGCTCCATCAGCCTCGGATCTGCCGGCACAAACGCCAGATGAATCTTCCTGCCGGAAAGCCTGCGGATCTGGCTGCGGTAATTTGTACGCATGGATCCGTTGATCAGATCGCCGGCTCCGTCCCAGTGCCAGTCATTCAGATCGCCGGCATGGTAAAATGCCGCGCCGTTCGTCTCCACGTAAAATGCCACGCCCGCGTCCGTCGAGCGCAGAGTCTCAATATTCAAGTCGTCGACCCTGCATTTTTCATCCGCCCCCACATAGTGAATCCGCTTCGCTACCTCCGGCGCGAATCCATGCTTTGTCAGAAAGTGCGGGCTCATCTTACAGTCTTTTGAAAAAATAAACCGGATCTTCGGATATTTTTCTGCGAGATGCAACACATCCATATCAAAATGATCCCGATGCTTGTGGCTTGCGAACACGTAGACGGGCGTATCCGGCTCGTACTCCGGCAGCACACCGCCAAAGTGATACCCCTCCACCCGGTCTCCATCAAACCAGTCAAAAATCAGCACCTTCTCATCCACCTCGACCAGAAAACAACTGTGATGAATAAAAATAACCTGCATAATTCTCCTCGTTTCTCCGCAATGTCAGAAGTTCTGCCCTGCAAATCTAATGATTTCTATTTCATGCGGCCGATGATCGCATTCGCACGCTGATAGATCTCTTTCGGATCAAACCCGATCTCGAAATGATTGTCTTCATAGAGAACTTTGCCGTTAATCATCGTCATCTTGACATTCTGCTTGCTGCCGCTGTATACCAGATTCTTCACGATATTGTTTTCCGGCTGCATGTTCGGCTGGTTCAGGTCAATCATGACAATATCCGCCTTTTTGCCCACCGCCAGACGGTCACAGTCCTCCAACTGCATTGCATGCGCACCGCCGGCTGTTGCCATGTAAAGGATCTCATCTGCACCCACGCACTTGGCATCCATCTCGCGCACCTTTGCAAGTGCGGAGGTAAGGAACATCTCGCGGAACATATCCAGACAGTTGTTGCTCGCCGGGCCGTCCGTACCGATCGCCATGGCAATGCCCTCATCCACAAACCGCTTCGTCGGGCAGATGCCGGAAGCAAGCTTCAGGTTAGAGGCCGGGTTCGTCACTGCCGTCAGATGACGCTTTTTAAAGATTTCAAAATCCGGCTCCTCAAACCATACACAATGGTATCCGCCGCCGCCGTACTCATACATGCCGAGTGAGTCCGTAAGCTGTGTCGGTGTCATGCCCCAGCGCTCTTTGCACTCTGCCACCTCAAGCTTTGTCTCGGAATTGTGCAGCCATACCGGAGATTTTAACTTCTGTGCCAGCGCCGCCACGCCTTCCATCAGTTCTTTTGAGGTGGTGTACTCCGCATGGAATCCGACAATGAAAGAAGTCAGATCACTCATCTCATTGACGATATGATAATTTTCCTCCATCAGCTCTACTGTACCGCCGAAATTGTTCAGTCCGCTGGTCTGCACCGTACGGAATCCCGTATCTGCGGATGCTTTTGCATCGACCGGCGGGAAGAAATACATATCAAAGTTGGACGTAATGCCGCTGGTCAGATATTCCATGATACCAAGAATATTCAGCCAGTACACATCATCCTCCGTAAGCTGTCCCTCGCGCGGGAACACCTGCTGGTTCAGCCAGTCCTGCAGCGGCAGATCATCCGCGTAGGAACGTAAGAATGTCATGGCTGTGTGTGTGTGCGCGTTCTTAAATCCTGGCATTAACAGATTGCCGCATGCATCTATCTCGCGATCCCACACCAACACTTCTCCATCCTTGCACACATCCGCCGTGTCCGTCCCATCACCGATGTAGCAGATCGTATTCCCCTTGACCCAGAGTTCTCCCTCCGTGATCTTGAACTTGTGGTCATCTGCAAGGGTTAAGATCTTTGCATTATAAAAACGTGTATTCATGTCATTTTCTCCTTCTTCTGTCTGCTGTTTCCACTCTATGAAGCCTCTCTCCCGTCCAGAATCTTCACCGCGTCTCTTCGGTTATTATTTCCCGATACTCTTGATCGTCTCCGTCACAAGTGCCTTGAACTTCGGTGCCACGCGGTCTGCCGTCTCCTGTACTTCCTCATGACAGAGCGGGACCGCCGAGATACCGCATGCCAGATTGGAAATGCAGGAAATACCCACAACACGCATGCCCATATGACGCGCTGCGATCGCCTCGCATGCCGTACTCATACCAACGGCATCAGCTCCGAGTGTCCGGCACATCGCCACTTCCTTCGGTGTCTCAAACTGCGGACCGGAAAGCTGTAAATAAGTGCCTTCCTTTAAATCAATATCCAGTCCCAACGCCGCTTTTTTCACCAGAAGCTGTAATTCCTTATCGTATACCTGGCTCATATCCGGGAAACGCACACCAAGCTCGTCCACATTCGCTCCTCGCAGCGGGGAAGGAACAAAGCTTGCAATCTGATCCTTGATGAGCATAAAATCACCGGCGTTCATGCCAAGCTGGATACCGCCTGCCGCATTGGTGAGGAATAATACCTCCGCGCCCATCAGCTTCATCAGACGTGCCGGAAGCACAACATCCGACATGTCATATCCTTCATAATAATGAACTCTTCCCTGCATGCACACCACCGGAACTTCTCCAACATATCCGAAGATAAAACGTCCCTTATGTCCCGGAACAGTCGATACCGGGAAGCCCTCGATGTCGTGGTAATCCAGTGTGTCTGCCACGCGGATATCATCCGCATAATCTCCCAGCCCGGATCCCAGCACGAGTGCCACCTTCGGGGTAAAATCGATCTTTGCCTTATAACTTTCATAGCATTTCTGTAACTTTTCATATACTGGATTCATTGTCAGTTCTCCTTTTCCTTTCGATCACAAAATTACTTATATTATATACCATCCTTACGGAAATTCCAATCTCATTCAGAATAAAAAGAGTTCCTACATTTTCTCCCATATTTACTCCTGTATATATTCTGTCAGCTCATATACACGCTTTCGGGTTATTTCTGCTTGATACGGATATGTCAGCGATTCTCCATCATTATTCTGCAGCGTTTGAATTGTTTGTTCCTTTTTTTCAATCCATTCTCGTTGTTCCAGCAAAAGTTTTTGCATTGTCTGTTCATCTACAGTTTCTTTCAGGTATTTCCATAAATAGTTCAGTTCATCATCCCATAACTGATAAATTTCTATCTGAATTTGCTCTGTATCGTATTCCGTCAATTCATTGTTCTCTAACTCTTCTTCCAGCTTTCTTGACATATCTTCTACAGCATTAAAAATTTCCGTTTCATTTCCCTCATTTTCATAATCTATCAAATATTCTAATTCCAAATTGATATTTGTTTTTTGATCAAACTCTTCATCGAACTGCTCCCAAACATTCTCTCCTCCAAGTATCTCACTCTCCGCTTTATCTTCGTTTCCAGTCGTATTATGATACCAATTTTCATCATCCCATCCACCTGAAAAGTAGTAATCCCTTACCTTCAGAGAACTTTCATCTTCTCCTATCGCATAGACTGCATATATGTTATCTGCTGCCCCTGATGATCCCATATTGTAAATGAAACCATCCTCATCAAACGTAACTCTGCATCTACTCCATCCACTAATTAACCAGATTGCATTATCATTCTGCATGGTATATATTAGGGAAACATTGCTTCCACCATATCCTGGATCATATGCAAAAATTAGTTCATCCACACCATTGCCATCTATATCATGCAGTGCATAGCCAAAATGAAACAACGCACATTCTGCACTCTTTTTTCCTATTAACGGTTCATCTAAAGCAGAATATTCCTCCTGTGTAAAGGATTCATCATCCTCCCAAATCCGACCTTCTTCCATCCGTCTATGTATATAATCATCAATTTCATCTATTTTACTGCGGTATGCCTCTGGAAGATTCAAAGCATATCTCTGCTGCTCGGTCTCCGCGCTATATTTTTCAACACTATTCTCAAGCTGTACCTCTGTATTCCCAGTCGGTATTTGCTCCTGTTCCTCCGTCTGAGAAGTTTTCTCCGTTTGCCTTTCCTCAATGTGCTTCTCATCCAATGTATCTCCACAACCAGTTAGTAATAACAGCATTATCAAAACCGCCGCACCGCTTTTTTTCATAACAGCACCTCTCATATATCACATCTTATTCATTAAAAAACGGTGCCATTTTCTCTCCGACCCACGAGATGACCGGACCGAGTGTGAAGCCCATCAGGATCGTCACCAGACCGATCTTCGCACCGAACACCCACGCAATCACGATCACCGTAAAATCAAATACCATGCGCACCACGCGGAACGGTACCTTTTTCTGCGCCTTCACAATCAGAAACGGGATAGCATCGTAGGGGGCAGTTCCCAGTTCCGTAACCATATACACACCTGCCGCAACCACGAACACCGCCAGTGCCGGGAGCAGCACGCCGAGGCGCACTGCCATGGAATCAAACAGCCCGTCCGGCAATACTTTTGACCATACCCACGAGAAAAAGTCAATCGAATAGCCGACGAGGAACATATTGGCAAGCGTTCCGAATCCGATATACTCCCGTCCCCACAATATCACGATAATAAATAAAAGGCAGTTGAGCAGCGCCTGCCAGTTGCCGAGACTCATGCCGAGTCTGCCCGAAATAGCAAGATTCATGCTCGTGCAGGGGTCTGTTCCAAAATTGACCAGCACCAGCCATGACAGAGCAAATCCCATGACGATCACCGCAAGAATTACCGAGATGAGTCTCCTTGCAAAATGTTTCTTCTGATACATTCCCTGAATAAAGTTTTTCATTATTTTCTCTCCGTTCTTTCCGATATATATCATAGTAACACAGGAACGGCTTTTCCGCCAGAGTTCCCTTTTTCTCCTGTGCGCTTCTCTTTAAAGGCAGCATTATGATTTTATGGCAATTATTTCCCGCTAGGAATCCGTGACAGTTTTTTCGGAATTCATGACAGCTTTCTTGGATTCACGATATTTTTCATTGGACAGTTATTTCTCATATCATATTTTTTTCACATGAAAGGATTTTTTTATGCAGACACTTCATCTGACAGGGATCAATAAACTTCTTCATCCGGAGCGCGACAAACGCTCCGCCACCGAGCGCATTTTTGACCATTTGAGCCACTCAAACCTCGGATTAAACCGCGGCGAAGCAACGGCTGATACCGGCTCTGCGGCATCGGCGCTCGACAGTTTTTCTGTCACGCAGAATATCTCGGAGCTTCTCAGTCCCGCCTGCGGCATGAGCGAGGAAGAGAAAAAAGCCTACCTTGCCAAAATCATTGCGAAATTAAAGAGCGGCAAAAAGCTTACCTCAGAAGAGATGCGCTTTCTGCAGGCGGAAGATCCACAGCTATACCAGCAGGCAGCTCGTGTCCAGGCAATGCGTGGCTCCCTTGAGTCGGGTCTTGCGCACAGCACTTCCAAGGAGGAGGCGCAATCTGTCTATCTGGACACGCTCACCCATATCAGCGAGGATGATCCCATGAAAGAATACATCATCGCAGCCTACGATGATGCCATGAAGGAATTCCAGAAATCCGATCAGTACCAGTCGCTGCCAGAGACAAAAGAGGATGCCGCAAAGCAGCACACCGGTTCCCGTCATTCCCATAGCTGATAATTTGAGTTCATGTTGCAGCAATTATCTTTGTGTGCCTGTCTTCCAAGCTGCCAGAACGCAACCGCACTGGCAGCTGCAACATTTAAAGAATCGACGCCGTGCGCCATTGGAATGCATACCGTATCATCGCATGCTGCGATCGTCTCCGGTGCCAGACCATCTCCCTCTGTTCCCAGTACAATTGCAAGCTTGTCCTCATTCATAAGCTTCGGAGCATCAATACTTAAGGAATCCTCTTTCAATGCCATCGCCACCGTATGAAATCCCAGTTCATGAAGCTGCTTCTGCCAATTCCCGGAATCTGCTTTCTCTTCCGGCTCCGAGTTTCGTTCTATCCCTGTTCCCGGCTCTTTCTCTTCTTCCGGATCCGGATTTCGTTCTATCCCCGTTCCTGGCTCTTTCTCTTCTTCCGGATCCAGATTTCTCACAGTCTCCGGCTTTGTCTCCTCTCCAAGATATGTCCACGACACCTGAAACACCGTCCCCATACTCACACGGATTGCTCTCCGGTAAAGCGGATTGCTGCACCCTGTGGTCAGCAGCACCGCATCCATTCCAAGCGCCGCAGCAGAGCGGAAAATAGCGCCCACGTTCGTCGGATTTACCACATTTTCCAAAACTGCAATTCGTTTTGCCCCCTTGCAGACACTCCGCACCGAGGGGAGCGGCTGCCGGTACATCGCACAGAGCATTCCTCTGGTCAGTTGAAACCCCGTCAGCTTCGTGAGTACATCAAACTCCGCCGTGTAGACCGGGATCTCGCCGCACCGCGCAAGAATCTTCTGTCCTTCCCCCTCAATATGCTGTTTTTCCATCAGAATTGACACCGGCATATAGCCTGCGTCCAGCGCCCTCTCGATAACCTTGGGACTTTCCGCAATAAACATGCCTTTTTCCGGCTCATGGCGGTTAATCAACTGATTCTCTGTCAGTCTTGCATACACGTCCAATTCCGGTGCATCAAAATCTGTAATTTCTATCATCTGTGCCATTTTATTCCTCTTCCACTTCCAATGATTTCTGTTTGTTCGTTGTCTCACCCGATCTTCCGGTGCCATTTTCGATCGTTTTATGCTTTCGGCTGTTTTCTGATCTGTTTCTCTTTGCATCCTGACTTTTGACCGAGATTTGGCTTCACAGTCGATTTCCTGGGACAATTTGGTTTTCCTTATAATCAATTCATTTTCCCTTTCGTTTTCCGGGCTTGATCTGGCTTTCCGTACGGATTTTGGTACCTGCATCTTTTCCAAACGGGTCTGTACGGCAAAAATATCCTCTCCAGACCCGTTTTTCCTTGTTTTCCATCATATTTAACATGAAAAACCATAGGGAACGGGTCTCAGGAGCACTTTTTCTTCTCTGAGACCCGAATCACAGGGAAAAACGGGTCTCACAGGCAACTTTTCCCACTATAGACCCGTTGGTCATATCAAATTCAGGATCTGAGTCTCATAAACATTTAATTATAATACCGATCTTTATCAGAAGTGTCAATCTATCCGTTTCTACACCCGGGCCGGTGTCTGTCGTACAAATTTCCCACCTCTGTTTTTCCTGCCTGTGAGTTCCCTGTCACAGTTTCAAATGCTCATTGCGCTTCCTCATTACTGATATTTTCTGATGCTTTCCCGTACATTTTCCTGTCACATTTTCAAATGCTTTTTCTGCCTCCTCATTACTGATGTTTTTTAATGCTTTTTCTTATACATTTTCCTGCAGCTTTCTCAAATGCTTTTCTGGCGCTTTTACGTTGTATGAAAATTATTCTTCCACACCCGAAAAATACAAAACAGGCGGAAACCCTGACGTTCATCCGCCTGCCTTTCGCCTGTTCTCTGCCAGCTTCGCTACGCTTTCTGCAACGTCCTTCGCATGTTCTCTACAGGCTTCGCTGCGCTTTCTGCAACGGTTTCCGCCTGTTTTCCTCCACCTCTTGTCTCTGTCTTCTTTCGGCTTTCTGTTTCTCTATTGCACTCTTCTTTTTCTGCTTCCTTTTTTCCCTGCCCTACAAAATAATGCATACCATCCCGCCGTTGTTGTCGTTCACAATTTTCTGCATAGTATCCTGCAGCTTCATCTGACACTCGTCATCCATCATCGAGATCTTGCCGCGGATGCCGTTCTCCATCAGCTCACCGATGGATTTTCCGAAAATATTGGTCTCCCAGGCTCCCTCCTCGCTCTTTTCGCCCTCTCTGATGTAGGCGATCAGATCATTCGCCTGCTCCTCGCTTCCGACGATCGGCGCGATCTCGGTCTCAATATTGGCACGGATCATGTGGATCGAGGGGGAGGTTGCGCGGATGCGGACGCCGAATTTATTTCCGTGCTTGATGAGCACCGGATCTTCCATTTTAATATCGGAGAGTCCGGGGCCTACCACGCCATAGCCTTTCACCTGTACCGCCGCCATCGCGTCCGCCACCTTTTCATATGCCTCTTTTCGCTGCGACATCTCCTTCACCAGCGCGATCAGTTCATATTCGCCGGCAATCGGCACACCCGCAAGCTCGCTCATATTTTCATAGTAATACTTCTCGGCGACCTCCATGCGGATTTTGGCGCAGCCAGATGCGAGATCCACTTCCTCCAATTTCATCCGCGAGACATAGTGCTCCGGCGTAAAATCCTGTGCATAAATATCTTTCACTTTTCGCATTCCACCGAGGATCGTTCTGGCGCTCTGTATGATTTCCGCCTTCATCGGATGATCGGGCGGGAGCATTTCCGTCCATTTCGGAATATAGAATTCCATGTGGACGACCGGGAACTCATATAAAATCTGCTCTAATATATGAAAGACATCATCTTTGCGAAGCTGCTCGCAATTCACCGGCAACACCGCCGTCTGGTACTTTTCCCGAAGTCCCTCCGCAATGCGGACGGTCTCCTCGCTGTAGGGTCTCGTCGAATTGAGCACCACAACATAGGGCTTGCCAATCTCCTCCAGTTCCTGCACGGTCTGCTCTTCCGCATTCACATAATTTTCCCGCGGCAAATCTCCGATACTTCCGTCTGTTGTCACCACAATGCCGATCGTCGCATGATCCCTTATGACTTTTTCCGTACCGATGGACGCCGCCTCCACAAACGGAATCTCATGGTCGAACCACGGCGTATGAACCATACGGTCCACGCTTCCTTCCATGTGTCCTGTGGCTCCGTCCACCATAAAGCCGACACAGTCAATCAGACGGATTTTAATCCGCGTATCATCTTCAAGCGCGATCTCTGCCGCGTCTTTCGGAATAAACTTCGGTTCCGTCGTCATGATTGTTTTTCCCTGTGCAGACTGGGGTAATTCATCAATCGTGCGCTGCCTGCTATGTACATCTTCCATATAGGGAAGTACCATAAGATCCATAAACCGTTTGATAAACGTTGACTTTCCGGTCCGGACCGGTCCTACAATTCCAAGATACACCTCCCCGTCTGTGCGGTTTTGTATATCTTTGTATAAATCAAACTCTTTTTTGCTGCTGATGTCCATAAAAATACCCCTTCCATACTTAATAAAATGTATGAAGGGGGATCTGTAATTATTCCCGCGGAAACTAAAATATCATCGCGCGCGGATGACCTTCTGGCGCAGACAAAGCCGGGGATCTGTACACTTCGCTTTTCTACAGCATCACCCGCAGCATTCCCGGCAGACAGCGGAATTGCAGCTTCGTGACATCACCACAGTATTCTCCATCCGCATGCAGCACCATAGGATCCTTCAGCCGGACCTCGCATGTGCCGCAGTCGTCTATGTCAAATCCGCGGATTCCCGTATGCTTTGCCGCCACGAGGAACGGCAGGCATAAAAATGTGCGCCACTTCGGAATTCCGTGTACACTGCAGATCGAAAGCTTTCCGTCCGTGGCATCCGCCTTCGGCGCCATGGGAACGCCGCCTCCCTCTGCCTTAAAGTTCATCGCCGCGATATAGATGATGCGGTCTAACTTCCGCTCCGGGGTCTCGTCCAGACGCACCGCAGCCTCCGTCGTCTGCATGGAAAAAAGCGACTGCACCGTAATGAGCAGATAGGTCAGTTTGCCCAGATGCAGCTTATTTAAAAATACTTTCATCTTCGATGTCAGGGCTTTTTTGCAGACTAACGCGTCAAGTCCCACGCCGGCACTGATGGCGAACTTTCTCGGCTTCTCGCAGTCATCCCATGCCACCTCTCCCAGATCGATCACGGTGCATGCCTCTCTCCCCCGCTGCATGCAGGAGAGCATGCGCGCCAGATTCTCCGACGGCGTGCCGCTAAGCTTTAACCCTCTCGCCAGGTCATTTCCCGAGCCGGTCGGTATCAGTCCGAACCGCACTTTTTCCGGATGTGTGATGCCGTTGATGACCTCATTTGCCGTTCCGTCCCCGCCGACCACTGCAAGGCAGATATCATCATCCGTCTTCGCGCAGATCTCGACAGCAAGACGTGTGGCATGCCCCTCATGCTCCGTGACATAATGCCGGTAATGGATTCCTCTCTTCACAAGTTCTCTCTGTACCTCTTTCCAGATCTGCGCGCCCCTGCCGCTTCTGGACTTCTCATTCACAATAAAATAAAGCATCTGTTTCTCCCACCGTAACATACATTCTGCTGTTTCCGGCATGTGCCGGACATACACCGCTCTGTTCCACGTCTGTTTTTCCTATATAAACACAATCGAAAACGCCCACCCGGTCTCTGCCAGATGAGCGTTTCTCTTCTGCAATGCTCTTTTTTATCGTATCACGGATACACGGCAATTACAACTGTTTACTGCTCTTTTCTGTCTGCATCTTCGTCCACCCAGAGACGTCCGTACATTTCCATATAATTATAAAGCCGTTTGGCAAGCTTGACAGTAATCTGATCTGATGTTGCACGCCACTGCCAGTTGCCCCCCAGTGTGGACGGCGTGTTCATGCGTGCCTCCGAACCAAGACCGATCAGATCCTGCATCGGCACCACCGCAAGCTCCCCGACCGAAGACCATGCACCACGCATCATGCCCCAGTTATAGCCTTCCTCTTTCGTGAGGTTTAAGTATTCCTTTGCAAATTTGACGCTCTCCTTCGGCGCAGTCTTCATCCAGCCAAGCAGCGTATCATTGTCATGTGTTCCGGTGTACACCACACAGTGCTCCGTGTAGGTATGCGGGAGATAATTGCTTCCCTCTCTCGAGTCAAACGCAAACTGTATGACTTTCATTCCCGGAAATCCGGAATCCGCAACAAGCTTTAACACGGACGGTGTCAAAAAGCCCAGATCCTCCACGATAATGTTTAATCTGCCAAGCTTCTGCTCCAGCGTATGAAACAGATCCATGCCCGGTCCCTTGCGCCACTCACCATTCTTTGCCGTCTTATCCTTTGCCGGAATCGCATAGTAGGAATCAAATCCGCGGAAATGGTCAATCCGGACAATATCGTAAAGCTTTGACATTGCCGCAATGCGTTTCGTCCACCAGGTGTATCCGTTTTTCTTCATTACATCCCAACGGAACAACGGATTGCCCCAGAGCTGTCCGTCCTCGGAAAATGCATCCGGCGGACACCCTGCCACATCAATCGGATTTAAATCCTCATCCAGATAGAACTCTTCCGGATTCGCCCATACGTCAGCAGAATCCCCTGCGACGTAGATCGGAACATCCCCGATGATCTCAATACCTTTTTCATTCACATAGGCTTTTAGCTCCCACCACTGCTTGAAAAACAGATACTGTAACATCTGGTAAAAGCGGATATCCTTCGCATAGGTGCTTCTCGCCTCGGCAAGTGCCTCCGGTTTTCTCATCTTTAAATCTTTTTCCCAGGAAAACCATGCGTTTCCGCCGTTGGCATCCTTTAACGCCATAAACAGCGCATAATCAGAAAGCCAGTCTGCCTCTTTTTCACAGAACGCCTCAAAATCGTCCGGCTCTGCGCGAAGAAACCGCTCAAACGCGATCTTTAACAGCTTATAGCGCGACTCGTACATCACGCCGTAATCCACCTTGTCTGCTTTCTTTCCCCACGGGAAAGACTCACACTCCGCCTTTTTCAACAGTTTTTCCTTACACAGGTATTCCAGATCTATAAAATACGGATTCCCTGCAAAGCTGGAAAATGACTGATACGGCGAATCACCGTAACTTGTGGGGCAGATCGGAAGAATCTGCCAGTATTTCTGTCCTCCTTTTTCAAGAAAGTCTGCAAACTTTCTGGCTTCTTTTCCCATCGTACCAATTCCATACGGAGATGGCAGGGATGATATATGCATCAATACTCCACTACTTCTCATAACCTCGTCCTTACCTTTCATCTATCACTCGAATACTCTCCCCATTTACAAACTCAAACGGAACAATCTCGTGAATCGGCTCTTTCTTCAACTCGATCTGGCCGAATAAAATCTCGATGCTGCGGTTTGCAAGCGTCTGATGCTGCTGCTTGATCGTCGCCAGCTTCGGATTGTAATACTCTGCAAGCGATGTACCGTCAAAACCGATCACGGAAACATCCTCCGGCACGCGGTACCCCAGATCACGCAGTGCGCGGATGGCCCCGATCGCCATCACATCCGACATTGCAAACACTGCGGTCACATCCGGAAACTTCCCGATCAGGCGCTTCATCGCCCGGCAGGCGCTTCCAAAAGAGAATCTTGCCTTCTCATAGCAGTGCTCCACATCAAGAACCGCCCCATGCTCCGAAAAGCTCTGCTCACATCCCAGGAAACGCTGATGACTCGTATAAGACTTGTCAAAATCACCGCCGAGAATGCCGATTCTGCGGTGTCCAGCCACAAACAGCTGATCCACCGCACAGCGTGCCGCTGCAATATCGTCCGTGGCAACGCTGGAAAGATTCTCAAAATGCATCTCATTGGCACGGTTCGTCACCAACACACACGGCACATCCACACCGGAGAACTCCCGGTGAAAATATTCCGGATTACCGCCGAGGAACAAAAGCCCAAGCGGCTTTCTCTCCCTGCAAAGAAGAATTGCCTGCTCTACCTCATCTGCATCCTCGTCCAGATAAGACACGACCAGCGTATATTCCGTTTTCTCGATCATGCGCTGGATTTCCTCCACGACACTGGCAAAAAGCATATTTGAGATACCTTTGACCAGTACGCCGATTGCCTTGGAATTGTTCTGTTTTAAATGCTTCGCATTGTTGTTCGGCACAAAATTAAACTTTGCGACAACTTCCTCGATCTTTTTTCTTGCATCCGGGCTGACATCATTTCTATTATTAAGCACTCTGGAAACCGTGCTGACGGAATAGCCTGACTCTCTGGCAATATCTTTTATTGTAACCATAACTTTTCCTGCCTGTTTTTGTCTTCTTGATTTCACTGGCAATTATTATATCAGCCTTTGACAGCTCCTGCAACAACACCTTCTATAATATACTTCTGGCAGGCTGCATAAAAAATAATGATCGGAACAATGGCAAGCACCAGCATCGCCATCATGGTACCCCAGTCAACAGCTCCGTAGCCGCCCTTTAAATACTGGATGACAATCGGGATGGTCTTGTATTTTTTCAGATCCAGCACCAGATAAGGCAGCAGATAGTCGTTCCAGATCCACATTGCCTGCAGAATTGCCACCGTGATCGTGGTCGGCTTCATAATCGGGAATACCACCTGGAAAAAGGTCTGGAGCGGCGTACAGCCGTCAATCATTGCCGCCTCCTCAATCTCAAGCGGAATGCTCTTCACAAAACCGCAGAACATAAACACCGCCAGTCCGGCTCCGAATCCGAGGTATACCAGAATAATACCGATGGGATTGCTTAAATGCATCATGTTCGCCAGCTTTGACAGGGAGAACATAACCATCTGGAACGGCACGATCATGGAAAACAGGCATAACATGTAGATCGTGGAGTTCACTTTGTTATGTACTCTCGTAATGTACCATGCGCACATGGAGGTACAGAGAATGATTACCGCCACAGAACCTACCGTGATGATAACGGAGTTCCCCATCGCCGCAAAAAAGTTCGTCTTCTGCACGCCCTTGATAAAGTTCTCAATTCCGAAGAAGGAACGGTGATCCGGCAGTGCAAACGGATATCTCGTGATGAATCCTTTTTTCTTTAAGGAGTTCATCGCCACGAGGAAAATCGGGTACAGCCACAGTACCGCAAGGATTGAGAAAAATACAGTCAAAACCCATCCGTGTTTGGCGCGTCTTACCGCGCTTACCTGATTGTCTGCTTTTTTGTTCTTTGCCATTATTGCTGCACCTCCTTACTTCTGGTAAGTCTGTTCTGTAGCATTGCAATGACTGCCACAATGATAAAGAATACCACCGCTTTGGCCTGACCGGCGCCCTCCCATCCGGTTCTGGTGTAGAAGGTCTCATAAATGTTCAGTGCCAGCATCTGTGAACTGTTGGACGGCTCGCCCGCAGTCAACGCCAGGTTCTGGTCAAACAGTTTAAAGGAGTTCGTCAGTGTCAGGAATGTACAGATCGTAATCGACGGCATTACCATCGGGATCGTCACATGGCGCAGCAGCTGACGGTTCGTCGCCCCGTCAATCTTCGCCGCCTCGATCAGCTCCCCCGGGATGTTCTGGATGCCGGCAATATAGATAATCATCATATAACCGATCTGCTGCCAGTTCATTAAAATTACAAGTCCCCAGAATCCGCAGGTTCCGGAATAGGTAAGTGTCTTTCCGAAGTTCGCCAGAATACCGTTTAACAGGATCTGCCAGATATATCCAAGCACGATACCTCCGATGAGGTTCGGCATAAAGAACACGGTACGAAACAGGTTCGTTCCCCTAATTCCCTTTGTTAAAAGCATCGCGATTGCAAATGCAAACACATTGATCGTAAGAACGGACACGACCGTAAACAGTGCCGTAAACACCAGCGCATGTGTGAATGTTGCATCCGAAAAAATCCGGATATAATTTTTCAGTCCCACGAACTTTGCATCAGTCACCGTCGTAAATTCACAAAACGATAAATAGATACCCATAATAAAAGGAATTATAAAACCGATTGTAAATGCCACTAAAGTCGGGAGTGCAAAAACAGGAAAATATTTCTTAATTGATTTCTCCATACTCTTTCATCCTCTCATATTCAATAAAACCGATATCGGGCAGATGCTTTGCAGTACCCGCATCCTTCTAAAAAAGGGTGGGCAGTTCTCATGCCCACCCCCTGCATTTTACAGATTTTTATTCGTGTGTTGCGTCGTACTCAGTCTTCCATCCATCTACGAATGCTGTCACAACGCCATCCCAGTCGCCGGTACCCTGTGCATACTCAAGTAATGCAGAACCAACGCCATCTTTCCATGTCTCAGAAGGAATAGTGGAGAAGTTCCATGTTACAGAATACTTGCCAGCTTTGGTGTAAGCTGCATCTGCCTGGATGAATACATTGTCTGCTGTGTAACCGTCAGCGAAAGTATCAAACGGTGTTGTGAATCCCATTACATTAGCCATGGAATCACGTCCCTCATCAGATGTGATTACCCACTCAAGGAAATCAAGTGTTGCCTGCTGATCCTCTGCGGATGCCTGATTATTAACGCACCAGTAGTTCTCAGAACCTGTGCAGAGTCCCTGATTTTCCTCACCGTCCACACCAATGTAGATCGGCATCATGCTCATGTCCTCAGCTGTTACGAGATAACCGTTATCCTCATTGGTCAGGTTGCTGTACTCCCATGTACCGTTCTGGTAGAAAACAGCCTCTTCCATACCGAACTCGGACTCAGCCTCGTCACCGGTCTTGCTGGAAAGAAGACCCGGCTCACAGGTGGAATCTGTAATGTAGAGATCCCAGATCTGCTTGTAGTTGTCAAGGTATGTACCCTCGATTGCATCGGTGGAATCAATGCCCTTGTCCTTGTACTCATAGTAGATCGGAAGGTTTGCAAGGTGTGTCTTAAATCTCCAGTCGGAAGATCCATCCATACCTGCGGAAGTAAATGCTCCCTTTAAGTCATATCCGAACTGATCGTTGATCTCGTCTAATCTTGCCTGAATGTCGTCTGCCACTGCCTTTAATGTCTCAAAGTTGTTGATGTCTTCCGGAGAAGAGATCACTGCGTTGTCCATTGTGCAGTAGTCGTTTAAAATCGTCTTGTTGTAAATGATGCCATAAGTCTCGATTACATATGCGATACCGGAAACCTCGCCAGCGTCATTCTTCAGTGCATAGTCATCGCTGGTCAGATGGGAGTAGATCTCGCTGTTTGAAAGATCCAGACAGTAATCCTTCCAGTTTGCAAGTCCTACCGGTCCGTTTACCTGGAATAAGGTAGGAGCTTCGGTCTTGGCGATCTCTGACTTTAACGTCTGCTCGTAAGTACCGTCTGCTGCTGTGATAACCGTTACTGGAACACCTGTCTGCTCTGTGTAGGTTGCTGCCAGATCCTGCCATGCCTGATCCTGCTCCGGCTTGAAGTTCAGATAATAAACTGAACCGCCCGCTGCATCCGTCTTCGCTGCATCTGTATCTGCCGCCTCTGTGGTTGTTGCAGCTGCATCGTTTCCTGTGGTAGCTGCTGCGTTACTGTCTGTTGTGCTGCTGTCCCCACATCCAGTAAACATCGTTGCGAGCATTGCACTTGCAAGCATTACGGATAACACTTTTCTTTTCATAAATTTACCCTCCTGATATGATTTGTTCAACTTCTTATGTAACGTTTCCGGTATTGTTATCGGTAATGTTTCCGGTAACGTTTTCAGTTGATGGTTAGATTATATTTCCATGTGTCAGGAAATGCAATACCCAATCGTTATTTTCCACATTATTGCCAAGTTTCAAGAATACATTTTGTGATATTTGTACAAAAGAAAGGCTGCCGCGATAAGCATAGACCTCTTTGGGGTGATAAGTAATATTACAAGAAATAGATACTTAAAAGTTCCAGATAAACATGCGGCGACAAATTCTGAACGCAAAATCCGGTATTTCTAACCATGCCGCAGCTGGCACCCGTGATGATCCGTGTCTTTCCAAGTTTGGAGCACTCCACGGACTGTGTCCGCAAGCCAGCAGACAATTTTCGGACTTTTGTGTGTGTCCCTTATTGGCACCTCTGAACAAAACATAACCGCGCGAAGCCGCTGTCTGAGTCGGCATCTGCCCTATTTTCAATAGCAGATGCCGGCGAGTTCGGTTCGCGCGGTTTTATATTGTCTGCGAAAAGGTGCCATTAGGGACACCAGAAAGTCCGCCCATTGTCTGTGGCTTGTCGGACACACTCCGTGAGTGTCCAAACGCGGAAGAGACACGGAATAGGATGCCAGCCACGGCATGGAAGAAATACACGAATTTTGCTTCAAAGAATTTGCCGCCGTCTGTTTATTCTGGAACTTTTTTGTTCTCTAGTATTCCTGTAATATTACTTATCAAAGCAAAGCAAGATATGCTTATTGCGGCAACCTTTCATCCTGCACATTCTGTCTGATCAAAGATCTTATCGTCCTCCCGTCATGCGAAGGCTCTCTACCCCATAGACGATCACGCCTGTCAGCCAGACAAAAAGCACCATCGTAAGCGGAAGCAGCCCAAAATTCCAGGACAGCATCCCTATAAAGCAGACCAGAAACATTCCGAGCGCCGCATAATTCATTGCGGTGTAGGCACGGAACGCCGCGCGGTATATCTGCAGCTGTTCGGCCTCATCACAGCTTGCGATCCACGTTTTCTGGAACTTCAGATCGTAAACGCTTCCCTTCTTTTCCGGATTGATCTCCTTTGTAAAATTGACAATCCGGTTCTGAGCGATCACCGTTACGACCATAACCGCAATCAGTCCCAAAAATGTGGCTGCTATTTTTACCCACGGAACCTCTTCCTCCCAGCCGCTGTCTATGCCGGTGGACTTCATGCCGGCTGCAAAAAAGAAAAATCCGGCAATGAGCGCCACATTCGTGACAATCACACCAATGCCCAGTTTCCGCTCGATCTTTTCGATCAACTGCTCTTCCTCGCCGTCCCAGCGCCTGTATTCTGCTCTGCCGCCGCGAAGCATTCCCGTCATCCACACAGCCAGAGCTGCCGCGATCACAAGATTTGCATAGGGTGCGATCTTTTGAAGTCCCGCTGTGATTCCTGCGCCGATATCCGCCTGTTCCTTTGCCGCCATGGTCGAAAACGCGCCTGTTATCCCGCCCACAACCATGGATACTAAAAGAAGCACGATAAACTTGCGGAATGCTCTCCTATCCTCTCTCTGATTCTCCTCAATCTTCGGGTTGCATTTCTCTGTCCCGTCTGTCATACACTTCTCCTCCCTGCCTGCTATTTCTCTTCCTCCGGTTCTTCCTCATAGGTAAAAATGGCTTCCACCGGAACCTCAAACACTTTTGCAATCTTGAGCGCCAACGTCACCGACGGCGAGTAATCCCCGCGCTCGATCTGACTGATGGTCTGCCTGGATACTCCGACCAGCTGTCCCATCTCGTGCTGATTGACGTTGATTTTTGCCCGATATTCTTTTAAATGATTGTATAACGGCATAAATCCTCCATATTCCAATGTGCTTTTCACACAACGCACCGCTTTTTTGCGGCACATTTTCTCACACCGTTATTATAGATATGACAAGGAAAGTTGTCAATACATTTTTGACAACTTTCCTTGTCACATCAGTGCATCCGCCAGCGCATGACTGACGTAACAACCATAGCGGCATACTATTGTAAATCTGTTTGGGAAATGCTAAAATTCAGATATAAGAGTATGTTATGGAAAGGGAATCACATCTAATTATGAAAGAGATCATCAAACATAAGATAACCCACAATGTCAACCGCTTAAAGACTTCCCTGAAATGGGTGGTATTCGCCATCCTCTCCGGTGTGCTGGTCGGATCTGTGGGCACACTTTTTTATCTGTGCATGGCTCTCGTCACGCTCGTCCGCACCAAAAATCCGTGGCTTATTTTCCTGCTTCCGGTCGGAGGTATTCTCATTGTAGGTGCCTACCGCCTGCTTCACGATGAGCGCGATACCGGCACAAACCTTGTACTCTCCGCCATCCATTCCGGCGATGAACTGCCGCTGCGCATGGCGCCGCTCATTTTTATCTCGACGCTGATCACCCACCTGTTCGGCGGTTCTGCCGGCCGTGAGGGTGCTGCCCTGCAGCTCGGCGGCAGTATTGGAAACGGTCTGGGACGTCTGTTTCATTTTGATGAGAAGGACAAGCACATCATGATCATGTGCGGTATGAGCGCTGCGTTTTCCGCGCTGTTCGGCACTCCGATGGCAGCCGCCATCTTCTCCATGGAGGTGGTGAGTGTCGGCATCATGTACTATGCCGCCCTCGTGCCATGTGTGATCTCCTCGCTGATCGCCCACGCGATTGCCACCTCGTTCGGCGTGAGCCCGGACGGCTTCCCGCTCGGAAAAATTCCGGATTTTACGATCGGCTCCGCCGTTGAAATTTCCATCCTCGCCATCTTATGTGCGCTGGTGAGCATTCTCTTCTGCGTGATGCTGCACGGTTCAGATCATCTGTATAAGAAGTTTTTCAAAAATCCCTATCTGCGCGTCTTCGCCGGTGGATGCATTGTCGTCGTGCTGACACTGCTCGTCGGGGATCAGACCTACAACGGTACGGGCATCAACATCATCGCCCGCTGCATGGACGGTACCGTCCGCCCGGAGGCGTTCTTCTTGAAAATGCTTTTTACCGCCGTCACACTCGGCGCAGGATACAAAGGCGGCGAGATCGTCCCGTCTCTCTTTACCGGAGCGGCATTCGGCTGTCTGTTCGGAAATGTTCTCGGATTTTCGCCGACACTTTGCACGGCGGTTGGCATGTCCGCGGTCTTCTGCGGCGTGACAAACTGTCCGATCACCTCGCTGCTCATCAGCTTTGAGCTGTTCGGATATGACGGTATGCCGTATTTTCTTCTCGCCATCGCGTTCAGCTATATGCTGTCCGGCTACTTTGGTCTCTACCAGAGCCAGAAGATCGTCTACTCCAAGTACAAGACCAACTATATCAACAAAAAGACGCACTAGACAGGAATAGAAAAGCGCCGTCACACGGCGCGCTGATTATTATGAGTGATACCAGGAAAAATAGGAGCCAAACGTTCCGGATGATATCTGTCCAAGACAGATCTGACCGTAAAATCCGGTATTTCTAACCATGCCGCGTCCGGCATCTTTGATGATCCGTGTCTTTCCAAGTCTGGAGCACTCCACGGACTGTGTCCGCAGGCCGGCAGACAATTTTAGGGTGTTCGTGTGCCCCTTACCGAATTGCTGAACAAAACATAACCGCGCGAAGCCGATGTTTGAGTTGCCATCTGCCTTTTTTTTAATGGCAGATGGCAGCGAGTTTCGGTTCGCGCGGTTTTATATTGTCTGTGAAGCAATTCGATTAGGGGCGCTAGAACGCCCGCCCATTGTCTGCGGCTTGTCGGACACACTCTGTGGATTGTCCAGACGTGGCAAAGACACAGAATAGGATGTCAGACGCGGCATGGAAGAAATACTCAGATTTTACTTCAAAGATCTGCCTTGGCAGATACATTCGAAACTTTGTGCCCTCTAATCTCCTATCCTGTCACTCATGCTAATCAGCGCCTCGTGTGGCAGCGCTTTTCTATCTCCTATTCTTTCTCGATACAGCGGTCGAGCTGTGCGAGCAGATCTTCGTACTTGCAGAGTCCCTGCTTGCGCCAGTCGCATTTTCCACAGTTCTCCATAAAGAAATCCATGTTCATCGCCGCGCGTGCGTGTCTGCACATCTCGCGGTATGTATAGACCCTGTTCTCCTCGAGTCCGAAGAATTCGATGACCCGGCGGTCTTTGTTCACGACACGGTTGTGGTTGTGGACGCACTCGTTCGTCTCCGTCCGGTTCGGACAGTTCGCACAGATCATATCCGGTTCCGCCACCAGAAAAAATTCCTCGTCCGGATCTTTTCGCAGGCGCTCCACCACCGCCGTCATATTTTCACAAAACGCACCGCTGTAGCCTTTTCCCTCATAGAGCGAAGTACAGACGATGTGATGTCCTCTGAATTTGTCTGCCATAGCAACTGTACACTCCTAAACTGCCGCTTTTGTCTTCTCTTCCAGAATATTTCCTGCTGCAAGCGCCTTGCGGATCGGAATTGCCACCAGATACGCGCCCACAACGGAGATCACGTCCTTCACAATGTAAGGAACAGATACCGCTACGAAAGCAGCCGGAAACGGTGTGGCAGCCACGATGGCGAACTGAATGACACCGAGCAGATGACACACAGCAAGACCGGCAAGTCCTAACAGCACGCGGAGCCAGATCTGCTTCTGTGCCATGCCCACGCCGCAGAGCATTGTCAGGAAAATGAATCCCCAGATAAATCCGCCGCTGTAGCCGGCAAGCCAGGACGGTCCGCCTGTCATTCCCGCAAACACCGGAACGCCTACTGTACCGAGCAGGATATAGATCAATGTGGATGATGTTCCCTTTTTCCAGCCGAGCACATAGCCGCACAGCGCCATTGCAAAAGTCTGAAGTGTCACCGGAACGCCGGTCGGCATCGGGATCGTCAAGATAGACAACACGCTAAGCACTGCCGTAAACATACCCACTGTTACAATTGTCTTTGTTGAAATCTTCATGATTCTCCTCGTTTCCGCAGGAATCGCATATTTTACCGCTCTTTCCTGCTGTTTTTCGCGCAGAAATCCCCTGTGGGTCTCTCTGTCTGCAAAAACAATCATAACACTTTTTTTTCGATTGTCAACCTGTTTTATCTCGCGGTTGACAATCCTCTAATTGCATTTCCGGTTCTTTCCAAAAATCAGGTCGTAATTGATACTGTGATAGAAAACCTCCTCGATATCACAGGACGATATATCATAGTTGCCAAGCATCCACATCACCTTCGCAATCACGGACTCTAACGTCATATCGTAGGACTCTAAGAAGCGGCAATATTCTTTCATGTTGTGGCCGACCTCGTAGACCGTCATATCGCTTCCCTCGTGCGCCACCTGCGTCGCCATGACCACCAGCTTGTCCGGATGCTCCTGGCACAGCCGGTAAAACTCCTCTGCGATAGACTGCGGTATACCGCCCACGCCAAAGCTCTCCACAATGATACAGTCATAATTTTCAAAAATACTCTTTAACACCTTGGGACGGATTCCCGGGATCAGCTTCATCAGGAAAACATTTTCATCCAGCTTCTCATAGAACCGGACTTCCTCCTCGTACGGAAGCATGGGGATATAGCGCATAATATTCATGTCCTGTATCACGGCGAGCGACGGATAGTCAATACTGGAAAATGCATTGTAGCTCTTGGACCGCACCTTCTTGGCGCGGGTTCCGGCGATGACTTTTCCATCAAACACAATCTGTACCCCCTGTGAGCGGTCATCGGCAGCATATAAAAAGCTGTCGATCAGGTTCGATTTCGCGTCCGTGATCTCCAGGTCGATCGGCTTCTGCGCACCGGTAATCACAATCGGCTTTTTCGTGTTCTGCACCATATAGGAAAGCGCCGCTGCCGTGTACGCCATCGTATCTGTCCCATGGGCAATCACGAATCCGTCAAAATCGTCGTAGTGCTCCCAAATCGCATGAACCATGAGTTTCCAGTGCGACGGCTCCATGTTGGTGCTGTCCAGATTTAAAAGCTGAACCGCCTCGACATCGCAGATCTCTTTTACCTGCGGAATATACTCGATTAGCTCCTCCGGTGTAATCTGCGGTTTTAAGCCGTTATCCGACTTTCTGGACGCAATCGTTCCTCCGGTTGCCAGTAATAAAATACGTTTCTTCTGCTGCATACTCTCTCTCCGTTCTATCGTAATAATCCCCTCAGTGCAGCAAGAAGCGCCTCCACGTTTTCCTCTTTGGTTGCCCAGCAGGTACAGATGCGGACAGCGCTATGCGCATCGTCCACACGCGCTTGATATTCAAATGCAAAATCGTCTTTTAACTTTTCAAGCACCGCATCCGGAAGAATCACAAACTGCTGGTTCGATGGCGAGTCCACATAGAATTTTACGCCCATGTCCTTTAGCTCATCATGGATCTTTTCCGCAAGCCTTGATGCGTGCGCCGAGATCTCAAAATACCGGTTCTCCTCGAATAGCGTGAGGAACTGGATGCCGAGCAGTCTGCCTTTTGCCAGCATGCCGCCCCGCTGCTTCATATTGTAACGGAAATCGCGCTTCAATTCCTCGTTTGTGATCACAACCGCCTCGCCAAAGAGCGCTCCGACCTTGGTTCCTCCGATGTAGAAGACATCCGTGAGTGCCGCCACATCGGCAAGTGTCAGATCATTTTCCCGGCATGTAAGACCGTAGCCCAGTCTTGCACCGTCTAAAAACAGATAAAGCCCTCTCTCTTTGCAGACATCATAGATCGCCTCCAGCTCCGCTTTTTTATAGATCGTGCCAATCTCCGTCGGATTGGAAATATAGACCATCTTCGGCTGAACCGTGTGTTCAAAACTTGCGTCGGCATAATGCGCGTCCGTATATGCGGCAATCTGTTCTGCTGTCAGTTTGCCGTCCGCCGTCTCGATCGTAAGGCACTTGTGTCCGCAGGACTCCAGTGCTCCCGTCTCATGTACGTTGATGTGTCCGGTCACCGCAGTGATCACACCCTGATAGTGTCTTAATGCAGCCGAAATCACTGTCACATTCGTCTGTGTTCCTCCCACCAGAAAATGCACCGCTGCCTCCGGTGCGGCGCACGCCTCTTTTATCTGCTCTGCAGCTGCCGCACAATATGCATCCTCCCCATATCCCGGGGTCTGTTCCATGTTGGTTGCCGCAAGTCTCTCTAAGATCGCCGGATGGCATCCTTCTGTGTAATCACTGTTAAACCGTATCATCTCTCTGATTCCTTTTCTCTATGAATTTGAGACGCGAACCAGCTCCTCCAGCTTCTGTGCCGCTGCGCCACTGTCGATCGCCTCTGCCGCTAATTTTACACCCGCTTCCATAGATTCCGCAACCCCTCCGACATAAAGAGTTGCACCTGCGTTCAAAAGAACGATGTCACGCTTGGCGCCGCGCTCCGTTCCGTCCAGAATGGCTCTCGTAATCTTTGCGTTTTCCCCGCCGCTTCCGCCACGCAGCTCCTCCAGCGATACGCGCTTCATACCGAACTGCTCCGGTGTGATGGTAAATGTTGTCACCGCTCCATCTCGGATCTCGGATACCGTGGTCGCTCCTGTCAGCGTAATCTCATCCATGTTGTCCTCACCGCTGACTACATACGCGCGCTCCACCCCAAGTCTGCTCATCGCCGTCGCTACCTTTTCCGTGAGTGACGGACTGTAGACACCGACCACCATATTTTTTGCGCGGGACGGATTAGCGAGCGGTCCTAAGATATTAAAGACGGTACGGATTCCCATCTCGCTGCGCGCCTGCCCGACATAGCGCATGGACTTGTTAAAAAGCTGCGCAAACATGAAACCGATTCCGGTCTTCTCCACACACTCCTCCACTTTCTTCGGGTCTGCCATGATATTGACGCCGAGCGCCTCTAACACATCCCCGGCGCCCGATTTCGACGAGATGGAGCGGTTTCCGTGTTTTGCCACCGGAAGTCCCGCCGCAGCCACCACGAACGCCGACGTAGTGGACACGTTAAAGGTAAATGTGCGGTCTCCGCCGGTTCCCACCAGATCGATATAATTATCAACCTTCGGGGAAATCGTCTCAGCCTTGTCGCGGAGCACCACCGCAAATCCTGCCAGTTCATCCAGCGTCTCGCCCTTCACGCGCTCCAGCGCCAGAAACGCCGCGATCTGCGCCTGCGTCGCATCACCGCTTAACATGATGTCCATCGCCCCTTTTGCTTCTTCCTCAGTCAGATTCTCTCCCTCAGCAACCTTTGCAATATATTCTTTCATCCCTTTTTCCCCCTCTATGCGTTCAGTTCCTTTTTAAAGGTCCGGCAGTATGTCTCCGCCGCCTCCGGCGCAAAGCCCTGCTCCTCCAGCAGCCTGATAAAATAACTTCCGACGATCGCTCCGTCGATCAGATCCGCAAGCGGCAGGACATCCGCCGCCGTCCGGATGCCAAAGCCCATCATCACCGGCAGATCCGTCGCTTCCCGTACCGAGGTAAGATAGCTTCTTACCTCCTTATGGAACTCTGCTCCCTGCCCCGTGACACCCATGGACGATACACAGTAGACGAACCCCCGCGCTCCGGCGAGAATCTTTGGAATCCGCGCCCCGGACACTGGCGACACGAGCTGGATTAAGATCGTATCCTCCGATGCATCTAGCGCTGTCATAAGTTCCTCCTGCTCCTCAAACGGCAGATCCGGAACGATCAGTCCGTCCACCCCCGCCTCATTGCATCTTTTTACAAACGCTTCCACGCCGTAGTGCAGGATCGTGTTGTAATACATCATGAAGATGATCGGGACCGTCACACCCTCCGTGCGCAGTTCCTGCATCATTGCAAAAATCTTCTTCACATTCACCCCGCCGCAGATTGCACGGTACGATGCGTCCTGGATGACCGGTCCGTCCGCCACCGGATCGGAAAACGGCACGCCAAGCTCAATCACGTCGCAGCCGCCGCGCTCCTGCGCCCGGATGATTTCTTTTGTGGCTGCCAGATCCGGCAGTCCCGCGGTAATATAAGTAATAAATGCTTTCTCCTGCTTTTTGCTGCAGGCGTTCATACGCGCTTCTATTCGATTCATATCTGTCATATCCTCCCTCGCCGGACAACTTCCCGGCTTAATTTAAATATCCTTTTCCTGCAAGATAATCTGCGATCGTATTGACATCCTTGTCGCCGCGGCCCGACAGACAGATGACCATGGTCTCCTTTGCAGCCTGCTTCTCACCGACCGCCTCTTTGCGCTCCCTCGCGTACTTCATCGCATAGGCGACTGCATGGGCGCTCTCGATCGCAGGAATGATTCCCTCCAGTCTGCACAGCTCCATCAGCGCATCCATCGCCTCATCATCCCGGATTGCCACATATCGTGCGCGTCCGCACTCCTTTAAATACGCGTGCTCTGGACCGACGCCCGGATAATCCAGCCCTGCTGAGATGGAATGCGCAAGCTGGACATTGCCGTCCGCATCCTGCAGCAGATAGGAACGCATGCCGTGCAGAACTCCCGGCTCGCCGAGCGCCATCGCCGACGCGTGTTCCCCGGTCTCGATTCCCTTTCCGGCTGCCTCCACGCCGATCAGCTTTACCCCCTTCTCCTCAATAAAATCCGCAAACATGCCGATGGAGTTCGATCCGCCGCCCACACATGCCAGCACGACATCCGGAAGCTTGCCCTCCGCCGCAAGGATCTGTTTTTTCGCCTCGCGGCTGATGACGCTCTGAAACTCTTTTACCATCTTCGGATACGGATACGGTCCCACGGCAGAACCGATGATGTAAAAGGTATCCTCCGCCGTCTTTGCCCAGGTACGGATCGCCTCGTTGGTCGCATCCTTTAGTGTATTGCTTCCCGATGTGACACTGACAACCTTCGCGCCGAGCATCTCCATGCGCATCACGTTTAACGACTGTCTTTTGATATCCTCGGCTCCCATATAGACCGTACACTCCATATCAAAAAGTGCCGCACCGGTCGCCGTCGCCACGCCGTGCTGCCCCGCTCCGGTCTCTGCGATCACCTTTTTCTTGCCCATGCGCTTCGCCAGCAGGATCTGTCCGATCACATTGTTGATCTTGTGTGCGCCGGTGTGATTTAAATCCTCGCGCTTTAAGTACATTTTCATGCCGTACTTTTCACTGAGACGCTCCGCGTAATATAACGGGGTTTCTCTCCCGACATACTGTTCCAGATAATAGTGGTATTGTTTGAGAAATTCCGGATCACGGATTGCTTCCTCAAATGCCGCATCCAGTTCCTCCAGGGTATTCATCAGCGACTCCGCCACATACTGTCCGCCAAATGCTCCGTAATATGCTTTCCTGTTCATGTCTCGTCTTTCCTTTCCTGATCACGTTCCGCCGCGCCGTCTTCTTCCTGCTCACACGCCTTCTGTTTTTTGCACGGCTTTCTTAAATTTTTTAATCCTGATTATATTTTTTGTTCTCATTCCATCGCACAGCGTTTCCACGCCGCTGCTGACATCTGCGACATCGGGGGCAAAGATTCTGATTCCCTCCGCCACATTCTCTGCGTTAAGTCCGCCTGCCAGCACAAAAGTACGCCCCTCTGCCAGCAGTTTCTCCCGGAATGCACGCACGGCGCAGCACATCTCATCCTGCCCGTCCTGTTCCCAGCCGAACGTCTTTCCGCTGCCGTATTCCCCGGCATCGAGCACAATCCCGGCAATCCGGTGATATTCTTCTCTGCGCCATCGGCGAACCTCGGCAGGATCACGGAGGTTGACTGCCAGCCACACCGGCAGCTTCGTCTGCGCTGCGATCCGCTCCGCCTCTGCGGCATCCACGCCATGCACCTGCAGCAGATCAAATCCTGCCCGCCCGATGTCCTCGATCAACGCTCTCTCCGGCGCGACCGTCACGGCTACTTTTCTTATACCTTTATTTAATTTTTCAAATAGTTGTCTTGCTTTCTGCACTGTGACATAACGTTTACTTTTCTCGTACAGCACGAATCCGGCGTAATCCACACCTGTCTCATTGAGCGCTGCTATCTCATCCTCTCCTGTGATGCCGCAGATCTTGATCTTCGTCAATGTCCATCCTCCCTACCGCTGCTTCCAGCGCGCTGCCACCTCTCCCGGGTGCTCCGCCTCCATAAAGGCTCTCCCGATCAGAAATGCATTCACACCGCATGCTTTTAAGAACTCCACATCCTCATCCGATACAATGCCGCTTTCCGCCACCAGAAGCTTCTCCTGCGGCACCATGCGGCTTAATCGCTCCGTTGTTTGCAGGTCAATGGAAAAATCCTTCAGATTGCGGTTATTGACGCCGATGATCTTTGCATCCAACTTTAACGCCCGCTCCATCTCCGCCTCGTCGTGTACCTCGACTAACGCATCCAGCCCCAGCTCCCCGGCAAGCTGGTAGAATTCATGCATCTGCACATCGTCTAAGATTGCCGCAATGAGAAGCACCGCGTCTGCACCGATTGCACGTGCCTCATAGAACTGGTACGGGTCAATCATGAAATCCTTGCGCAGGATCGGAAGATCGGTCATCTGCCAGATCTGTTCTAAGTACGCCGTGCTTCCGTCAAAGTGATCCTCCTCCGTCAGGCAGGAGATCGCATCCACAGAAGCATTGTATTCCTCAACTCTATCTAATAAGTTAATCTTGCTTTTAATTTTACCGAGACTTGGGGACGCCTTTTTGAACTCTCCGATGATGGAAATGACATCTCCCTCAAGCGCTCCCTTAAAATCATGATGGCTGCTCTCATACGCCTCCGCCAGCTTTCGCATCTCCTGCTCCGGTATCCGTCTCTTATGTTCCGGCAGTCTTCTTTTTTTATCGCTCACAATCTGATCCAGTATCATACGCTGCTCCTCCCTTAAATGACACCCGACAGGAAATTCTCGATCATCCGCTTTCCGTGTTCCGTGTAGATGGACTCGGGGTGGAACTGGAGACCGACCACCGGATACTCTTTGTGCCGCATCGCCATAATCTCGCCGTCCGCGGTCTGCGCGGTGACTTTCAGGCACTCCGGCAGATCGTCTCTTAGCACCGCCAGGGAATGATACCTTGCCACCTTAACCGGCGTGTCGATCCCGGTAAAAACACCGTCCAGGCAGTGTGTGACTTCGGACTGTTTTCCATGAAATAGCGTCTTCGCATAACTCACGGTTCCTCCGAACGCCTCACCGATGCACTGATGTCCGAGACAGATGCCAAGAATCGGTATTTTATTGTAGAAATGTTTTACGACATCCATGCAGATTCCCGCCTCTTTTGGGCTTTTAGGTCCCGGTGAAAGCACAATGCGCTCCGGCTGCATATCTTCTATCTCCCCGATCGTAATGGCATCGTTGCGTACCACCCGGATGTCCGGCGTGAAGGTTCCGATATATTGATAGAGGTTATAGGTAAAGGAATCATAGTTGTCAATCAAAAGAATCATAAGTTTTCCTCCTCCAGAAGTGTTCTTGCAAGCGCCATCACTTTGTTGCAGCATTCCTGATATTCTTTTCCCGGCACGGAGTCCGCGACGATTCCCGCGCCCGCCTGCAGATAGACCTCTCTGCCCTTCTTGATCATCGTGCGGATCGTGATGCAGAAATCCATATCACCGGAAAAATCGACATAACCGGTCGCACCGCCATAGAGCCCGCGCCGCACCTTCTCCAGTTCCTCAATGATCTCCATCGCCCGGATCTTGGGTGCACCGCTTAACGTTCCAGCCGGAAGGAAGGATGCCAGCAGATCAAACGGATGATAGCTGCCCTTTTTCCTTCCCTCCACCATGGATACGATGTGCATGACATGGGAATAATTCCGCACATTCATAAAATCTGTGACCTTGACTGTTCCGAATTCCGAGATGCGCCCCATATCGTTTCGCGCCAGATCCACCAGCATCACATGCTCGGCACGCTCTTTCTCATCTGCCAGAAGTTCTCTGCGCAGCGCTTCATCCTCCTCCGCTGTCTTTCCTCTCGGTCTGGTCCCTGCGATCGGGCAGGTAAACACACGCTTTCCCTGCTGTTTTACCAGCATCTCCGGCGAACTTCCGATCACCTCAAAATCACCGAACTGGAAGTAATAAAGATACGGCGACGGATTTAACTCGCGAAGCTCCTTATAAAGAGAAAATCCGTCACGTCCGGTCTCCACCGTCCATCGCTGGGAGAGCACCGTCTGAAAGATATGTCCTTCTCTGATATAGTGTCTGATCTTCTCCACCTTCGCGCTGTACGTCTCTGGCGTATCCGACTTTTTGCGGATGACGCCGTCCCTTTTTCCGCCCTCCGGCTGCGCCGCCTCCTCAGTCCCGTGCCCGGTGTCCGCTTCGCACCTGCTGTCACATCCTCCCTCTGTCTGCTCCGGATGCATGGCGCGACGTATCATCTCTTCCGCCGTCACGCCGGCACGCTTTCTTCCTTCCTCCGTCTCCTCCTCTAAGACAACCGCGGTCAGCGTCTCCGCCACATAGTCCATCACGATAAACGCTTTCATCAACATCAGCTGAATCGTCTCAATCCCGATCTCATCCGGATTCTTCTCCGGCAGTTTTTCCGAGTAGCGGATAAAATCGTAGCCGACATTGCCCACCAGTCCGCCGGAAAAATTCAGTTCGTCATTCTCCTTATGAATCTCAAATTCGTCATAATATTCTTTTAACAGCGCTAACGGATTGCCCCTGCGCACCCCGCGCTCCCCGCTCTTTTTTGTGATGACAAGCGACTCCCCCTCCGAGGAGATCAGTTCCTCCGGTTCCCCCAAAAACGTATACCGGTCATAGTTCTTGTCATAGCTCTCGAGCAGAAATCCCTTTCTGCTTCCGACCAGATTCTCGTACATCGCCGTCGGCGTCTCGTTCACAATGCTGACTGTTTTCTTGTAGACCTTATAGATGCGCTTCATAAATCCTCCTCTTTCTTTTTTTAATTCATAGAAAATGCGTCCCATCAAGAAAGAATCCTGCTTTGCAGGATTCTCCGCCTGCGGCGGGTCGCTCTAGCGACATAATTCCGCTCTGACGCAGTGCGATCCTGCCCGGAGGGCTTTTTAATTCATTGGACGTAATTTCCCATGAATTTAAAAAAATCCCTGACCCGGTAAACCGGATCAGGGACGAATGTCTCGTGGTGCCACCCTTCTTCTCTTGCCATGCTTAGCTTCTCTCTTTTTATCAGCCGTCCTCACCGGACTCATCTGACAGAAGATACAAAAAGCGGATACTTCCAAACTGGAAATATCCGCCACCAATCATGTATAGACTCTCAGATACAGATGTTCTCTATATCGTACCCCTGTAACGTGAGGACACGGCTTCCGCTACTCGGCTGCTGTTATCCGCCTTTCACTTTGCTCTCGCAAATCCATTCCATCCATACTATCCTGCCTGCTCCCACCGCCCCAGGCTCTCTGTGAAGAATCGTACAGTGTACTCCTTTTGCTCAACGATTTCTCATTTATTTGTCAGTAGTTTACCGCACTAATGTTGCAATGTCAAGAAGCTTTTTATTTTCCCGTCACCTTTTTTCTATCAATATGATATACTTTAGGCATTGATCCTGTTACAGGAAATGGAGGAGCTCTCAGATGAACAATGATGTATTTGAAACAATGCCCGTACCGAAAGCCTATTTCAAGATGGCTCTGCCTGTGGTGTTCGGCATGGTCATCAGCCTTGTATACAACATGGTCGACACATGGTTTATTGCAAAGACCCAGAACACCAGCCTCGTCGCCGGCGTCTCTCTCTGCGCCCCGGTGTTCAGTCTCATGATTGCATTCGGTGATATTTTCGGGCTTGGCGGAAGTTCCGCCATCTCAAGACTTTTCGGGAAAAAAGATTATGACACCGCGCGGCGGATCAGTGCTTTCTGCCTTCTCGGCTCCATCTTCTTCGGCATTGCTGTTGCCGTTCTGATGCTGCTTTTTCAGACACCCATTCTGCATCTTCTGGGTGCCAGGGACGATACCATCGCCTATGCCGGCGCCTATTACCGCTTTCTGGTTCTCGGCTGCCCTGCCATTATCTTTAATATTGTCCCGGGGAATCTGCTCCGCACAGAAGGTCTGGCAAATGATGCCATGATTGGTTCCGTCATCGGCGCTGTGTTTAATATTTTTTTAGATCCCATTTTCATCTTCTCTCTGCATATGGGTGCCGGCGGCGCCGCACTTGCCACCATCCTGAGCAATCTGCTTGCCGACTGCTATCTCGTGTGGGTTGTATTCAAAAAGGCAGGGCATCTGTCGATGTCCTGCCGCGAAATACATATTTCATCCAGTCATGTCCGTGACATTCTGCTGATCGGAATTCCAGCTTCCATCACGAACCTGATGCAGAGCTTTGCGGTACTCCTCACCAACCGTTTTCTGTTACCTTACGGTTCTGATAAAGTTGCCGCTCTTGGCATTGCCTTAAAAGTCAACATGATCACCATGCTGATTCTGGTCGGGTTCGCCTTCGGCGCGCAGCCGCTCCTCGGCTACTGCTACGGTGCAGACAACCGCGAACGCCTGAAACAGTTTCTGCATTTTGATCTGCTCGTGCAGCTTCTCATTGCGCTCGTTTTCACAGCCGCCGCCTGTATTTTTGCTCCGCACATCATCCGCATCTTCATGCAGGATGACGTCATCGTGGCCTCCGGTGCCCTGATGCTCCGCTGTCTCATGATTACCGCCCCTGTGATCGGCATGATCTTAGTCTTCACCACACTGTTCCAGGCAGCCGGCATGGCGCTTCCCGCTTTTCTGATGTCCATCAGCCGCCAGGGCGTGCTGCTCGTGTTGTGTATGCTGCTCTTTTCTTCCCTGTTCGGCTACATGGGAATTCTGCTCGCGCAGGCAGTCTCCGATGTTCTCACCGGAATTCTGGGCTTCCTTCTGCTGCGCAGATCAAAAATACTACTCTGATGCGCCGTGCGTCACACCGTCTCTGCGCTGCGTTAAACCTGCTCAAACGTATCTCTTGCAGTATTATGCTTCCCGATGTCAACAACCACCGCACCGATGGACATGGAAGACTTTACGTGATCCGGGAGCAGGGCAATCTTCTCCTTGTACAGCGCCGCAACTTTCTTTGCGTACTTCTGAATCTCTGCTTCCTTGATCGGCACCCGCTGCCCGTGTCCGCGCAGAATCTCATCGAATTCCATATAGCGCACACAGCATCCAGCTCTTCCGTGGTAAACAACAGATACATGGAGAACACCGAAAATGCCGACTCAAACCAGTAAATGATTTTTGGCAGTGCAATGCGGCAGAACTCCGCAAAAAACCAAGCACATAAATCACCGACGCCAGCGCAAATAAAATACTTCCGACCTGCGCTCTGGAAGGTCTCGCCTGTGTTATTTTACATATTGCAATCCTCTGCGCACCGGATTGCGCAATTTTACGTCTCCATATGCCGCATTGCCTGCACCATCGCCATAAAATCCTGCTCCTTTAACAGCGCAATTCCCTGTTCTTCATCTCCCAGAACCATCAATACATCCCCCGGCTTTATGTCAAAAATTTTTCTCGCCTTTGCAGGAATCACAATCTGCCCTTTTTCACCGACCTTCACCATTCCAAACGCATGCTTTCCCTTCGGCGGAAACGGCAGGCGTGTCTCCCCGCCCTCATAATTGACCAGTTCATCCAGCGTCACATCAAACACCTCCGCGATCAGCCGGCTCTTCTCCACATCCGGGAGGGACTCTCCCGTCTCCCTTAATTAAAGATATTGTTGGGTAAAAAAGAAAGGTCAGTCGATTTTGCCGATGAAGCGGTAGTAGATTTCTAC